>Ga0114906_1000159_pt1 | contig 40410 bp, 48 predicted proteins | sample MalvirDeepMed_M9_FD_89687 | JGI IMG/M metagenome (GOLD analysis project Ga0114906, IMG submission 89687) | Marine viral communities from the Global Malaspina Expedition - Malaspina viral metaG DeepMed_M9 | ecosystem: Environmental > Aquatic > Marine > Oceanic | place: Mediterranean Sea...
CAATAGTACGCACGGCTGAACTGTATTGTGCTGCGGTCGGCTCTGTGCCCAACGCTTCTCCAGACGCACTGAGTAGCTTAACCATATGGGCTAAATATTTATTATTTCCAGAGAGATCGTACTTAGAAAGCTGATCAATATAGTTTTCAGGTACCCTTTCTCCGTATTTCTTTTTAACATCCTCAAGTCGTCCTTCAAACAGAACGCGATTGAAGATCATCCGATCAACTTTCCAGTTTTCACGCCTCTCCCAAAGCATATGCTTCATGCTTTTCCTTTGGCTGGAGGTTTGGGCGCTATTTAAATATTTATGCCATTCACTTATATAGCTCATTTCTTCGCAGGGCTCCGCTTAAATTTCCACCTAACTAAACCTTTTATTTTGTTTAGATGTGGAATAAGTACATTGTTAATGAAAGTGTCATGACTTTCACTTTTTAATAAAACATATTTACAATTTTGAATTGCGTAATGAAAATTTTCATCACTATGGCTTGAATCCGGTACAGTGCTGACTCTTGTAACTCCGGGTATTCTTCTTATTTCGTTTAAAGTTTCCTCAATGTTGCCGCCTAAATTTTTATCCACTTTGATTTCCAGCCTGACTTCTGATGCCCTTTGCTCATACCCTGGATCGGCTTCATTGATAAAATTATACCATGATTCTAGAATCAGTTTCATTGTGCAGATCCTTCACCTTATAATTAGTGTTAAAATATTAAAAAGGGCTCCCGGAGGAGCCCTTCTTTGTGGCGAAATAAATATTGTCTGTATTAATTTACTTCAATTTTATATTCATCGGAAGTTGCAGGCTTCCCCGTGGGAACTTTAAGAGTAAGAACTCCCTGCTTGTAGTTTGCTGCAATATCCTCTACATTAACACCGTCTGGTACTGTCCAAGATCGGGAAAATGCGGAACAAGAAAATCCAGTGGCAGATTCTTGTTTTGTATTATATGAAACAGATAATACTCCATCTTTAACAGAAACATCAATATCGCTTTTGTCCACCCCAGGGGCAGCAATTGCAATTTCATGGCCATTAAAGTCGTCATCATTAATCTTTCTCACATCAAATTGTGGTGAAATTGACTGTGACACAAATGTTCTCCTTGTCAATGGTTCGGTGTTAAAAAATGATTCAAATACTGAATCGAATAGGCTATCGCCAAATAGTGTTGGGAACCCGTTGCGGTTCCTGTAAAGAGCAAAACTCATAATATAGTCCTCCTTTGTGCTCGTACTATAAATCTAATCACACATCACACAGCGTCAAGTGCCATCACGATTATAATCATCAGCTAGTCGTACTACATCCTCTATCTCTGGTGTACTGACTTCAATTAACTCTACATCAGTCCCGCACTCGGCACAAAATCTATGAATTGTACCAGGAGTAATCCGTTGCGACTCGCCTTCAGATAGAGTATATGTTACTACGCCTTCCATTGTGGCTGGATCTCCTATCTCTACTATCAATTTTCCATTTAAAACATAAATCGTTTCATCTTTAATTTCATGGTACTGTCTAGACAATCTCTGATTTTCTTTAATTAATAAAATCTTGCCTAAATATAAATCATTAACAGCCCATCTAATTTCATGTCCCCATGGCTTCTCAACAAAATATGACATTAAGTGCCTCTTTCTTCGTTGAAGGTGGGGATATAAATACCTGATTGGTGATCACCCGCTATCAAAGCAACAATTGTTTTGTTGTCATGCTTCTCCGATAGTTCTTTAAATGCTGCTGCATCTCCATGTGATGCATTGCGCTCAACAAAATGTTCAAGCCTTTCATCGTCCTTGTTATATGCTACAATAGTCCAAATCATGTTATCTCTCCTTTCGATATTTTCTTTTGGAATGTCTTCTTGGTCCTTGTCCCCAGAATAATTTATTTTTTCTCTGATTTGTGATTAGCAAACATTGAATATATGTTCCCTCATCATCTTCCTTAAAAATATATTCCATTGGTTCTGGTTCAAATTCACCGTAGATGGGTTGTGGTTTTTTTCTCTGATATTTTTTTCTTGGTGGCGGAGTGTTTAAAAATTCAACGCATTGTGCTACAATTTCTGACTCACTCAGCCCATCCTCTAGATACTGTTTATAATCAACGTTAATATATGCGCCAATTACCCACTTGTTGAATGGCACTCTCTTAAAACTAAAACAACTGCCATGGTATCTACCATATTTTTTTTTCTTGCCATAATTTGGCAATGCATTCCCAAACTCTCTAGTCATTCGTAGTGTGCAAGTTATCATATGATTGTAAATATGTTTCTAGATCGCTGCAGCCCCCAATGAATTCAGAAGCTTCTTCTCCAACTGCATGTCTGGTTATAATCGGTACAGTTTTAAAATTATATGTCTTTTTAACATCACTTAAAACTGGTAATGCATTATCAAGTAGTGTCATGACGTACAAAAATCCACTTTCATTAAGCAGATTAATCGCCTTTACACAGAATGGGCACTGCGAAGTTCCGAATAAATGAAAATAGTCAATTTTTTCTTCTTGCATATTAACCCTTAAGTAATTGTTTCGAAGAACGTAATTGCTCTTCTATTGTGTCTGGGCTACCAATAACAATAACGTCTAATCCAGATTGCCCTCGATTCATTGAAATGCGAGTAAAATGCTGATTTTTATCTATGCCTTTTGGCAAAAGCCCACGGCTAAGCCATCGGCGTGCTTGTGAGTCTTCTCGCAAACAGACGACATGTTCTGGATTAATAAACACATCTCTTAATGAATACACTGATTCTTCCATAGGGTGTGTCCAATTTTTCGTGTAGCTGGTGTGCTGACAAATCTCAACTAATTTGATGATCATCGGCTTCCCCGTTGCTAACATAGTATAGATCGCTTTCGTTTGCGTACCAATATTCGCCAAAGTGTAAAATTTTATATTGACCACTCATCATGCTGGTATTTTCAGCAATAATTGCATGCCCCGGTTTAGATGTTTTTTCTAATCGTTTTGGAACGTCGAGCGAGTCATATTGTAAAAGCGTCACTTGCGATGGTATATATACCAAATCTCCTTTATTGTACATGTTCTCCTCCTTCTTGCGTTTCGTTTGATGTTTCAATTTCATTTTTGTTTTGCACAGCTTCGCTCATTGTGACTTTCACTTTGTGCCATTCGTTTAAAATATTTACACACTCATCAAGACGTATATCGAGCTTAGCCATATCTATGCGAAGCGCGTGTATACGCTCTAAGCAAGCATTATGGTTGCCGCTATTTAAGTGTACTGCGCACGCTTCTTGTAGTTGGACAGATAATTGTTTAAGTTTTCTCGCTTGTAGTTCAAGCATTTCGGACACTTCATCAGGAACGTGATCTAGTTCACTGCTGTAAATTACATTAACCCGCATATGTACTCCGTGTACTATATATAATATAACCCATAATTAGCATGATGTCAACAATTATTTTTCGCTTTTTTAATCCAACGCTCTTCAATTGTAATAATATGGGTCTTGCCTAGTGGTAGGATATTATAATTTTTAGCACCTTTTGCCGCGCTAACAATGGGAGAAGAGTTAACTTTGACAATAGCACATGGAATTGCCCCTATTCTAAGCTTTAGTGCTTCTGGACAAGAGGCTCTTAGCATTATTAAATCCCCAATTTTATATTTTGCTGTGGCATAGTGTGAATGTAAAACTTTTAGCGCATATTTATTGGTCGTAATCGATTCATATTGTTCTCTAGTTGGTATAAAATTATCATCTTTTATAATTCTGTGAGATAAATCACCATAATAGGGCGGATTAGATGCATAATATTCTGCACAAATAATTGCAATTTCTTTTTTATTATTAGCGTAGTCTTCATTCCATTGTTTATTTAATTCTGAAGATTGCACAACATCTATATAACTTTTTTCTATTTTTGTAAAGGCGCTATATTGTTTAGTGGTCAGTCCATTGTATTTTTGAAAAGCAAATTTTATTGAAGATAAAAATGAATATACATTAGAACTGATCGTAGTATTGCTTAACAAATTATCAATTCGTCTAATGATTTCAACGTCATCGTGTTTTACAATGGCTTGCGTTCTAATATGGCGCGAGTAGAGTCCCATCGCACTATTGTAATACTCCTCTAAAAATATAAGCTGCAAGCATACCAATGGTTGCTGTGGCAACAATCCAAATAAGCCTTGTGGACGAACCTTTCCATTGCTCTAATTCTCTTAAGCGTGCGTATATACCCTCGTCAGGGTTGTATACTGCTTCCTTAATTTTGGCGATATCTGTAGCCATTTCGTCTTGTTTATCTTTCACTGTTTCTATGCTACTCAACACCCGTTCTAGCGAGCCTTTTAGGTCAATTAGTACTTCCGTGTTTTCATTCATAACGATTATAACTAGTAAGAATCTAGCTATTCTGCCACAACAATAGCATAATTTGCCGTAATTAATGTTGCCGCTACGGAAGCAGCATTTTGTAATGCACAGCGTGTTACTTTAACCGGATCTATGATACCAACTTCCATCATATCTTCAAGTTCTCTGGTGGTAAAGTCGTATCCCCAACTATCATCTTCCCTGGCAACCTTCGATATAATAAGATCGGGAGACTCGCCTGCATTAATTGCCATTTGTTTCATTGGCTCTAGAGCCGCAGTTTTAAGAATATCTACGCCTAGTTGCTGGTCTTTGTTGTCAACGTCTACTTCTAAATTGCTTGCCGCTCGCAATAGCGCTACGCCTCCGCCTGGGACAATGCCCTCTAGCTGTGCTGATTTAACCGCTTCAAGTGCGTCTTCAATTCTATGCTTTTTTTCAATCATTTCGATTTCTGTAGATCCACCGACATGGATAATCGCTATGCCAGATGCAAGTTTGGTGATCCGTTCTTGTAATACTTCACATTCGTGCATTTGCTTGGCTTGAGATAGCTGCGCTTTAAGAGTATCAATTCTTTCCTCTATTTTGTCGCTATCTCCTCCACCACTAACAATAGTTGTTTCATATTTGCTTGTTTCAATTGACCTACAAGTTCCTAAATGTTTCAATTTAACTTGTTTTAAATTAGTTCCAGATGATTGCGCTACAAATGTTGCGCCAGTGGCAATTGCAAGGTCTTGTAATATATTTCTTCTTTCTTCGCCATATCTCGGTGCTTTAATCGCAGCAACGCGCATTGTACCACGCAAAGCATTCATTATTAACGCAGCCAAAGCCTGTCCTTCTACGTTTTCAGCCACTATGACTAGTGGACGATTTTCTCTAGCTACTAATTCTAATACGGGCAATATTTCTTCCACAGTTTCAATTTGTCCATCGGTGACTAAAATTAAAGGATTTTCATATTTAGCCACTCCTCGCCTTTCATCAGTAATAAATGCGCTAGCTAGATAGCCTGAATCGAATCTAAATCCTTCCATTATATCTAATGATGTCTCGACTGCACGGGCTTCCTCAATGGTGATTGCTCCATCTTTACCTGCTTTATCAATAGCTGTGGCAATTAATTTTCCAATTACCTTATCGCCATTGGCAGATATGGTCGCAATTTGTTCAATGTCTTCTATTGAAGATATGGGTCTAGCCAATTCTTCAAGATTCTCAATAACTTGCGCAACCGCTTTATTGATACCGCGCTTTATTTCTATGGGTGCTGCGCCTGCAATCACATATCTTTGTGCATGTATTAAAATCGAACGAGCTAAAATGGTTGCAGTTGTGGTGCCATCTCCAGCTTCGGCATTGGTTTGTTCAGATGCCTGTTTGACAATTTGTACACCTAAATTTTGCATTGGATCTTCAAGTTCTACAAATTTAGCTACGGTAACGCCATCTTTAGTAATAATAGGGTTAGAATTTAAATTATGTAAAATAACATTTCTGCCTCTGGGTCCAAGTGTGGAGCCAACATTATCAGCTAGTATGTTAACACCTTCTAGTATTTTTTGACTTAATGAATTGCCAGAATCATATTTTCTCGACATTATTTACTCCTTTTATTGACAATTAATATTTCTTTTGAATCTTTATCTTGTGACATGCCATATTTCCACTTAGGATATAATATATCATATTCACCATACAGTTGCAAGATCTCTGGGCAATTATTGTACGATAATATCCAATCATCCCTGCTCTTTAATATATTCGCCAAATCAATATGGTCAAATCCTTTATGTGTACTTCCCTTGTTGCCATATAATGTTTGTTTATCTTTTTCTAGCAAGTAAGGAGGATCAAGATATAAAAATGCATCTGGATGCTGCCTAATTGATCGTCTAAAATCTGCTTTGTTTACTTTAAAATTGTGTGCCTTAAAATCTCTAAGTCTTTGAATTGAAGATTCGGTAAATCTTTTTTCTGCCGCTTGCTTTGAATATCCTCCAGAAATTGTAGCACCTGAAAATGAACTTCTATTTAGTGCATAAAACATGGCGGCATATATAAATGTATAGTCTCCCATGCATGTTAAGGCTGTTTGAAATTCTTTAAACCATTCTTTACTAAGCGGTCTATATGTTGTAGCCAAATTTGCTAGAAAATCTGAGTTTTGCGATAGCTTTTGCCAAAAGCATACCAATGGATCAAATATATCATATGCATGTACGTTAACCCCTTTGCTTGCCAGCGCAAGCTCAATAGAGCCCCCTCCTACAAATGGCGAACATAGCTCTTCCATATCCTCTGGGAACAATGGCAATATGTATTTAACTGCTCTGGTCTTGCCGCCAGGGTATCGCAGTGGTGATTTCAATTTTACCTCAACCTATCGCGTCTTTGAGTTCTTTCTCAAAGTCATTAACTACATCTGTCATAACATTAGCATATGCAGCAGCAAACATATCGTGTATAGATTGTTCAATATCTGTCTCCTGCTCGCGCAAGTTTTCCGCTCGCTCCGGGGTGGGGTGGAGCTTGGAGAGCGCATCACGTTTTCGAATAGCTACTGCCCGTCTTTTTAGAAGCGCTTTTTCTAGTAAATCGATTTTAATGTCCCACCTATAAGCTGCTTTTGCTGCTGAATCTTTTTTGATGATGTCAATTGCTGGAATTCCACTTGCTCTACCGCCTTTAAGGGCGACTCTTAAAACTATGGCTTCGGAAAATATATCAATTGTATCCTGATCTGATAAATCAAACACATGATCGGGAGAAAGAATGAACATGGCTGCTGCGCCCGCAATGCCCTCAAACCCCGCTGCACCAGACAAAAGCTCTCTTACAAGCTCTTTATAAAGGGGGCTCTGGGGGGTGAAAATTTGTTCTATTTTTTCCCTTATCGGCGCTGTCAGTTTGTCTGTGTCAAATTCATAGTCTTTATTAATAATCTCAAGCGCCGCGTCAAGAATTCCTGCCTCTATATACGCTTCTATCAAGCCCTCGGGAGCTTTCCCTTTCTTGAAGTCACTCAGACGCCTCTTGCCCAAAAATTTTTGTTCTGCGAGAGTTAATATATCTTTCGACAGTTCCTGAAAAAGATCGGCGTGGAGGAGCTTCGCTTCCTCGTCGGCTATTTTATACATTTCTGTTTTTGCATATTCTTCTGTTCTAGCTAAATAATTATCCAACACTAAAGCAAGTTGCGTTACTTGTGTTCCCCCCTCCGCAGAGCCAGCCTGAACGTCGCCGGGTAATTTAAGAGATATAAGCTTGTCTCCGAATTCAATATCGGTTTTAATTTCTACTTTGCCGCCTGTGCCGCCGTATATTGATTTTGGTATTGTCGTAACTTTGGCTGTTTTAAAATCTTCCTCCGAGAACATTTTCTTGCCATTTGAGTGAATGGCGGCAGATGCCATCTCATAGAGTTGGATAGCCAGCCCTTCTAATGTCTTTCCACCCTTGCCGCCGAATACCTCCTCCTTCCAAGCTGGAACTTTATCATAGTCGCCTCCACTTAAAGGCACACCGCCTGATTTTTCGCGGACTACTTGCACCACGACATACTCAAAAGGTTTGCCTAGCTCTCTCCCTTCCACAAGCTTGTGCTGCTCCATCACCTCTTCAACCAACCGAAGAACGTCGGAGGTTTCAAAGCTTGGAGTAAAATAATTTTCAATTAATAAGTCTAGCTCTTTACGTGTAGTGCTCATATTATAATTAGTTCCACTATTAATCAAGTTCCTAAATCAATTTTTTGGATGACGACTTTCAATTGCAATTTCAATTTCTTCTGTCGGTATATCCATGGACTCTTTCAAATCCCAAAGAGCCTGCTCGATTTCATCGGTAGCCTCTCTTGTCAGATCTTCTTTAATGTGATAGATCTCCATAATTCTCTTATCAGCGAAATAGCGATTACGCATTCTGTTTCTCATATTCTGTTTTCGTTTTTCTAATCTTTGCATTTTTGTCTCCTAAATTATTATATCTGCAATCCCGAGTTCAACGACTTCTTCGGGTGATAGATAAGCATTTACTTTTCTATTAAGTAATTTTTGTAAAAAGTTTTTGGTCATATCGGTTTCTTTGACCATCGCTTCAACATATCTTTGTTGAGTCCACTTAGTTTCTTCAATCTCGGTTTCCAAATCATGAAGCGAACCTGCATGGTGTCCAATTACATTGTGCACCATTACTCTGCAATTTGCACCAATTTTTCTTTCTCCCTTTGTACCTGATGCCAACAATAATGTGCCTGCAGAATATACTCTACCAAGACCAACCATATGTATTGGACAATCTTCTCGTATAACTCTTATCAAATCGTACAAAGCAAACATATCAGAGGCGCTGCCTCCATCAGTATTGATAAAAAATTCAATTGGCTGATATGTTATTATAGCGTCTTCCACATCTTTGGACTTTTCTGGTAATTCTATCTGTCTGCCTTTGTCGCGCATTGTGATTAGCGCATACATTAATTCGCCACATTTATCCTCATCCAGTATTCCTGTAAATCCAATTATTCTTGGTTCAACATCTGCAGCTTCTGCTACTATTAAAGCGCCTTCGGGTTCCTCCTGTTTACTATCTTCTTCTTTATCTTTCTTTTTACCATATCCGTTATAGTTGAAAATCATTTCATATCCTAGGTTGTGATTTGTCTAATAAGTTCTAATATTTCCATGGGATGTCGTTTCTAGCAAAGTCATGGGGAATTGTTTTGCCCACTCTCGCCATTGTTTTGTGTCATCGAATTCCCGACTAAAAATATAAGTTAATTCACTATTTTTGGGGTTAAACCCTTCGGCAACAATTCGCCATTGCTCTGTCATCATCTTTAATAATTTGTTTGCCTTTCTCTTTCCTTTAAATCCGTCAAACTGCACGCAGTAAATATATTTTTCCTCATCCGCGTTAACACGCCAAGCATGTGCATTCATTCGTTGTCTCTCCTTTAATATAACATAGTATACGATTTTGTCAAGATATTTGTTTTTTAATTTCTTGTATCAATTGTTTTAAATAGTTTAAATCTACCGTTTCACTTACTTCACCCTTTACTCCGGTCAACTGTCTAACAGTGGTCGCTCCTGGTTCCGTGTATCGTATTCCGGTTTCAGGATCCTGCTTGGGTGAGGGCAATGCGCTTTGCATTTGTTCTGTTTCTTCTATATAGCCTGTTAAGTATGCCGCCTCTCTTACTATGTCTGGTATATCAGATAAAGAATGTATTTTTTCTTTTTCGTATTCGTCTGCGATATATTCCGCTATATCGGTTATTTCATCCCGCTCAATATTAGATAATGCATCATATATAGTTGCGCCTATTGCATTTTCAGGCTTGTTCTCAGATCCTGCATTAAGCCATTTTTGCATTTTCTCTTTTGAATTATCAAGTAACTTTTTGGCACTGTCTGGTGTAACCCCCTTGAAAGGATTTGGAATAGAGACGGATGGTTCCTCGCCATTAGGATCTTGCAAGCTTAAAGTCGGCTGTGTTAATATTGAAGGATCTACACCAGATCTTAATTCGCCGGTACGCAAATCAAATATATTGGGATATATGCCATCTGATAGCAAGGTTATGCCACGCTCATCAGCCAAATAAAAATAAGCTCCTTGATGTGCTACATTTTGTTGATATTTGTTTGCAATATCCCTTGTAATGGCTGCTCCAACAGTTCTTCCCCCTTCTTGCCCACGGTGATAATCACTAATTACTGAAAAATCCGGTGATACATTTACATGAAATATAGCAACGTCATATCCAATGTCAACAAGTGCTCTAATACGCGCAATCATTGCCTTCGGCTCATCACCTGTAGTATCAACAATAATCGGCTTTCCTTTATTAATTGTGCGCCCTGCTTTATTCATCGTAGCTTGTTGCAATATCTTTCTAACCTGTTGTTTAACTTCTAGCGGACCTTCACTAAAATCTAAAGAAAGCCCAAATTTTGGAAATACTTCTTCTACCAGATCGTCAGGGTTAATAGAGGTAAATTCAGAAGGCACTTGCAACCCCTCATCTTTAACAGTTGTTTTTCCCGAACCTGCTGGTCCAAAAATAAATAAAGCTTTAAATGGATATTTAAGTTTTGATATGGATTTTTCATATAAAAGAAAGTTTTTAGTTTCTTGTATTAATTTTTTAAGTTCAGCGAGATTGATTTCCATTGTTTTCGTGAAGCTCCTGATAATATATCTCTTCTATCTCGGACATGGCGTCTTCCCATGTTTCTACGCTTAAGCCAGAATTTATATTATGGGGGAAGTTACTTTTATAATTAGCTATGGCATTTCGCTTCCACATATAAAATTCATAATCATCAACATTCTTTATTACTTTTAATTCATCATACATTTCACTTTCTTGCAATACCATATATTTTACCTGTTTAATAAAAGCGATATCTTGTGCAGTTGTCCCTAAAAGTTTTAGTGCATCGTGCGTAACTTGCTCTGTAAATTTTTTAATTTTATCGGTCATGTAAAAATAACTAATTAAGCCACGAAGAAACCATCCGACCATAAACCAGAGAAAATAACATATATATAATTTCATTCTAACTCCATATAAAATAACCACGGCGTTTGCCGTGGTTATAGTATAACACGCTTATAAGCATTGAGCAACCAATTATGAGCTTTTTGTTGTGTTTAAAATTCTCTCTGCTACGCGCCGTACAATCTCGTTTACTAACGCATCCTGGTCGTAGCCCTCGGCAACCCTTCTCGCCTGTTGTGGCTCGTCCTCTTCCTCTCCAGGACGGTCGCCTACTGTGCCTCTAGCACGGTGTCTGGGCTCGTGGCCAAGTTTGCCTCGACCTCCGGCTTTGCGTGAAAGAGCAGCAGAATCGACCTCATCAAGCTCGCCTTCGGCAACCTTTTTTCGTCTCTCTTCCTCTTCTTCTTCTCCGGGCTGGGGTCGGTCGCCTACTGTGCCTCTAGCACGGTGTCTGGGTTCATGGCCAACATTGCCTCGACCCCCGGCTTTGCGTGAAAGGGCAGCAGAATCAACCTCAGCAAGCTCATCCATTTCGGGCTCTCCGCCAAGCTCATCCCCTACTTCACCTTCGGGTCCGCCTAGATCTGGCTCTAGTTCCATGCCTTCTTCGCCTTCGCCACCTTCTACATCCATGGCAACACCAAGCTCTTCACGTGCGGCTTGTGCAACCTTTTCAGCAAAAGCTTCTAGTTTGGCTTCAACGCCAACATCGGCGTCCATTTCAGGCTCCATGTCCATTTCAGGTTCCATACCCATTTCAGGTTCACCTTCCATGCCTTCTTCACCTTCTAAGCCACCAAGCTCTTCATCGTCGCGGGCGTAACCACCCATGAGTTCTTCAAGCTGTTCGCCTTCTTCTTCTTCATTTTCAGCTAAAGGACCGGCTCCAGATGCTTTCTTTAATTTGTGTGGACCTGGGTGTCCTTTTTCTGCTGACCGGTCTTTGTTACCGCCTTTAGCGGCTAAACCTTTTTCACCTTTGGATAAATTGCCTTCATCCAGTCTCTCAACAAATCCATTCGCTAATGGTTCCACATTGGCTAGTTTCATCCATCGACGAATTCGTTCCTCTTTTATTAATTTGCTCATAATTTAAACTTCTCCTAGTTTTGCTCAATGCGCTATAGCGCGTTTTTAACAATAGTAAATAGTACGTTAAAATAGAAAAAGCTCAAATTATAAATCAGGAAACTCTTGTTGTATAATATCAAAAATATCATCAATATCGCCATCATTAATTCCGAATTTTTTCTCGATTTCTTTTCCTTCTTGATTTAATTTTTGCGAATCTAAATGTTTAAGTTTGCCTTTAATTTTGCTATTAGTCTTGAGCCAGGATGAAAACCAATGCATGAACTCTTCTTGTTCTTGTAAATATGCACTTACCACCCCTCTTAAGAAAGAAGCCTGGGTGAGCCCATCGTGATGAAGTCTTATTTTTAATTTTGCTTTTTGACTTTGTGGGACGTGAACCGTTAATTTTTCAGATGGTTCCTGCCATTTATTTTTATCTGCCATAGTTTATTTAATTATATGAGTTCGACTTTCTGTTAGCCCAGCCGATGTTTGCATAACAAATTTTACTTTTTCTCTAAATTCTTGTATATTATGTGCACCACTATACGAAAATCCACTACGAATGCTACGATCTAAGCCTTGCAAAATATCTGCTACGCTGCCGCGTAATGGGACAAATGTGGATACTCCCTCTAGCGAAGACACGCGCCCTCTCCAGTTCATTTGTGCATCTTTGCTAGCCATGCCTCTATAAGTTTTATATTTACTATTATCGCTAGAATAAATAATATCTCCTGGAGTTTCAATAGTGCCTGCCAATAGTGAACCTACCATAACAAAATCTGCACCGAGAGCCAGCGCTTTAACAATATCGCCAGGATTTTTGATACCACCATCTGCAATAAGAGGGACTGGGTGTTCTAATTCTGCTTGTGCACATTCCATGATTGCAGCCAAATTTGGAACGCCATGACCAGTCTGTATCCTAGTAGAGCATATAGAGCCGCCTCCTATGCCCACACGAATACTGTCTGCTCCCCATCTTACCAAATCACATACGCCTTCTTTTGTAGCTACGTTTCCAGCCATAATATGTATTGAATCTCCAAACATATCCTTAAGTATGACTAGTGCTCTTTTCATTAAAATGTGATGTCCATGAGCTATATCCACACAAATTACATCTACCCCTGCATCTTTAAGTGCGCATGCTCTTTCTTCAAAATCATCAGTGACGCCGACAGCGGCTCCGACAGTTTGATTGGTATTATCTTTGGCACTGGCAACATGCTGTACTTGTTCATCTATAGTGTTATATCGGTGTATAATGCCCAATCCACCATTGCGGCTCATATGGCTAGCCATAGAGCCTTCACACACAGTGTCCATGGGGCTGGCTATGATCGGGAGCGATAATTGCAAATTGGCATCTAGATTGTTGCCAATATCAATTTCGCCTCTGCTTTTAATATTGCTATATTGTGGAACTAATAATATATCATCAAACGTCAGTGCTTTCTGTATCATCTTCTACCTCACTTTCTATATGCGACATAAAGTTCTCTACAATATTTTGTGCTCGATCCCAACAAGGGGGGCAATAAAGATTTACTTTTTCTTCTTCTTGCCTAACGATCACATACCATTCATTAACCATTTCTTTATTCTGTTTATCAAAAGCCTCGCCACAAGTTAGACACTCATCGCCAAGCTTATTAAATAATGTTAATTTTTCGCTCACTATTTCATTAGCGTTGTTTTTTTTATTTTGCGCATTTAGCGCTCTTTTTTGTTTTCTATTCACTGTTTTTCCATTGTGTAAGTTGTTGGGAGATTTTTATAAACATTGCGCCACCTGCTATCAAATACAATTACAGCCGATGGGAAGGGCGCACAGTTGGTAGCGTCTCCAAATTTAAGCCTGCCTTTGACAAAATGTATTTCTGTGGCTTTCATAACATATTCATGCCAATATTTAGTATCAGTTCTTGCGGGTATTAGCATAATCACTTTTGTATCGTCTTTTAATGATTCTTCATATCCTTTTTTAATCCACTTGTCAATGCCACGACCATAAGGCGGGTTAACAAATACGGTATGACCGCCCCAATCTTTAGAAAGACCATTTTCGATCTCAGTATAAAAATTAGCACATTTTGTATTATAGGGGTTGGCACATGGATCTAAATCAAATGGTCCAAATCTCCAATTAAGTTTATCAAAAAAATCTTGTGGCGTTGACCAGTCTCCTGTTTCGCTGGAGAACATTACCTTTTGTGTTGCTGTGTTCATTATTTTCCTCGGGAAATTTAAATATGGCAGACTTTATGCCGGTCTGCCAGCGGTTTGTATTAATTAAATGACGCGATGGAGTTTATTTAATTTTTCTGCTCGTGATTCTTGAAGCGATTGAATTGTAGAAAACTCTTTCGTATCATAAAATTCCCATTGTGCCAATAAATCAGCAGCCCAGTGCCTTCGAAGAACGTTCTGGGTTTCTACAGATCCGGCAAGATAATATTCCTTAATATACTCATTGGATGTATTAATGAGGCACACCATCTGTGGCTCTCCATTCTCGTCTTCCCATTCGCTCCAATATGGAAGATTGCTGCGAGGGCATTCTATATGCCTGAATTCAGGACAAATACGGTTACGAGGTTTATAGGAGCCTCGCGGGTTTCCAGTGCCCCTTTGCTGCTCGCTGGTAGCGCCGCTCCCATTCGATGGCGGTTTTGTACCACTGTTAGAGGAGCGTGGCAAATTTAGTGAACCCGCATTATCCATAAGCAATTTAACAAATGCCGCCTCTGATGCTTTAATCTTCGCGGGCACGGATTTTGAACCAAGCTTATATTTAGATTGTAATAGTGCTCGAAATTTTTTAATCTTTTCCATAAGAACGTCCCTTAAAGCCTGTTTTATTTTAACACTATTTTTAAGTGCTCCAATTCCAAAATCATCATCTAGATCTTCAGTAAAGGAAATTTCGACACGACCAGCATTATAAAGAGGATTTCTTTTCCATAATCCGAGATCTCCCCCGCACACAATAATGCGATTTGACCGTGCAATATATATGCCTTGATGGCTATATCCTTTTTGTGTTGATGGCAAAAGTTCTGTGTTTAATTCCACAAAACGCAGAGTTATGTTACAGCCATCAAATTCTATTTTATCATGATATTTATTAATCACAATATCCTCATTTCCCCAGAATAGCGGATCTACAGGCTTAACCTTTGTTTGCTTTCCATTAACAGAAACATATATTTTTTTATTTTTACCTAGGCGTAGATGGTAACAAGTACCAATATCCTTAAGCAATTTATTTTTCAGATCACCTGGGCGAGTATATTGCATTGGCTCCTTAAGATTTTCTAACACAGTAATTGTTCCATGCCCCTTTGGACATAATTCGTTGAACAAATCTACCTCTTCCGGTGCGGGGGCTCGCAATGTTGCCTGGGTAGTCTTCTTGTCACGCCGATCAAATTTGGCTACTAGAATTTTCTTGCCATCCTTTGTTTTAGTGATTGTTGTCTTAGTATCTGCCACAGTAAAGCATGCAGCGGTGCCTCCCACACCAAATTTGCCCAAATCGCCTTGTGCGTGAGGCGAAGTTGTCGCAAAACGGAATGATTCTTTAAGTTTGTGCAGGTTCATTCCGTCGCCGTCATCAGCAAGCATGTAGCTGCCAATAGTGGCATTGGTGCCGGGTGGTGAATTAATGAAAATGTGCATATTCTCGGCATCGGCGTCGTCGCTATTATCTAACAAATCCATAAATGCGCTAGATATATCATGTCCCATGTGAGGTATTACAATATCAAATAATTTTCCAATATGTGGATCAATCTCAAATTGTTCTGTCTTGTCTGTTGTGTAATTTTCCATTTGTTGCTCCTATTTTAATGCACTCCAATCACTATGATTGAAGATGGAAACTGTTGTATATATCATTTATCTGTACTGCCAAGCGAGCCTTCGCCCCTTCCATTGAAGGTGATTGGGTACCAATCGTATAAATCTTTTGAATGTGTTTCTAGTGCTCTGAAGTGCACTACCGGAATCATTACCACTTGTGCAATTTTTGTACCATGCTCGACAATTTGAGCAGCGTTGCCAACATTATGTAAATTAATAAATACCTCGCCATCATACCCTGAATCGACAACGCAAGCGCCAACGATTAAACTACGTTTGGACGCTACGCTAGAACGGTTTTTAACTTCTAACATATAACCATGAGGCACGCCAAATCTTAATCCAGTGGATAATATACGACTCTCTCCTGGTGCAATTGTAATCGGCTTATTGTCTGCTGGGCAAAAATGTACATCGACGCCCGCATCGCTTGGATGTGCTCGGGTGGGAGGAGTAACATCCTCTCTGATCCGACAATATTCAAGTAACATAAAATATCTCCTGTTTAAATTTCATATTTATATCTTATTATAACACTAAAATGTGGAATGTGCAAACTTTATCCCAATAATTTAAAATTATGTCTTATTGATCTGGTGGAGAATCCCCACTGCTCGTTATAGTCTAGCTTAGCCATATAGGGCTTGTTCAACATTAAAAGATCATATCCTTTTTTAATTCCCCAGCATTTAATATTAATGACTGCGCCTGTATCATCAATGACTTCAACAAGCCAATAGTCGCTTCCATGTTTAGTTTTTCTGGGAATGATTTTCCTTGGCACAAACCATGTAACTTGTAATTCCGAATCGAACTCTCCAATTGGCGGGATAAACATATCATTAAGTTTTTGCCTTATGCCGTGAGTCATTACTTTCGCCATTGGGAATGTCCCTGTTAAATCTGCTAAGTATTGAATTTTTTCCTCATCCGAGAAGTCGCCTTCTGGCGCATACAGCTTGATGTTGTCTTCCAAGTTTTTTAATTTTCTTGGTCGATCTACCGCTATGGCTGACCAAAAATGCTTTAACCCTGTAAATCTGCTGTCTACAAGATAGTTCATGGCACCGGAGCGGACTAGCACATCTAGCGCTTTTTTATTGAGCTTGCTGTAAATAATATCGTCATTGAACAGAAAATCCTCAACAACATTAAATGGTCTATTCTTTATAATCTGATCAATTGCAACTTCACCAAGTCCTTTTATTGAAGTCAGTGGCTGAATTAATGTATGACCATCTTCGGAAATTTCCCAAACTGTGCCAGATGTATTAATGTTTAAAGATTCAATTTTAAATCCAAACCCCTTTGCTATATTGATGGCTTTTTCTTTTCTGCTTTCTGGTTCTTTATCTAGAAATGCAGCCATCCACTCCGCTGGGTAATGGTGAGCTAACCAAGCGCACTGATATGATATTATTGAATACGACACAGCATGAGATTTGTTAAACCCATAGCCAGAAAAATATTCAAACTTATCCCATATACTTTGTGCCACATCGCGCTTAATTTCCTTTTCTACACAGCCTTCAATAAATTTCTTATGGATTTTCATCTTGGCTTCATAACCTTTGCCGCTTCCCTTTTTAGTCAGCAGCTTACGAAGTTTATTTCCCTCATCAAGCGATACGTCTTTTCCAAGCTTATGTGCTAGAATGGCGATTTGCTCTTGAAAAATTAAAAATCCATACGTCTCTTGTGTGACTTCCTCAATCAATGGGTGAATATATTTTATATATTGTGGGCTTTCCTTAGCTCCAACATATTCATCATCTACCTTTGCAGACAAAGGACCAGGGCGGAAAATAGATGTAATGGCTGCAATGTCAATGATACTTGTTGGTTTGGCTCTTTCACAGAATGTCTGTGCGCCCTTTTCTGTAAACTGGAATATTCCTGCCCACTTTCCATCATGAAATATATTGTTATAAACATCAGCATTGTTTAAATCGATAGCACCCGGATGTAGATACTTATTATAATAATTGCTTACATCGGCAAAAGTTGGATCTGCATTGTGGTGGTGCCGCTTAAGAATATGACGTATTGCGCCATCGATCATAGCGAGGGTCGAAAGTCCCAAAATATCAAACTTAATAAATCCCAATGGCTCAAGATGGCGAACGTTCTGCCCCTCTGCCCAAGGAGTTTGACGAACGCCCTTGCTGTTGATTAAGGGCATCCATTTATCAAGGTTTTCACCTATAACAACTCCCCCGGCATGGCGAGAACAAGAACGCACTTGTCCATAAAGTACATCAATATGATTGGCAATGTTGGAATATTTCTTTAAAAATGCTCCTAACGTCGGGCTATATTCTTTAACTTCTTCGAATGTAGGCACATATACGCCTGCCTTAATTCCGTGTGCCTTCTTTGCTGCAGGTGTTGCCTCTAAAAGCATTTTGCCTGTTACTTCATTCACTTCTTTAAATGGCACGCCATAAAATTTAGATATATCCTTAACCAAAGAACGAAGTTGAAGAGTGTTCCAATTTGATATTGGGACAACTGTTGAGTCACCCCATTCTTCAATAAGCTGCTCTTTTAATTCCATAGGGGAACTTACATCGTAATCAATATCTGGATAATCAGTGGTATCAGACCGTAAGAATCGAGAAAATAGCAAACCGTATTTAATCGGATCGATTTGTGTAATATTTAACACATAAGCAACCAAAGAGCCTGCTGCCGAGCCACGACCGGGACCAGTAAGCATGCTATTATTGGCTTTGTCCACAACCGCTTTCATTGTCAAGAAATATTTCGAAAATCCCCTGCCACTAATTACATCTAATTCATGACGTAATCTTTTCATGTATTCTGCATTATCGTGCAAATTCTTATCTCTCAAACCCTCCAGAGATATATTAGCAAGCGCCTCATTAGCCGTAAAGCCAGCAGGGACAACAAAATCTGGAAGTCGGACTGTATTGTCTGGGAGAAACTTTTCAATACGCTCGTGAGCAATATTATAAGTGTTGGTGATCGAGTTTAGTACCAAGTCATCATCATACTCAAAACCGCATTGTTTTGAATATTGTTTATAACTTGCCCACATTTCGTCGCCATTTTTAGGATAAAGCTCATATCCAATTTCATCCACGCCTGCCGGTAATTCTCCATTTCCATAATCTGGCTTAGTTTTTCCTAACCAGCCCAAGCGTTTATAAAGCTCACGATCTTTCCAAGCTGTCTTATTTGGATAGTGGCTATCTGCTGTCGAAATAAGATTAATTCCAAATTCTTCTTTCATTGTGATAATGCATTTATTAAGTTCATGTTGCTGCTTAATATTATTCCATTGGAGTTCGCCATACCAGCGGTCACCAAAAATCTTTACCATATTTTGTGTAGTTTCGCGCATTAAGTCTAATGCTATATCAATATTGGTGTCTACATATTTCCCATCTTCGTCATAAGTGCTGGCTTGCCAGTAATTACTAGCGTATACGCCGCCAAGACATGCCGATGCCGCAATTACGCCTTCGCTATATTTGGCAAGCATATCATAATCCATGCGAGGATATCGATAGAAATTTTCTGCTTCATAACTTTCAGATATTAATTTAAAAATATTTTGCAACCCTTTCTGATTTTGGGCAAGGAGAATTAAATGACTGCGACGGCGAAGAAGGTCTTGTACGCGCTTGCTATCACCTTCATTCTCTACGGTTGTCCCAGAAGCTTTGTCCTTTTTTGCAGAACGGGCTTGTTTTTTGTCAGACATTGCTTTTTGATATTCGTCGCGCCATTCAGAAAGCGAAGGAATAAAGTATGCCTCGCATCCAAATATGGGCTTAAATTCTTTGCCATCTGTCTGCATCTTTTTAGCATGCAGCACTTGATAAGCCAAGCCGTTCATATTGCCGTGATCTGTAAGAGCTAGCGCATCGGTGCCGTTTTGATACGCAAAATCCATATGCTCCTGCGGATATCCTATAGCGTCAAATATAGAACCTGCGACACTATGCGCGTGAAGCCCAACAAAGGGTATTTTTGATTTATTCCTCATCGATTCCGATTCCGTTCCATTCATGATAATTAAGTATCTCCTTATTGGGTCTTTGTATTTCCCATCGTTTGTCTGAACCTATATACGAACAATACCCATCCCAGCAATCGATATTATAATACCAATCTAATTGTATGGGCTCATCTTCTATTATAACTGATTTAAATACTTTGTCAAGTGTAAAATTACGTGAAGACCAACGTTTTTCAAGTGGTAATTTTTCAGTTGGAATTTCCTCACCACTATTCTTCCATAATCTTGTGCCTTCTTGCCGAACAGTTTTTCGACAATTAATAAAATCTTGTGAATCAAAGGTGAATCCTAAATATTCATTATCTTTTACTGTTTTGCCATTATATGATAATGCAAATGTGCGTGCGCTTGATATTGTCTTTCTGTGTTTTCTTACGACAATTGGTGGATATATGCCATATGGAAAAGAAACATAAAACTTATCTGGTATAATCCATTGAGACATTTGTTTGCTAATCCAATACGCTGTTAAGGCACCATACAGAACGCTCCAAGAATATGAATCAACTCTTTTACGATCTTTTGGATGAATTGGGACATAATATATTGGTATTGGCTTTCTATGCAGACTTGGATTAATTTCTAAACTTCTTCCATACCAAACTGGATCCTGTACCCACTCTCCCAGCCTATGTCTAATTAATGGTGCTATATCGTCATTACATACAATCCATATTGTTTCACAACCTGCCCAGGCACATTCCATTATCGATCTTTCCACCGCAGTATAATTTTGTGATATCGGCATCAAAGAGTCGTGCCAATCAAAATTAAAGTCATGGGATGGACCCGCAACTGGGACAATACCCGCTAGGTGAAATCCTTTGGATATAAATGGTTTGGGTTCAATCATGATAATAATATATTAAGCTTATTCGCATATGATGTATAATCAGCCATATTATTTTGTATTATCTGTTGTGCAGTATCGTAGCGAAATTCAATTAATTTTGTATTAGTATATTTATCCATTGTTGGCAATATTTGTCTCTTTACAGCCCGTATTTTGGGCTTAAGATATTTATATGGCTCATTAGATTTTTCTGGAAAGTTGGGATTTTTCCCATTTTTGCTGCCCTTGATTCCAGCATTTTTAAGCTCTAGTATAATTTTAAATCTTGCATAAGCATCGGAGTATTCATAATTATCCATTTGTTCTTGAGTTAGGTATGATATGGCAACTAAATCTTTTTTTGATGGTGTGTGTGATGATGGATAAAAATAAATCTCATTTACAAATTTATCATTTGTATAAATATGTTCTATATTGTGCTTGCCGCCACAGTTTACTTCAAACCAGTCTAAAACTTTAAATAGTTGCGTCTTACTTGTGGCGGGAGGATTTAAGCCGCTAATGTTACAATCATCAAATATATATAATTTTCTAAATTTGACTTCAAATGTTTTTGCATTTTTTGTAACTATACGCATGGTGTTCTTATCAATATGAATATTTCCAGTATTGTGTGAAAATAGTACCCTCCCACTAAGCGTCATAATGGGATTAATTTTATCATATAAATCTAACTGGCTAACTCCTAAAATTTTCTTTTCTTTCGTGGTGTTGAGTTCAAAGCTTGTTGAGTCAAGGTATAAATCACTAAAATCAACACCAACCTCAAAAAAATCAAATGGCGTAGGTGGGTTTAAGTTCGTAAAAATTAATGGATAATTCCTATAATATGCAAACAAAAAAGCACTTAGAGTGCCTCCAATGACTATTTGATCGGCTTTATACATTATACAAAATTATATGCGCAACAAATTCTCAATTATATCAATATAAGCTTGTTCATCACCAGGAGAATATCCAACTTGTTGATACACAATTGCTCCCTTTTGATCGATTATAACAGTAAAAGGAATAGTTTTTGATGGATGGTATTGTGATACAACTGTGGTATCAGTGTCGTGCAGCGCGGTAAATACATAATTTCTAGCTCGTATATATGACTTTGCCCGTGAAGCATTTCTAGCTGCGTCGATGCTTACAACAACAACACTAACATTGTTCTCTGCATATTTTTTTGCAATTGTATTTAAATGTGGTAGCTCCAAGGCACACGGTCCACACCATGTTGCCCAAAAGTTTAATATTATAATTTCACCACGGTGTTCTGACAAGACGTAGGATCGACCATTAATATCACGTAGTGTGAAATTAGTTGCTAATGGTTTAGCTGCCACCGCTTGCGCGGAATAAACCGCTGCAAGTAGTGTGAGTAAAATTAATATTTTTCGCCAATATATCATAAGTTGTTTTGTGGAATCATAGCAATAATATGATTTTCGAGAACAAGATAATGTGTTGTATCATCAATATTTACCTCTTCTATCATGTGTCTTGTGACTACTGCTATGCAGTTCTCCTCTAGTTCTATTTTACAGTCATTCGCCCAATCAAGCACTTCTGCTCTCACGTAGGCAGACTCCTCTGGCTCATAATCTTCTGGTAAAAGAATATTGGAATTCTCTTCAATTTGGTTTACTATAGGTTGTATTAAAACGTACCTATTACATGGAACAATCATTTTATCCTCCTTATCCGCATTTTGACCAACCACAATTATTACAGGTGATGCACCCTTCAATATATATTAAAGAATTAGATTGACAAGAATCGCAGATAATACCATTTGCCTTGGAGCCATCTGTAATATGGCTTTTAAGTACTCTGGCAATACATTTTGCAAAACTAAACATATCGCTATCTCTATCTTTGTATAGCTGTTCTACAACATATTGTATATTTGCGCCATGTCTCAAGCCCAATGAAATTAAGCGAGTAAATGCAGAGTGATTTGGATTGTCGAATACTTTTACAATATCTTTAATTATAATTTCATCACCATTCTCTCCAAATTTTAAATCGTATTTAGAATTCATGGTCTTGCGAGGATGTTTAATTAACGTTCCTTCCTTGTATTTTGTAGGAATTTCAACATATGTTGATAATCCGCCCATAACTTCATATGGTTTATTGTCAAAAATACCAACCAATACTACCCATTTTTCACCTTCGATAGTGGCGTGGTGTATGGTACAAGGTAACTCTGTTGGTCTTTTTGTAGCAGTGTGGTGCGGGAATCTAGCATCGGTTTCAAGCTCGGATATTAGAACACCAGAACGCGAACCTTCAACATAAACTGTTATCCCTTTAAGTCCCGCTTTCCATCCTTGAAAATATAAATCCCCAACAATATCTGTGGAAATGTCCTTTGGAAGATTTATAGTAGAGCTAATAGAATGATCAATATGTTTTTGAATAACAGACTGCACATCAACTCTTCTTTGCCAATCAATCTGATCTGATTCAATAAAAAATGATGGTACCACATCACTCCCATACAAATCAAAAAATTCTTGTACGTTATGGTGAAAAACTTCATATTCAAGCCATTTGTCTCCCAAGTCGTCTACAAAATCAGGCTTAATATCATCCTCATTGTGCGATAATTTTCTGCGTCTAGTGTATCTGTTTCTAAATACAGGCTCTAATCCTGATGATGTTTGTGACATAATGGATACAGAACCAGTAGGGGCATTGGTCAATATCGATATATTTCTTCTACCACACTGTGCAATTAGAAGTTGCAATTCTTTTGGTAGATTTTGTATAAAGTTGTTTTTTCTTTCCTTGTCCCAATTAAACACTGGGAAGCTCCCTCGTTCGTCGGAGAGTCTCGCACTTTCTGTATAAGCAGAAATTTTTAAAGTTTTATATATACGCTCAATAATCTTTAAAGCATCATCACTATCATATGATAGACGTAAACACGCAATTGCATCAGCCAGTCCGTGGGTGCCTAGCCCTGTTCTTCTGCCATTTATACAAGCGTTTAATAAATTTGTCCACAGCTCTTTTTCGTCTGGTGTATCACACACGTTGATTATGTTTTGTAATTTTTCGATTTCAAGTTCTACTAAATCATCTGACAATCTCATCGCGCTTGTAACGACTTTTTTAAAATGTTTAAAGTCAAAACGGGCGTCGTCTTCAAATTTGTTTTTAACAAAGTTTTTTAAGTTAATAGATATCAATCTGCAACTATCATAAGCAGACAAGGGAATTTCTCCGCAAGGATTTGTTGTTAAAGTCTTAAACCCATCATCGGCATATGATTCCGCAGGGAGATATTTTTGAACATTCCCCCACATTAAAAGTCCTGGTTCCGCTGTTTTCGTCGCGGATGCTATAATCGTTTGCCAAAGCTCGGAGGCTTTGATTGTGCGGCTATATTTAGGTTCGCTAGAATCAACGGGATATCGAAGTGTAAAGTCTTCATTTGCCTCTACCGCTTCCATAAAATCATCAGATATTTTAATTGAAACATTGGCTCCGGTCACTTTTGTTAAATCGTGCTTCATAGTTATAAATTTTTCAATATCGGGGTGGCGCACGTCCATACTAATCATAAGAGCACCACGACGACCATTTTGCCCTATCATTCTACAGATATAAGAATAAAAATCAGCAAATGACCATGCACCAGTTGTGGTTCCTGCAGAATTATTAACGGTTGTTCCTTCGGGGCGCAAATTGCTAATATCAACTCCTACGCCACACCTTCTCTTAAACAGATTGGCTAGATATTTGCCAGAATCGACAATAGAAGAGATATTATCTTTAGGAGAGTCAACAACTACACAATTAGATAATGATACATTGACATAATTATTTCCAATGCCCATCATGGGAGAGCCTTGAGGCACAACATATTTAAAATTTTCAAATAAAGCTAGTATCTCTTCATACGATAAGGCTCTATCGCTGCCAAACTGTTTTTCAATTCTCGCAAATTCTTTTGCCAATCTTTCATGCATGTCTTGCGGTGTTGCTTCATCATAACCTGATTCCTTGTTTTTCAATGCATATTTAGTGATCCAAACATTTGCAGCTAGCTCATCCCCATTAAAATACTCTAATGTCTTTTCAAATATTTCTTCTTTATGCATTGCCGCTCTCCTTGCTTTTCCTATAATTTTTATATTTTTCTTTAAGATGTTGCTCTTGTTGTTTTGCAGAGTTTGCAAGCACTGTTTCCATGCTTTCTGCATTCGGGGACAAAACTTTAATCATCACTTTGCTTAAATCCATATATGCAGGATAAACAAGCCCGTCTGGTCCGAACCTATTCTTGGCTACAAAAATTCTGCCAGTATTGCTGCTTTTATCTTCAATTGTTCTCGACATCGAAAAAATAAAATCAGCAACAAAACATTTACTATACGCCTCGGAAATAGACTCCATTGTAATAACCTCGGCATTGAGCCCACTTCTATTGGTCTGACTAGCGGTCCATACAGGACATTGATATTCTTGCGCAATTGCTCTTAAATCCTCATATATGCTTTCTAAATCGTGCCGCTTTTCTCTTGTCATCACAACAGGGCGAAGTAAGTCTGCGTAATCCACAATAATCATATCAGGAGCAATGTCGCGTTGTTTCAGCCTGTCTAAATGCACCCTAAGACTTTTTGTACTCGCGGACTTAGTGGGATATTCTTTAATTATTAATGAGCCCTCAATATTTTGGACGTTTTCATATATCATTTCTTTAAAAGAAAATAAATCCGTTAACGGAACTCCCGTCATGCAACTATCATATCGTGCGCCAATACTTGTGTCTTGAAGCTCCAATGTATAATGAATAACTGTGTTGCCCAGCTTTAAAGCTTGCGAGCCAAGATGTACCAAAGCCATGGATTTGCCTGCACCTGTAGGGGCAATGACAACGCCTAATTCACCACGACCAATGCCATCTTGACACAAATCATCAATTTCTTGCCATCCAGTTGTAATTGGTCGTCTTGTCTTAATTTCAAAGCGCTTTTCAAAATCTTTTATATAATCATATCCATAATCAGAGCTTTCTCCTTGGCGCAGCGCATCATTTACAACTTTTGATATCTCATCGAATGATGATGTTTTTAACAGTCTCACGCTTTTTATCATAGCTTCTTTGAGAACTTGCTTACGACAAAAATCTAATGCTGTTTGCTTTATATAATCAGAATCAGTAACTTCTGTATTATATATACGGGCAAAGAAATGCCGTGTTTGATTTTTCACAGCTTCATTCTCATCTTCAAGTTCAGTTCTAAAGATAGAAGTCATTATTTTTGACGATGGATGTACTTTATACTTTTCTTTATATTGAAAGATCTTTTCTATAAAAACTTGTAAATATTTTAATTCAAAATATTCTGTTTTAAGAACTTCTTGCATTTGATCGCAAAAAGCACGATCATTTAAAATTAAAGCCGCAAGGCTTTCTTGAAAAACCTTGCCGTAACGACTAAAATCGACTACTTCATTGGTACTCAATATATGCTCCGCTCTGTAAATAATATATTCTGATATGATGTTCCTGTCAAGCTATTACTGCTTTATGGACATCATTAAATCATATGCTTCTGATTTTAAATCAGATAATTTTTCTAAATATTCTGTTCTTCGTAAAACCTTAAAGGCTAGATTTTCAACAGAGTATATTCCCTTCTCATCGAGCCCCGATTGTCTCATTTTTCTAATTTTATTTTTTATCTTTTCAGCATAATCGTGCGCTTCTTTATATTCGCCCTTTTCTATTAAGCCGTCAACTCGATCAATTTGATCTATCAAAGACGCTGCTTTAAGCTGTATATTGTCTCTATCTAGAGTATATTCTTCTCTGATTGGTTTTTTAACCCATTCATCATTTAAAATAGAATATACACCAGATGATTCATGCGGGTCATCATGTCCTTGAACATAAATTTCAACCTCAAATCCTTTAATGTAGATGTCATGAACTCTGTTCCATATGGATTTTTTAGCATTTAGAAATTCTCTAACTAAACCCACATCTACGTTAATATCGGCTAAATCAATAATAATGTGCAGATCTGCATCCGAATATTGTGACCAATTATAATTGGATAATGAGCCGGTCAGTGTAATATCTAATATTTCAACCTCTTCAAGCTCTAGAGAATCCCAAAAATCTTGAGCAATTTGTAGCATGTTGTCTCTTGCATCGGGATTTATTTTATCATCCTCTTCGGTCCAAACTTTTCTATTAAAATCGTCTTGCAATTCAAAACTAGAAAGATCAATATCCAGAGGTGCCACTTCTTCCAGCAAATAGTTTTTCCAATTATTTACCAATAAATCTGATTCTATAAATTTACTTTCTTCTATGCCGCTAAATGTTAAGCGCCAATTGTCAAATACTGTTTTCATGTTATAATTAGTTTTTCTGTTTAGAATCTGCAACAATTCTTTTCATTGTTGCCAAAAGATCTGAAAAATCCACCACTCCAAATCCGTCCTGAATCATCATTGAGAGAAAGGTGGTTTTGATTAGCTCGGGAGCGAAATTGTTGACTGCATATCTAATTTGGCTTTTCCCTTGAACGCTGATAAATGGTGCATAGAGTTGCATTAGTTTATAATTTTGTTCTATTAAGTCTGTATTTTCGCCAATTGTTTTATAAGCCTTAAGATTAGAGTCAATTTTTTGACAGTAGCCGATAACTTCGGAAATAGTATAACTTTTTTCCTCCGACAAAAATGGCAATCTTTTAGCAATAGTTGGAAGCCCGACGCCTTGGACGCCTTTAAGGTTATCGGATATATCGCCCGTAATTGCTCTGGCTAGTGCAAAATTTACCGGATGGATTCCATAGTCTTTAGTTATAGAGTGTTTATTTACAATTTGTTTTTGAATTGGTCGCAAAATTACAGTTTCGCCATCGCAAAGCTGAAAGAAGTCTTTATCGGAAGATACAATAACTTTTTGCCACCCCTTATACTCGGGCATTTGCGCTACAAGGCTAATGATATCGTCTGCCTCAACAGAAGGTAACATAAGCTGAATAATGGGTAGTTGATTTAAATATTCTATTAATCTGGTCTGTTGCCAAATTTTGTTTTCCAATTCTTCGTTTTCAGATAAATTTCTTATATCTCTATTGAGGCGAATTGGTTTTCTTCCTTCTTTGTAATTTTTATTATGTGATTTTCTTCGTTGGCTTCCGCCCTCTCCATCCCAACAAATAACAATTTCATCTGGCTTTGTGTCTCGCACAAGCTTTTGCATGATTTTTATAAATCCCTTAACGCCACCAATTGGTTGCCCATTGGTAGACAAACTAGGGTCCACAATATAGGCTCTAAAATACATATTTAGAGCATCAATAATTAACAATCGTTTCATTTTTTTGCTGGATAGTAGTCGATTAGTTCTTTTTCGATCTGTGTCTTCAAAAAGCTTTCAAGTATCTTATGGTACTGGAATCCCCAGCCCAATAGTTCCCACATAGCCGGAATCTTTCTTTCTTTTTCTTCGTTAAAATAAGGAGAGTGTTTTTTATGCAATATTGCTTGCTCTGGAATACCATTATCGTATTTAACGAGCAAATCACCAACGCGAAATTTAATTTTTTTCTTACTCATAGGTTATAATATCCGACTTCTTCTTCATTGATAGAATAAATTACTTTTTTAACGCCGACATGCTTCAAAATAGCTTCGCACATTTCACACGGCTTCGACATTCTTAGTTCGCCTCTTTTGCCAATTCTAGATACATATATGACAGAGCCTTTGGTCACAGATCTGTCAATGCCAAGCACGCAACCAAGTTCGGCATGGTGTGTAGTGTGCCCACAATCTCTCTTTCTAAATCGTTTTCCAAACCTAGCATGACTGTTCTTATTGGTTGCGCTATTAATGATATTGGATCCTTTTACAAGCACTGCGCCGTGTCTATAGTCTTTAGAGTCGGATGACGTGGCTATATTTTTAGCCAACGATATGAACCTTTGTGTTCGTTTAGAATTTTTAATCTTTTCGTGTTTCATAGATAGCAAAGCCTCCAACTATATTTTACTATAGTTGGAGGCTCCTGTCAAGTATTTAAATACAATTTACACTTACTTGACAATTAGCGGGTGTGCCGATGGCGATGCTGGCGGTGTTGATGCGCACGGGGGTGTTGGCGCGGGGGTGGGCGACCAGCTACGTATCTTACGTGAGTATTGGGATGATGCCCAAAGTGAGTGGTTGGTACCACTCTAAGCACCCAATGTGCACGTACCCAGCCATGCGGACCCCAATGACCATCGAGCCATACCCAAGCCCGCACATTTACATGTGCAGGCGGTGGTGGAGCCGTTACTGCTGGTCGCACGGGGTGTGCATGCGCTGATGCAACACATCCAGTATTTGCCGACAGCAAGAGTGCAGCAAAAATCATGATTGTAGATCTCATCTTATCTCCTTTCTAAATTAGACGTATTATAACTAGTAATATTCATTATAATATTATTTATTTCGCTTTTTCTTTTTAGCAAGAGTTACAAAATCTGGATGCCAATACTTGACTTGAAATTTATTGTACCCTTTGCCATATCTTTTAATCTTCACAAGAAGATCCGCACGATTTGTCGCCAGATCCGCCGATTTGTCACCAGAAATAAGCGACTCTTTTCTTTCTGCGGCTTCTTCGTATGTATCAAAGATGCCTGAACGTTTCCAAACTTTATTCTTTTTTTCAGTAGACATTATATTCCTTCTTCTCCATAAAATTCTTCTGCATCTCCTTCGCGTTTATCAAATTTCATAATTACTTCTTCGTCCATGATGTCTAAAACGTTTGCACGAAATTCTTCATCTGATAGCTTTTCAGCCCATTTGCTTGCCTGGAATTTACTTCCAATTGGTTCGCCCTGTTTGTCTAGAAGTGTGTACCATGCTCCAGTACGCAACAGTCTGTCGGATGATCCAATAGCGTCGAACCATGATTCTTCGTCTTGCACGCCAATTTCAGATCCCCATAAGATTCTAAAATTACATTGTCTTCCTTGTGTCCCAAAGCGTGATTTTTCTAATTTAACCTTAACTTCGGACCCAATTCGAAAGCCCTTATCATCAAGAACAAAACTAGCCTTTGCTTTTCTCCCTGTTAGCCAAATACGCAATGAATACGCATATATCATTGCTTTGCCGCCCGGTGTCATATAGGGCGTGGTCATCGCTTCCGAAGGAGAGCGAGTAATATTAGTCTTAAGCTGGTTCAAAACTAAGAAAGTTGATTGCGAGTTTGCAATTGGAACTGTTAATTTGGACATGCCTTTAGCTAAGATTCGTGCTTTCACAGCCATAGATGATAGTGGGTTAAAATCGCCCTCTATATCCGATATTGCCGGTGTCAGCGCTAAAGAATCCCAAATGAACAGCATGCGATTATCATTACTGCCCAATAATTCTTCTACAGTCTCCAAAACAAACTCAACAGATGTAGCTTGAATATACAATAAATCGTCTAGTTCGCATCCTGCTCTTTCCAAAAATGAAGGATCAATTGCAGATTCGCTATCAAAATAAATTACATCAATTCCCATTTTTTGAGCATTGGCAGCTATTTGTGCCGCCATATAACTTTTACCTGTCGCCTCTAAGCCTGCAATTTCTACTGTTTTTCCTAGCGGAATACCAGCAAGCTTGCCACGACACACAATCGAATCAAGCCATCTGGAGCCAGTGGGAATCCAGTCTATTACTTCTGTGGGGTTATCTTCTTTTAAATTGTGTGCTACTTCTTGCCCAGCCCTTTTATTAATAAGTGAGCGCATGTCTGCTATGCTCAATTTTCCAGGCTTTGAAGTGTTCTTTGCCATTCTCATTATATCCTCGATGTTAAAAATGTGAGGCACCTATTAGAAACTTTTGTTTGTTTCCGTCCCCGTGCCTCCCTGCGGGATCTTGGCATACTACTATTAAGCGCCCATTAGTTCATTAAAGGCGGCATCTACACTAGTCGGTTCATCAGTAGTAGCACTGTATTTAACCGTTTCACTAGACTCATTCTCGGTGCCTTCTTCGTCAAGAAGATATGCATCAAGCATAGTACCCACCTCATCAGGTGTTTTACGCTCAAACATCGTATCAATGTCAGGAATGTTTTCCAACAGTTCTGCGCATCGATCAGGACCACCTACGGCATCGTCACATAACGGCGAGGGACGACGACGAGGAGTCAACTTTGTTTGCGGGAATGACGCGCCTTGGGGCTTGCCATAGTGCAGCACAAGATCGGTTCCTGTGTCTGGTTCAGTAATATCGCCATATTCCGGGTTAAGCACAAGATTAATCAACTGTTCGTAAACCATCTTGCCAAATCCCCAAATACGGACTCCCTTATGTTCTTCTCCGCGAACAATTACCGGAGCAAAAAACCGTTGGCGTGCCATAAGGCTTTTCGCCATCTTAATGCTCTCTTCGGTGCCTTCCTTAAAAAGCTTACGAACAAAGTCATCAAGCGGATCATCTTCTCCGAAATTCTTCTTGGGACTTAGGAAACCTGCGTTGTCTCCTACATTATAATGAAACCAGAAATCCTTGAAAGGATCTCCATCATTGTTGGGAACAATACGGATTGTTTGCTCCCCATCTTGTGGACGCCAAAACTGCGACCCATTACCACCGCTTCCACGGCTTTCCAAAGCAGCTTTACGCTGCCTCATTTTATTCATATCAATTGCCATTTTTTTCTCCTTATTGTGGCTGGCTTGCCTAGAGTCAAAGTAATAAATTTCTTACTTCGCTATCTTTAATATAGCCTATGTTATAAGCGTTGTCAAGCTTTTTTTTCATTTTTTTTCATTTTTTTTAGAAAGGCATAAGAAAATATGAGGTATCATCATAACACCAACAATCAAGTTCTTGATCTACTTCATAATCATAATAACCCACCATCATACACATTAGTCTACAATGCCCGAGTGCTTTTCCTTGATCAACACCTTTTTCATAACTACTACTTGCTACAGTAAATAGTGCCACACTAAGTGCTACAACCAAAATTAAATATTTAAATATAGTCATATATCTTGCGAAAAAGGCACGGATTCTTTGTAGTATTTTTTTCAACATTTTTACTCCTGAATGTCTTGGGATAATGCAATTATATATGCATAATTTTGTTCGTACTGCGTAGAATAAATTCCCAAGCTTGTCTTTATTGTTCCGTTTTCTGACCTTTGTTTAACATTTTCTATGCAATTGCTAAACAGTGTCCCATCTGTCTCAACTTGTTGTTTATTGATAGCATAAATATAACATTTTTCTTTGGTCTTGGCAAGTGAAAATAAATATTTTTCTTCATTAGACTCAATGTCTAATATGCCAATTGTAGAAATCCTAGTAGTATCATATGATTCAGAATATGAATCATAAACAGGCTTATTGTGCATATAAACATTAAGCATGTGCATCGTGTTGGCAATAAAAGCATTGATCTTATCATAATACTCAATTATTGTTAAATCTCCTAATAATTTCTGTACAAGTAGATTATTGACCAAATATACATTTTTAAAAACACCGCTTCTTGCATATTCCTGTAAAACATTATATACCACTTTTTCATGTTGTCGTTCAACTATTCCCAACAACTCTATATCGGGCTTAATATACAAAATATTGATTTTTTTGTTTTTTAAGAATGTTAAAATTCTTAACGCCATGGCAGATATGTATCCTGCACCACAGCAGATAAATAAAATATTATCGCTAGCATTTACAAAAAAATCATCAAAATCGGGACAATTTTGTTCATATTCTTCTGGATGGTTTTCTGACGATATTGAATAAGTATATACGTTTTCTCTATGGTCTTCTTCCAGATCTGTATCTATTTTATAGATGGTATATTGTGGGTAATTGCTAAATTTTTCGGCAATATTGCAGCCCGCTTGTCCTAAGCCTATAATTGTGTCCATGTTATAATTTTAACCTTTTAAGTTCACCAAATTTTTTGCCTGCCTTAACATTAACGCAAAATTTGCCCATTTCAGTATCAGAAAATAGATCAATTATTTCTGGCAATATGGATCGTTCTGAGTCGGGCATGTCGAGAATGATGGAGTCATGTAAGGTGAATGCAATTCGTGTATCATATCTGTTGAGTTTAGTGTGGATTTTGATAATTTGTCTAAGCACGTTGTCCACACAGCTACTTTGAATAATATAAGAGAGAGCATGATGATGATCGCTAGGGATGCTCCTGTTGAATCTTGTTCGTACATTATAACCGTCCCAATAAGTACTTAGTATAGAATCCCTATTATATACTCTTTCTGATAGACGATCATTAGAATTGGGATTATATAGCCAAGCAAATATTCTTTTCTTTGCTTCTTCTCTTGATACCAAGCCTCTATAAACATTTGCAGCATTCCACTCATGGATATCCACATTAGGCTGTTCTTTGTCTAGAAGAGACAGCATTGTTCTTAGTTCTGCAGCATTGTAATCTAATTCTATGAACCAATCATTTTTTGGCGATAGGATGTTCCTAAATTCCTTATCTAATGTCAATATGGGAAAACTACCTTTTCTGTTTGTTAAGCGCCCCGTTTTTGTTCCAAATATATTATATTCACAATACGGTTTGGTTTGTTTTATTTTCCTTAGAAAGTTCCTTGTTTTCAATTTATGTGCGATAGGCTGTAGATTATGGGCATCAATATACAATTTTTGTGATTGTATGTCAGCTACACATTTTGTCAAATTTACAAGAAAATCATAATTTTGCGGCTTATTGTAATGCTGTAAAACGTGAGTTGTTATTTTATTTTTAATGTCGCAAAATTCTAATAGAAATTTTTCCGGGACCATTTCAAAAAAACAATTATCATCTAGACTAATTTTTGCCTCAATAAAAGAGCGAAAATATGCTTTTAAAGATAATGATATGTCATCAAAACTATCTTTAATATTATCAGGACAAACTTCGTCTAGTGTTTTTCCATTGCAAAATAATTTTGCATATTCGATATCGCATCGTTGTTTTAAATGTGATGAATATTCCCATGTTTGCTTTCTTGCATCCGGCACCTTATCATAAATAAGAGAACCGTCTGCATAATATCCAATACATTTTTGTTTATTGTCTAATATTTGAAAAGGCATTTAATACCAATTAGCCATTTTGGCGCGGAGTGAGACGCCCTGCTCTGCCAAGGGTAAAGGAAGAGGCGGCAGTCTGTGTAGATGCAACGGCGGCGGATTCGGCAGTGTCATGAAACTTAGTATTAATATAACTTGTTGCGCCCGTAATGTCAAATTGTTTTTCCATTTCTATTGCGATTTTTACAAGATCGTTAAGTTGCGAGTCGTTTAGTATATATCCTTGCTCTATATTTCTCATTTTAGCATATAGCGAGAGCCAGTATCCTGAATCATATTTTTCAAGTATGTGATCTAAATTTATTTCTGTTCTTCTTGCTTGCGCATATTTAATGCCATCGTTTGTTACGGTTTTTACTCTAGATGTGGGAAATTCCTTTGCATAGCTGTTGTAGAATTGTACTATATAAATTTGTAATGTTTGAATGTCCATATCGCTAGCTTTCATATAACACTGTTCATATAGATTCTTTGGTCGGAAATGGTATCTTCTCATATACTTTTTCATCCTGTTGGAGTGTATATTAGCCACTAAACGCCATGGAGCGTTTTTATCTAGATAAAAGCCATATTTCTTAGCTACATTATAATACGTATCAAATGCACCATCATTAATGTATTTAAAAAATTTGACTATATCATTGCTGCAATCTTCATCAGCTAGGCTTATTATTAATCCCGACTGGTTTGGTAAAGCTTTCTTAGTCTTTATAAAACCAGTTTTAGTCATGGGTGCAATTTGTCCTGTTCGCGCATAATACTGCATAAATTTATCCATGAAAGAATTAAAATCAAGTACATGTTGCCCGTGACCCTGTTTATTAAAAAAGGTTCTAGCCAGTTGTTTATATAAGGCTTTCATGGCTATATGATGATGATGGTGAACGCTGCTCCAGCCCGATGTTGGCTTTATAGCTGCTAAAAATGTATTTTTTGTTGGTATATCAAATGATAAAAATTTAAGTTGCAATTCTTTAATCATATCGTGATATGCATCTGCTACAAAATTAAGCACAAATATGGTTTTGTCTGCGTTTATTTGTTTTAAACGATTTTCAAGCAAAAATACACATTCATTATCAGAATTAAGTTTACCATAATTTTGATTTCCATACCAAAAATCAATTAAATTATCTTGATGATGCGGTAAAAATAAATCATTTTTATATAAACTTCTCTGATCAAACGCAAATTTTGCTTTTTGGTTATTTTTACCCAGGGGTGTTATGTAGGTAGGATACTTTGCCATGTGATATTATAATTAGCTTTGTAAAATATAAAATCGAAAATCTCAAAAATTTACCAGCGAAAAAATTTGGCTGATCTGTATTTTCAATTTACTTCCAACTGGGGTCAAAATATATAGAATTAATAGTCTCCTTCGAATACTGCTCGTTCCTGTTCTACTTCTGCCTGTTCTTGGGTAATAGGTGTTTCAGGTTCTGCTGCCGCTATAGTCTCTGGATTGGGGCAAACGAAGTCCTCGTCTTCCTCGCATCCAGCACCGGCTGATTGCCATCTACAAACCAGATTTGTTTCAAACTTAGAAGGTGACAAATTGTTATCTATTGTTATAACGTCGTAATATCCGCCCAATCCTATAAATCGTGCATCCACAGAACTAAGTCCCATTATAGAGGGGTTTATATAAAGCTTGGCTCCTGGTTCAAATAAAGTGTTGCCCACCATGCTAACATTCGCATCATATACTTCTCGTAAAAATCCATGGGATCCCATTGATGACATGCGAGCCTCTTGAACCATTGGCTGATCAAGTTTATTAAATTTAATTTGCTTAACTAGTCCGCGATCTTGACCAAGCCCTAAATGAAAAATGCCATCATCCTGATCTTCATCTATATCGCCAGTTCTTTCACAGGGGGTGTCAATTTGAGATTGTAGCAGTAGGTAACTATAAACAGCCGTATTGTGAACATCCTCAAATCCAGCAATCCCTTTTATATCTTCTATTGGTATTCGTTTAGCTGCATTGTCTAGTCTGTATCCTTTAATTGGATCTGCTCCTTCGGGAGTAGAAGCAACAGATAGATTTGCAAAATTATAATTTGCTCTTGGTACGCCTGTTCTATCCCAACACTGCTTGCCCAATGCAGGTTGAATTAAGCTTTTAAGCATATCGCTTAAAAAATATTTTAATAAATATACAGTACGCTTAAAGCTCGCATTTTTTAAGAACCACGTTCTATACAAATTTAATGAAATAGGCACATCGGCAATATTAATGGCAACTCTTGCATCCCGTGCGATATCTTGAAACGTAAATGGTCCTGCCATAATGCCTGTTCCCTTAAGAGCGGTTGGATCTTCTTGGTCTAAAATTTCTAAAACAGATTCTAATATGTCACCAAAATATATATAATATATTCTGTGTTTGCCTTCAGGAATTGCCTCGGCTACTTCCTCCATGGAGTTAGGCTCGGGAGATGGACCGTCACAGTTCCCGAACCAGTCGGCAGGATTCCAAGATTGGCATACGTCATAGTCATCTGCGGACGAGGCGGGTGGACCATCGACCTGTTCTTCAATTCTCCGGTTGGTGTCTTCCTCTATAGCCTCATTCTCGGTTTGCCCTGCTGAAGTCTCGCCGCCAGTAACCCAAGATGGTGCTTGTTCTGTATATCCTTGTGCTTCTGCTTCTGCTGCGGTCATTGAGGTAACCACCTCGCCACCTTCAGCATTCTGATAAATTAAAGTTGACATAGCACCTTGACCATCGCTCAATAATGAGTCCGTGGTCATCGAATATCCTAATTCGGTTTTGTCGATATCGATATATTTAATTCTATTGTTAATGTGCAGTTGATTTAATATTTTTCTAGTAGCTTGTGATTTAACCGTGTTCGCTTGTTGGTCTAGCGCTTCTATCTGCTCTTGAATCAGTTCTGCAGTGTTGGGCTCTCCGTCCTCAGCGTCAGGTGAGGCATCATCTCCATCTTCAAGCCCTAGATCTCGCAGCCGTGCTTCTGCTTCTTGCTTATCTTCTTTTAATTGATCTTTTTCCTCTTCTATTTCTTTAAGCGCTTTATCTATGCTGGGACTGGACAAGATATTCGTTTTTTCAGATTGAAATGCCGCCTCAATCGAAGCAATGTAATGTATAGTGAACTCCACGGTACCATTTTGTTTAAAATCTATCTCGTGTTGTCTAAGCGATAGAAATAAAATAGTCTGTGTTTTTTCTGCCGCTATTTTTAATTCTTCATAGTTCGGATCTCCATCGAATGCTGCAGCCTGGGGCACCGTCCATCCTAAAATTATTTTAATTCTATAGTAATCATTATTATATATTTGTGGACATCCTGGTGCTTCTGTATCATCTTGATATTTTGAGACTGGGGATACCAAATCAATAAATCTAATTTCATGATCATTCCCATCGTTATCCACTACCACTTGTGCTTGTTTAAATAAATCATTAAGATTTTGAAAATGTAATTTTAGTGTTGCAACTAAATTTGTTGTTACCTGCGCGGGGTTACCTCCAAGTTGTTGAAAAGAAAAACTTTTTAACCCTACGCCTGCGCCCCGTCCGCCTCTTTCATATAAATAATCTGCCATGCTCATTCCACGTTCTTCCGTGGCGGCTCCAGTATCATCTCGTTCTATAGGTCGATCTTCCCAATTGTTTGTAAATTTTAATTGAAAATCTTCTCCTATAGGATCATCCTCATTTCTAAAAAGAGTTTTAAAAATTTGTATTTTTGGCACCATTAGTGAAAGTTGCTGTGGTGTGAGATTTAATAATTTTTCTTGACCAGGAATGGAGCGCAACATGTTTACTATTGTTGCCGGATTGCCGGTTACTGGGTGGAATTTTGCCCAATCGTGAGCTTGGGACCATGTGTTAAAAACATGCCAATATTTTAATAAATAACATTGTTCCCTTAGTCTAATAACAGAACTATATTCCTTAGAATCTTCGTTAATAGAGGGATTATCTATTGCCTCCTGGGCTGCAATTTCTGCCGCAGCTTCGAAATTCTCCTCTACGTCACTTGTTCCTCCGCCGCCACCCGGTAAGTAATCAAGGATCCCTATGCCCAATATTAATGGCATTAAATTGACAAATATAAGCGATATAAAATCAAGATTTTGAATAACGTATTCCATAATGTTAAATTTTATAATATTTTAATATACGGTCTAATGGCATGGGAATGTGTATAACAGAGCCCAATTTTAAATGCGCTTCTGTAGGTTTTTTATTAAACCATGCAATTACCCACCACAATTCAGCCGCTCCATAATATTTTTGTGCTAATTTAAAATATCTATCTCCCTGTTTCCATATATAAGGCATTTTTTCTATAGAAGCCCGCTGTCTTGGGGTTAAATGTACAATTTTTGGTGTAGAATACTGTTTAATACGATTTACGTTTCGATTCTTAAACATCTCTTTGTATCGTTTGCTGATATTATTAAAAGTTTTACGACCTGAATATCTAGAAGATGCCATTATTTATCCACCCCTTTACGCCATCCATTGGCTGCCTCCCAAAATCTCTGAGTTTGCATCAGCAAGCTCTTCCTCGGGTTCCCCTACGGGCTCTGCTTCTCCCGAACCAAGATCATCTTCATCTTCTTGTGGAGTCGCGCCAGATCCTCCTAATCCCGAATCATCTATTGGAGCGGTTTCTTCCCCGTAAGATGGCGAGGTCATTTGAAGTCCGTGGTGATATGGAAAGGAGCTACCAAATTCTTCATTTTCTAATGTGCTTCGCCACATGGGCTCTGTAAATGGTGCTTTATTTTCATACCCCAATTTATGAGTGTGTAGAACATTCAGAGTCACGCTTATTGATATATTTTTTGGCAATAATAATCCAGGCTCTGGATCAAAAAATCCGTCGTTTATAACTGGCTGGAATGTAAACCCATTGCACGCACATACAAGTCCATCACCTGTTGCGACATCAGTTATTAAATTGGCAAATTTAACCCTCCATAGCGGTGCTGTTTGGAGGTTGCCATTGTGGTCATAAAGTGGATACAGCATTTTAGAAAGTTTATTTATTCTATTTAAATTATGTTGCGCGTCCCCTATAGAATAAGCAGGTATTGTCCAAGAAACTGAAATTGTTCTATTGGTATTTTCAAAAATATAAAAAGGATCCATGCGACCGTAAACTTGCTCTGAAGCCCATTTAGATTTAAAAGCGTCTTGAAATGATTTTATCATGGCAGGAAAACTAACTGAATCCCTTGATGCCATGTGTTCAAATGTAAGCAGATGAAGTTTTTTATTTTTTAAGGAATCAACCCCGGAATCGCTAATAAGTGGCGCGGATTCTGTCGGCTGGGCTTCAACAACATCCGTATCATTAGTACCAATTTGGCTGCTAATATGTCCCTGTTGTGCGTCTAATATAGTTGACACGTATAAATTCTCCTATATACCGTAACTAGGTTCTAACTAAAATTTATAGTGAAAGTCGTAACATTTCTACCACAGAGCCGCCGCCAGTGAGTCCTAGTTCGTCGCCAATGACTTTGCGCATTTTTTCTTCACCATCAATGTTAATAACAATTTCAATAGGTTGTTGATTTGCGCCTCCTAATTCTCCCCCTGCGGCTGCTGCCGCCATCTGCGTGGCGTTATTATTATTAATAATATTAGACATTGGGGGGAGAGATAATATCTCTGGACCTCCTTCGCCAACCAAAGTTAACCCGGTTGCTGGTCCCCCTCGTCGCCTAGCTGTAACCGACGCCTCAGTGGTATCGCGTGCAGCATCTGGACCAAACATCCTATTGATCGTGCCTCCGAATTTCTGTGCCGTCGATGGTGAGGCGTTCGCAAGCAGTCCCAGGAGGGCTTTTCCTAACATCGCGCCGCCGATGCTCCCAAGGAATGCTCCTGCAGCAGTGCCCGGTCCAGGAATCGCTGAACCTGCCATCCCGCCAACCCATGTACCGAGCATTGCGCCGCCTGCTCCACCGAGGGCTTCCATTGCTCGCTTTCCTATTGCCTGTTCAAGAATCTCACCACGAACGCCAGTGTCCATCATCCTTTTAATATCACGCGCTGCCATGACCGTTTCAATCATTGCTGTAACTGGTCCGACTCTAAGAAGACTTTTTAAGACTTTACCCAAATGAGGGGCAAGCATCCTCGCTGCATCATCACCTACACCGAGCGTCAAGAGTCCCGTTCCAGCCCTGCCAGCGAGTCCCCTTGCGCCCGTACCTGCGGCTCGCACCATCTCACCGAGCCCTCTGCCCCTTGTGATACCTTTAACGGTTCCCGAGACACCCCTGCGGAGACTTGATAGTATTCCGCCGCCTGCTTCCCGTGATCGAGTAAACCCCTTTACCAGCGAGGATCCTCCAATCGCGGCTCCGGCTCCTCCAATCGCGCTCCCAACTCCGCTGATAGCTCCACGGAGTAGCCCGCCTTTAGCCACTGTCTTGGCGGCTGTCGGGGCTACTCTTGCTGCTGTTCTGCTGCTGCTGACTGTTTGCGCCACATCCATCGCAGTCCCCACGATTCCACCACCGTCTCCGCCGCCGGGGAAGCCGCCGCCACCGCCGCCGGGTCCGCCGAAGCCACCTCCG
>Ga0114906_1000168_pt1 | contig 39470 bp, 50 predicted proteins | sample MalvirDeepMed_M9_FD_89687 | JGI IMG/M metagenome (GOLD analysis project Ga0114906, IMG submission 89687) | Marine viral communities from the Global Malaspina Expedition - Malaspina viral metaG DeepMed_M9 | ecosystem: Environmental > Aquatic > Marine > Oceanic | place: Mediterranean Sea...
AATGGTTGCGAGAACTGCAAAAGGTTGCTGTTGAGACTAACAGAGAGGTAGCTGAAGCTATTGGAATACATGCGTCTACGGCGATTACTTGTGTAAAGCCCAGTGGAACGGTGTCGCAGCTTGTGGATTGCAGTCCGGGCATACATCCTCGTTTCTCTAAGCACTACATACGTACAGTGAGAGGAGACAAGAAAGATCCTATATCCCAGTTTATGATTGATCAAGGAGTAACGTGCGAACAGGATGTTACAAAAGACAGCCATTGGGTGTTCTCCTTTACAAGAACAACGCCTGATGGTGCTATTACTGCGTCAGATATAACAGCTATTCAACAACTGGACTTGTGGAAAATATATGCTGAAAACTGGTGTCATCACAAACCATCTTGTACAATATACGTAGAAGAGGGCGAGTGGCTAAATGTGGGCTCTTGGATTTACGATAATTTTCATTTGGTATCTGGTTTATCGTTTCTTCCTAAGTCAGATCATGTATACAGACAAGCACCCTATCAAGCTATATCAGGGGAACAGTACCAGCAGTTTGTAAGTAACAGTCCTAAGCTGGTAGAATGGTCTAACCTGTCTTCGTACGAGTATGAAGATACTACTACAGGGTCGCAAGAGTATGCGTGTACTGCTGGTGTGTGTGACATAGAGTAATAAAGCTATGCCCAAAGTATCGCTAGTGAAACGGGTAGAGGGTGGGCATCAACAGGTTGTTTTACTAGCAACGGTGCAACTCGGGGACGTAGATCTCTAGTCACCGTTTACTTTGGGCTCTTTATCTATAACTGTTATAGAAAGGGGAGCAAGCGGATGAGGTATAAACATGAGTAGAGATACAAAGTCTAACTACTACGATGCCGGTGGAATAGAGGTTCTGGATATAGTAAAAGCAAAGCTGGAACCCTGCCAGTACAAGGGTTACCTTTTAGGTAACGCTTTAAAGTATCTGACAAGAGCTAACTTTAAAGAAGATAGTAAACGGGATATAGAGAAGGCTAGTAACTACTTGAAGTTTCTACTTGAGACTTATAATGAGGACTAGAATGCACCCTGTACACACAGAACGAGTACTAAAATGCAACGGATGCACACAATGTTGCAGAGGTCCAGACAGGCTACTACCCATAGACCCGTCTCAGGCCGTCATATACGACACACAGCAGATTCCTTTTTATGGAGGATACCTGACAGTGCTTGCCATGAAAGACAACTGTGATTGCGTCTACTTAGACGAGAACGGATGTTCTATTTGGGAAGATCGACCTGTAGAGTGTCGACAGTACGATTGTCGTCAACACATGAGAAGTGAAAAAGAACGGAGACGCTTACCTCACGTAGCGTTAGCGTCTCAGTTATTAACTAATAGAATGGAATCCTAGCAGGGGGGGGGGGCAGGTATTTTCTATTTACATATGGGGTAAGTATTGCTGTCTCTGCTTGTCTGCTCTTTGCGGTTCAAAGGTAGGTATTTGAGAACGGTTTTGTTCATCAGTCTGACGGATATACCATCTTCCATGTTGATCACGCTGCCAGTTCTGTTGTTCTAGCTTCCTCTTGGGATCAATTTTTATCTGCGGCAAAAGGATTCCTATTCCTTCCATTAGTTCTCTTTCTGTTCTACTGAATTTATTCTTAATTTTCATAGCTAACGCTGCTTCTGGATTATAGGTATTAAATAGTATTCTTGAATAAGTTCTCATCTGTTTAACCAGCGTCTCTACTACCCACTTTTTGTTTAAATCGTCAAGTTCTCTGTATCGCGGAGACTTGAGCAGGTGGTTACCGTAATGGTGAAGTAGTTGTCCCGTGTGACCATTTATGAGTCTATTAGCCCCAGAATCTCCTGTTTTAGCGTACACTAAACCTTTATCAACTTTTAATCTGTCTACTTCTCGCTCAACAATGCTTTTAAACCGGGGATTAAGTCCAGTGTACTGTCTCTTTATAGGTTCTGCTGATCTTATGGGAGGGATAGTGAATGGATCGTAGTTCTCATCTCCGTGAAAAGGACTGGAGTGCGGAGGAAGAGATGTCTGAAGTACAGGTAAGTTTGCAAAAAATGGTGCTAGTACACCATTCTCTTTTACACTACGTAGTATATCAGAGTTCATTGCAAACGGTAACCCGCCGGGCCACAGTGCAAGATCAAGTTTGCTTGTAAAATCCGCTACTTGCCTGAACGGTATACCAAAAGTCCCAATGTATTGACCCGTAATATATTGCATATAGTTCATTGCTACATCAGGATCTTTAGAAAGCAATGCTCTGCTTAACGGAATTGCAGTACCGGCAGGACGAGATAACCCCGAACCTTCTTTAAGAATATTCTTAACATCGCTCCATTCCAAGTCACCCTTTAACACTTTTATAGTTGTATCAGCGTATAACAAAGATGCCGCTAACGGACTGTAAGATCTGGCATCTACGACTCTCCCTGTAGGTCGTCCCTCGTCATCTAGTTCATTCAGTTCATACCACTTCTCACCCGCGTGTTCGGATTGTCGTAACTCCCACGCGCTCCACAGTAACGCACTACCTAACATACCCCTGCTAGTAATCCTGGCAGCCTCTTTGGGATTATTCTTAAACATTTCAACCGGCTTCTTGAGCAACATGTCAACTGGACGTGACAAGTGACCGTGTTTGGTAAGCGCAATAAATCCAAGAGGACTGTGTTCAAACATATACGGAAGAGCGTTACCAAACATAAATCGCGGAAATGGATTGATCAACGATAGAGCTGGATTATTACGCCACTTCCTGACAAACTCTCTACCCCAAGCACTTCTTGGACTAGCCGCAAAAGTTGTCTCAAGAGTAAATCGTACTATATCTTCTATTTCCTCAGAAGTAAACGCGTTAGGAGGAAGATTGTTAATATCAGTGTAACCTTTTCTCGCAGCGAGTTGTCTTATCTTACCTTCAGAAACTGCACGTCTCCAAAACAACTCCTGCGGAGCATTTGCCCAGTTTAAGACTTGGATAGCAGTTCCTCCCATAGTTTCCTGAACGGGCGCTGATATCATTCTTGTAATATGCGCTGCATGTAGCTGCTGCTCTGCATTCAACTCTTTCGTTTTAGATAAACCGGTTAAACTTAATATCTCGTCTATGACCTGATCAACTTGTTTAACGTCTTGGTCAGTGAAACGCACAGCAGGAAAAGGCATCTGCCTACCTTTTATTCTTGGACGATTCTTGGCTTGATTACGCATCGTAGCTTTCCAGTCACTTTTTATAGTAGGCCAAAATCCAGACAGTAGATTCATGTTGCCCCTGAATTCTTGTTGCCACGTTCTCATTTTCAAGGCATCCTTTCCGCTAGTACTTGATCGTATAGCACTTTGTAGAACTTCATCTATTACATTTAAAGAAAACCGTCCAGCTTGAGATGCAAAGTTACGAGTCGCAGTTACTAACTGACTAACCATAGCCCCACGACGCACATTCTCTGAAACTTGCCAAATTCTGTATAACTGATCCAACGGTGTGTCGTCGTCGGATACAGCTTTTAAAAATTTAAGTGCTTCGGGATTATCTCGGTACTTGAAAGCAAGTTTTTTTGATAATTGACTAAGCTGATTTAACTCCTTACCTGCAAGTGACACAGTAGTAGCGTATTCCCGTGCAAAATCTTCTGCCGACAAATTGTATTTTGTAAGAAAATAATCCAGTGCTTCTACATGCAGATCTTCAGTAGCAAGTTGTTTTGTTAGCCATCGAAAAATCGGCAGGTTGGCTTCGACAGGTGTTTCTGACGCCGCTGCTGCCTTGTATACTTGCTTAGTGACCTCGGGGTTAATGATTTTTCTACGTAAGTATCTACGATTGTTCCCAGTGTTTAGTATATGAATTTGGTCGGCTTTACTATTTTTACTTGCGTTTTTCACTGCTTCCTCTTCGCGTATTCTTGAAGCCTTATCCAATGCGGTACGTACTTTTTCGTTTTCTCTTACACTTTTTCGTATTTTAGCTATTTGCGTGGCCGTTTTAAGAAACATGTGTAAAGTTGCACCAACAAAGGCTCCTGCTGCTGCGTTTTTTAACTTATTGTAGCTGGCTTTATCATCTGGATCAGCTTTAAACCATTCGGTGAGTTCGGGAAGTACGCCGTGATCATAAGCCATAGCCATTAGATTTCCTTCCTCTTCCTTAAACGCACTGGCATCAGTCAAGGCACCAGCTAGGATATCGCGTCTAGCAGAACCGGCTCTCCCCAGAAAGGGAAGTTTACTTATGTTTGTAAGGGGACGGAAAATAGACCACCCAGTAAAAAATTTACCAATACCGTGTCCAAGATGTCCCAAAGTATCTTGGGCCTCCATCATATCTTCGTTACGACTTCTAAAGTCGTCAACCTTCTCTCGACGAGTTTTGAGGAACCACTCCTTTCCGGGAAATTTTATATCTTTCGGCATCGTGTCAATAATTAATTCGTTAGCAGTGGCAGCAATTTCAGGTAGTGCTGTTGCTACTCCAGTGAGTACGTTACCTACCAATTCTCCTACTGCACTCGTTGGACGGCCCGAGGGTACCAGATTACCCTCCTTAACCATGAAATTAGTTATTTCGTTGTAAGACAAGTCCTTATTTTTCACGTTTGCGTTTGTAAAAAAATGTGTTGCAGTGTCACGAGGGTTGGGCGATATTAATTCGTATCCTTCAGGAATCTTAACGCGACCCTCACCAACCTTCGTAAATATAAGTTTAGTGTCGTCGTCGTCTATAGCCTCAAAATCTATAGGAACATACTTTGGTGTATCGACGTCAGTATACTCACCGCTTCGTTTATAGGTTGACGCTTCGTCCGTTTCTTTTGATGAGGTACTAAAATCAACGGGTCTGTCCTGTGTTGAATGTAGTGGATGCACGGTAGTTTGTTCAGGCATACGTCCACGACTTCTAGCAAGAGCAAATCTATTTCTTCCTCTGTCTCCGCCGCCTCCTCCCGGAGAATTCGGTCTAGAAGTGTACACGGTGTTAGTAGTTGAATCGGGGTTCCTAATAGCACGAACAGCACTGCCTCCTAGATTAAGACCTTGTTGTGCTGAAGTAGCAAGTCCCGAAAAAAATTCGGGAAACTTAAATACGCTGGGTTCTTCAGGTGTCGTTACTAACGAAGGTGTCTCACCAACAACGTCTTGCTGTGTATCGAAAACAGGTTGAGGTGCAGGTGGAGGAGCAGGTTCCGATATAATAAACTCGTCATACAACGACTTATTATGATCTTGTGCAGAATTTATACCTTGTGTAGATAAACTGCCTCTTGGCTTTACAAGTGATTCAGTACGTACTGCGTTTGCACTTACACCCGGTCCGTGTCTGTATGCTGCATAAGCGTAATCATTAGCGTTATCATGACGTTTACCGTACTTGTTCCAGTATCTACCAGTAAGTGCTTTTAGATACATTGATCCTATGGCTAGATTTTTGTCTTCGTCCTTTAAATCCTCTTCAGTGTAACTAGTATTGTATATTCTATTAACATCGTTCAAAGCAGGTTTTCTAATTTGCATAGGTCCGTACGCTTTGTTCGTTAGATCCCGATCACCTGTTATAGTGTCGTCTCCGATTTGCCGTCGAGCCTTGCCAAGTTCAGTTTCTCTGATAAGAACATCAATTAGCAAGTCAGGATCAATACCGTGTTCGTCAGCGATAGCGACAACTTCACTGTACGTTTTAGTAAAATACGCGTCCATTGTTTGTGTATCTGTAGTCACGGTAACTCACTCGGCACTACCCAACCTTGGTTTTGAAGGTTCGCCAAGGCGTTAATAAACGCAAAAATACCTTGTCCGTTTATCTCCATCTCAAGGCGTTTCTTGTTATATTCTTCCGTCAGGTCGAGGCGTGCCCTCTGGAGTCTCCTCATTCCCGCATTATGAGCCCTTAAATAGCGGACTCTATCTTTTGAAACTTCAAGTTCTTTCTCGAATTCATTCTCCTTTCTTTCTATTTCACTAATCTCAGTATTGTATTTCTGGCGCAGATTATTGGCCCAAACGGTTTGTTTGACTCTAAGAAGTTTAAGTTCTTCTTGTGCTATTGCAACTCTTTCGTTATCATTCTCGGCTTTACCTACCCTATCTCTTACAGTTTCCTCATGCTTGTTCCAATCCAATATGAGTCTTTGTTTTGCTAGTTTGTTAGCTTTGTCATCCTGAAGTATCTCGTACTCTAACTCCAGAGCTTTCAAATCATGATTCATTCTATCGATACGTTGTGTATGATCTAACTTAGCTAAATCTAGATCGTAGGTACGGTCCATGTTAGCTATCTGTGCGGCCAATTTTTCATCTTCACGTACCTGCTCCCGCAGAAACGCTTGAAGGTGCCTCTCTGCTTCGTCAGGGTGTTTGTCCTTCAGACTAAAATATGTTTGTAGGGCTTCAGGAAGATCTGCCACAGCGGCTGCACGCACCACTATATCAGCTAAGTCACCTTCACCCTGCTGTGTTAGATAGTTAGCTAGTTTAGCTTTCTCAGTGGGAAAGGCAATATCTTGTTCAAGTTGTTGGGCTTCCAAATCTGTCTTCTTTTTCTCGCTGTGTGTTTTGGCGTACGATTGCCCCCATTGAATCACTTGCATTGCTTTGTTAGTGAACCCTGCCTGCATCAGTAAGTGCGATGCCCGCTTAACAAACGCGTCCACGTCTGCATGTGGTCCGAGACCTTCTGCGGCTAATTGATCAGAAATAGCTTTAAACGCTTGTTTTTCACTCGCTTCAGGAGTTATGGGTTTAGCAGTAGGAGGATTGAACATACCGCGAAGATACCTTCCTAATCCTTCACCAGCCATAGCATACCCGGCTGTCGGGCCTTGGCCGGGCTCTAACGCAGCCCAATTCATAGCCCGATCATGCGTATTCTGAGCCCTAGTATTATTCGAACCAGAACCTCCAGCAAGTAGCTTTGTTATCTCCAGATTGGCCTTTTGTCGTTGCAACCTTTTAAGTTCATCCTCTGCTGTATCAGCGCCAAATACATTGAATTCAAATGCCATGTAACTATCTCCTACTAAGTTATAGTTGATTAGTTGTGATCGGGTTTAAGAGACGGCGCAACACCAAAGGGAAGTTGTCCCTGTTGGAACTGCGGCAATAGTGCACCAGAAGGCGTTAGATGATATGTACTTATAAGCTGCTCAAATGCTTGTGAGAACTCTGGCTTAATAGTCAGTTCTTCCGTCTGGTTAGGACCGGGTGCAACAGCCTTAGATATTCCCGGAATAAGTACTGCCACGTTAGGAGCAATATCAAATTCATCAATAGCCTGTTGTGGAGTAACACCAGACTTATTAAGAAATGCCAAATTAGTCAGTAGGTTTGGAAGTTTATTGGTCTTGTAGCTTACTTGCGCCTTATCGGGTAAGGTAGTATCCAATGGCTCTGATAGTGCATTGTGGGCTTCATTTACATAGAATGACGCACTTTCAGTATCTTGGCCCGGTGCAAGCTTTTTAGCAAAGCTCATAGCAGCCAGGAAAGCGGCCATAGGAGCAAGAGTTCCCATAAGACTGCTTGCCATAGGAACCCCACCTGCTAAAGCAGTCGTACTCCAAGGAATATTACTTGCTACACCCGGTACTCCAAACGCCGTGCCACCAAAAGTTCCCGGCAAGGCCGCCCCCGGCGCAGCAAAATTTCCTGTCCCAGTAAAAAATTTATTGAGACCGCCAAGAAAGTTCCCACCTGTGGGATCTCCTGCTCCCACATATGCCGGTGGGGATGAACCAATTGCTGGTACTTTCCCTCCGAAAGAGGGGTCGAAGAAACTCGGCACGCTTCCCTGTAGCCCACCCGTGACTGGGGGTGCAGGGGCCGTGAATCCTTGGGAGAGTTGTGGACCCCCAAGGAATGTCTGGGGATTAAATGTCTGGGGATTAATTGGCGGCCCGACTGGGGAGAGTGCACTCGCGGCTTGTTTTGCAATTGTCTTGACCGTCGGATCAAAGCCGGGAGGGGGTAGGTCTCCACCACCAAATAACGTTTTAATAAGGTTATTAAGACTAAACTGGCTCCCGGCGCCAGCACCTTCGATTACATCATCAAAACCAAAAATGTTACCCAAGCTACTTAAAAGAGCAGAAATTTCATTAGATCTACGACCAGCATCCGCTATATCTATATTTCCTCTAGGAATATTAAAATCTTCACCTGCTGCAAATCCAGCCTCTGCTCCCGGCATCCAGCCCTTCAAGGACTCTTCTTGAGCACCACTGGCAGTTAAAGCTCTCGAAAACAGATCGGCTCGTCTCTTATCTGAAAATTCTATAGACTTTAACGCTGCCTCATTTCTAGCTCTGTCAAACTGAAGTTGCTGTTGACCGAGTTCTTCAGCGCCTCCTGTAGTACCCAACCGTCCTTGTCCAAATAACAAATCTCTTAAATTGCGTTGTTCGCGTTCTCTGTCGAGTGCAGTTAACTCTTGCACGCGATTAAAAATATCTCCTTCGATACTGGGATCAAACTGAGTGAACTCTTGAAACTGGCTCTCGGCAAGATCTCTGGATCTGTCGGCAATCCTTTGTTGTGCTGGACTAAGAAAAGATCTAAAAGTACCTGCACCTCCAACTTGTGGTTCAAACAAGGTAGTTCCGCCAGGAGTAAACGTAGTAGCAGGATTTGCACTTTTTTGGAATCTGGCTACAGCGTCGTCTATTTTATTACTCCCTAAAAATGATCCTATACCACCTAAGATCGGACTCAAGGGTAAATTACCTAGTGCTTGAAAAAAACTATTTGACATATCGTTTCACCTGTAGTTTAGCAGTTAACTCGGCGGATGTTCGCCGTTGTGCATTTTTTGAAGTAGCTGTACATCTCGTGTGTTTATTTCTACTTTAGCTATCAACTGTGCTATTTCTCTATTTTGATTTCTAAGTTCGTTGGGACTTAGAATCTGTGACAGTATAGAAAGCTGGTGTTCAATAACCTTACACGCTTGAGATAGCTCATCAGCTCTACCTGTTAACTGATCCAGATCTCTGCGTTGATCTCCTAAATCAGATAACAATCGTTGAACGTTACTTCTTACAACACCCCAACTACCAGCAATAGTGCAAAGTAACAGAGTTAGCTGAAGAACCTCATTAGCTCCTACATTCATTCTTAAAAGGGTATCTCATCAGCATCTTCTTCAGAAGATTCTGTATATTTATTTTCGTCAATGACGGGTTCACATTCGCACGTTTCACCACATTGACAGTTCTCTTTTCCGCATTTAGGACAAGTATTCATAACCATCAACTTTTTGGATACTCATCTTTTATAACTTTGATGCTAGCACGCCAAGCGTCGATATCGTGATATATAGCGTCTAACTGTTCACGTATTTCGGGATAGGCGTCTTTACGCTTACTGTAATATTGCATCTCATTTACCTTAGCGAGAATGTCTTCTTTTGAGATTACATCTGCCTGATTATCCCAAGTAATTCTGTCGGGATCATTATCAATAACAGAGCATCCGGCATTTGGATTAATAGCCCTAATAGCCTCAATAACTGATCCTGCTTCTAAATAACTCATGCGCCTATCTCCACGAGAAGGATTGTTGATTTAGCTGTTTCCCCGTCATCATTGCGCTGGATATTTATAGTTCCGGTTTGATCATGTCTAGCCATTTGCGTTTTGTATGTCAGTGCGCTTGTCGACGACGGGCTGTCTAGAACGGGTATGAAGTGATAGCTACGTTGATTATCATTATCTCCTATATCAATGTGATTAAAAATACTGGTTGATGCGCGTAGTATTTTTAATTGTCCCGTTGACCTAGAATTGTGGCTTACAGCCTGTGAAACCATAACAAGTACTTTACTACTGGTAGCAGAAGGTGTAATAGCAGCCGTCAAACCTGTATCGGAGAAGCTAGTACTGTTTACATCTACTTGAGTATCCGTCGTACCCGTAACAATTTGAAGAACCTTTCCACCTCCTGCGGCGGCGGATGCCCAAGTACTGCCATCAGAAGTCAGTACATTTCCAGAACTTCCGGGCGCTATTAGTTGAACATCAGAAGTACCGTTCCCTAACAGTACGGAGTTGGCTGTAAGGGACTTTGCTCCAGTACCCAATCCTCCCGCTCTTGTGTATGATATACAGCGCCAATCCGCTGAAGCGTACTCGTAGAATTCAGCTATATCCCCAGCAACAGTAGTAATATTTGCCGCGCTGGGCAGAATCAAATCGGTAGCGTGATGCGTTAGAATCAACGCTCCATCAAAATGTAGAACAACTCTAGATCCTATTCCCTTACTAGCTATTCCAGTTATAGTTGTAGTACCAGTAATATCAAAATACGTACCGTCTCCTAATGTAATACTACTGGCAGAAGAGATATCATCGCCTTTTGTAAGAACTATATTTTTAGAAAACGTCCACGTTCCAGAAATAGTTTCGTCTGTTGCATTTTCTGCTTTAGTGGCTATAGCTGTAGAGATTCTATCAAGCTCTGTATCTAAATCAGCACCTAAAATCTTCTTATTGGCATTACCAGCAGGAAGCCCATCTTTAGCAGAATAATCGTTTGCTTGTGTATAATCACCCATTATCTATTTACCCTCCCCGCTTTAGCTAAGATATCCATCTTCTGTATAGCAAAGGCATTACCGTCTATATCTACAGATAATCCAAAACTTACGTGTTGTCCTGTACGACTTGCAGATACGTTGTTCATACGAACAGCAAAATCCGATACTCCATACTCGTCTATACCGTATTGTGCAGTTCCCCATTCGGACGCATCAAAATCCGCAATAACGTATGAAGCAGACTCCGACGAGTCTTCAAAATCGACTTTCCACTTGACGGATACAGTAGTGTTGGCACCTCCTACAGTGGTCGTCTTTATAGTTTTAAATACCTTTAAATTTGTAGTACCAAAATCTGTCCAGCAAGATTCAAAATCGAACGTGTACGATGTGCCGTTGTCTTGATAACCGTCATATTTACCTATCGTTCCCTCGCCACCAAGATACAACAGTTCGTCGACAGGAGAGTAATATACAGAATTAATTGCTACCGAATCCCATCTAGTAACACGTAAAGACAAGTCCTCTAAGGGTTGCTTTGTATCGAACACCCAAGTTTCATCAACTGCGCCCGGAGTAACTAGTAAGTAAAACCCGTCCACGGGATCATGTGCAGATTTTATCTTTCCTTTGTCAGATACCAAGTTAACTGAAGTTCTCAAATCGAGTCTTATATTTTTAGATAACTCTGTAAGGGGCTGACTTTTCAACTCAATACTTCTAACAAGAGATCTAACACCGCTATCATCCAAGAATATCAGATCGTCTCCAACGTTTTGTACAGAATCTCGTGCTATACATCCTACACCTTCGATCATGTCACTAAGCGTAGGAGTAGTAGTTGGAGAGTGCATACCACTCCATATGAGAATAGAATGTCTGCCGAATACAACTAGCTGATTGTTAAACTCCGCTATGGCAACAATGAAGTCCATTCCATTAGGCCAATATATAGCTGTATCTATAGTGCCTCCACCTGTTGACCAATGCGTTTCATCTAATTGAGCACAGTACTTTATGTCCGTTTTGTTAGTGTCCGCTACAAATAATCTTCCGTAAACTGACGCTACACAGTTACCTTGTGGCACAGATCCAGAAGCTGCTGATATAGCTGCAAAGTTGCCAGTTCCTGTCCATACGATAGGACTTTCACTTTGCTGTACACCCACCACTTTGTTGTTGAAGTTTACAAACTGCCAGTTATTAGCACTTGGAGAAAGTGACCCTGTTATATCTGTTAATGAAGACGTACCGTGATGTATCTTTTTACTACTAGATACTGTTGCAGTAGAAATTATAAAGGACGTATCTTTGTCTTTTTCAAACTCAAATATCTGTTCTATATCAGGATTACCTGACAGTGCACTACTAGTCAGTTTGTTATATCCTTTTCTAGCAGCAAGACGTCCGTTGTTATCAAACACACAGTTGTTTGCAACAAGAGCACAATCTGGCTCAATGGTTATACTTTGCTCTTGTGTGAGCAGTCCCTTTAGACCGGGACTTTGTACAGTAGCTGAAGTTAACGGTGTAGGCATTATATCGGATGAAAGTTTATTTCTTCTGGTACAGATGCAGTATCCCAGGAGATTGCGTTATGTAATGCAGTGCGGTACATGGCATCTGCTTCTTGAAATAATTGCCCTCCATCCTCCCCTCTTTCCGAGACAGCTTTAGACCATGCACCTAGCACCACAGGATCATCAGGCACAGTCAATACTGTGCTTCCTGTACTAAAATCAGCCAGTGGATTTACAACGTAGAACTCTACGGTATCAGTTGCACTAGGTGTTGGAAACAACTCTATTTGCAACAGACCAGAGCTACTGTTGAAGCCCATAATCTTATACCAAGTAGGACTGCCGGTTTGAGCAGTGCCCAAATTGGTACGCCTTTGGAAACGCACATGCGCCAAAGGTCGTATGATGTAATCTTGCGTTGTGTTGTGAACTTCTAGTATTCGAGTCCTTCGAGTAGTACCTGCTATATCGTAAGTACTATCGTCGGCAGTTAAGGTTACGGCTATCTCAGTTCTGAGACTAGTCCAGTTCCAAGCGTCCTCAACTTCTCTTTTTGCGTCGTTTACGAATTTGCCGATTAGGTTGCTGTACGTCGTGTCGCCCACTGCTGACACTTCGCTCTCCCTCAACCGAATCAACACGTCGTTCACTAGACTCAGATATGTCGCCATGTTCTTCCTCTATAGGTTCTTCCCACTTACGTATACGTTGATGAAGCCTACCTTTTTTATCTCTCCATACGTAACGTTTTCGGAACGTTTGGGTAGGAACATCATTGTCAACTTCAGCCAAGTCTCCAGCTCTAATGCTAAAAAATTTTGGTTGACTTTTCATGTTGGTGATCTCCTATATACAAAAACCCTGTAATTTCTTACTTGCTAAAAATACAACGTCTCCGGGTTTTGCGTTAGTGTACTCTTCTAAATAGTTAACGTTACTATAAACCTCTTTCAATTTCTTGTGCCACCATTGTACAGGTTTAATAAGTCTGTGTGCATTTGTTCCATCTGACATAACGTGTTGTGCTTTTCTAGTAGATATAACAAATAGTACGTGTCTGTTCATAAAAAAATGTATGTCATCTAAAACGTTATCAATGTATAACGGCTCTACATGTTCGAGGACATCGATGCAGAATACGACGTCGTAGACTCCTCTCGGACGTTTGCTATGTACGGGATTGCATGGGTCGTATCTGAAAGTTTTCTCGCAAAATGTTCGAAGATTGCCCTTTCCGCACCCGTAATCCAGCGCAGTTTTGGCATGTGCACCAGCCGCTTTGATGGCCGTTTCGTAGCGCTCTCCAGTCCCACATCCCCAATTAGAATCATTTTTATGTTTCTCCTCGTTTAGCTGCTTGTAATCGTCGCTTAATCTCGTAGGGGTCATAAGTATTCCGTTCGTTGTAAAAACTAAAAAAGTCTGGTTCAAATATTAATTCTGTTGGTTCATCAGTAAACTTCTGTAAAGCGTGTTCTCTAGATGTAACTAACTCTAAATTTTGCCAGTCTTTGCTCCAGTCAACTATAAATGTTGGTACATCTATATCCAGCTTGTGTGCTAGCCAAACTCTAGTCGTACCATATACTGCATACGTATTGTTATTGAAGCACCAACAAAGTGCTGGATTTCTAAACCCGTTTGATAGAACGTCTGATTCAAACTTGTCATAATAGGGCTTATCTACTCTGTATCTACTTTGTATGGGATGTAACGGTCTGTACTCATTGCGTTTGGGAACATAAACATTTTTAGATAGTGTTTTCCCGTTTATTACACCATAACGTACCTCTGGTATAGTACTGTATCTTTGAGTTCCATGAAATCCCATTTTGTGTCTATAACTGTTATAGATAAAGGGGGCATCAAAGATGATACCCCCTTACTCTGCTAACTAAAACAAGTCTGCGCGTGGTGTAAGGGCCACAACTTTATAAGTTGCAGAGCCCAAATCCACAGCTCCTCCAGTGTTGTTAGCAGCAATTACTTCCACAGTATTTGCTGACGTCACCGTACCAGTCAAAGTCAAATCCGCAGTATCTATAGAGCACGACACCAGAACCATATCTCCCAATGCCGCTCCCGTACATGTTACTGACTGATTGACTTCGTTACCATCAGCGATACTAGCTAGATCCGCTGTAGTTGATGCAGTTGAGACGTTTTCAAATACATCTTGAAACTGTCTGCGTGGCATAATATTCTCCTTAAAAGGGGCACCACAAAGGTGCCCCATAAGTATTAAGCAGGTACGATAAACACAATACCGGCGTCGTTACGAAGCTCGTCAACACCATAAATAGTGTCAGCGGTAAGCAAGTCGGCCAAGAACTCTTGCTTGTATTGAGTTTGCATACGAACACTCATCTGCTCAACCAAGACAAAAGCACTCTTGTGGAAAATCATACCAGCACGGAACGTAGTCGTCCCTCCAGCATCCAACGCCTGCGGACAGTTAGTGGACACATAAACGGGCATGCCGTAAATGTCGCCAACCAAACCGTTACGGATCGTGTTACCACTACCCGTATCGCCCACAAACGCCTGCTCAGTAAACCTAGACAAACCAGTAAGGTTCTTTTTCTCGACTGGCGGAATAACCATGTACCTGTCGGACATGGGTACGTCTGCGTCGTCAAGAGTTTGAATCATCTTACGGATACCGGCATCGGCAAGTGCAGCGCCATTACCGTCAGTTGTGTCAGCCCACTTAGTACTACCATCGGAACCGATAACGGCACCAGTGCTGTTTGTATAAGTTAGAGTTCCCCCCGGAGTATCAACCGAGGACGTATCCTCAGTAGCACCCTGCAAAGAAGTACCCTGAACGTGAATGTGCCAGTCCACCATACGAGCAAGCGCGAAACCAGCATCGTCGGTATAGAACTTACGAAGAGTGTTCAAACCCTGCACGTCAGCCAGATCTTCAATCAAGCGAGAGTATTCAAAATGACGGTCAATAGTTACATTGACTACGCCCTCTACGTTATTGATTAGAGTAACCTGTGTAGCGTGAGCTTTAGCACTGGCAGTGCCCCGAGTAGGTGACGGAATATGAACCGTATCACCTTTCTTACCTTTGTGGTTAATACGCGAAACAAGATTTCCCATTACGAGATTAGTCTTGTAAGCAGCAACAACCTCATCAGACCAGAGTTCGGGGATAAAATTGGCAGCTTCAGTTACGCCAATGGCGTTAGCTGCATTAAAATTAGCCATAATTTATCTCCTAATTATGAGTTCTATTTGACCCGGCCTTCTGCATATGCAGCTACTATATCGTGCTCCATAGCTTCATAACGTGCCGGATCGTGTAATCTGAGGTGCATTAACTCAGATCTTTTATACACCTTCTGACTTGAACCTTGACCCGAGGTACCAGACTCAGTAGAAGCATTTTTCAGTCGGGTTCCCCTATCTTCATTAGCAAGATTTGCTTCAACTTGTAGCGCTTTCTTATGGATATTCCAGTTATCCAGAAGCTCTTTACCGGAATTGTAATCCGCTGAGTTGGCTCGACTTTGTAGGTCCAACCGAACGGGACTTGATGCTACCCATTCTTGAAACTCGGAGGAATTCACGGTGTCATTCCAATCTGGATATTCTGTACTCCATTTAGAAATTGTACTTTGCTGTTCAGCACTTCCTACACGCCCAACGATAGGGGCCAACTTTTCTTCTAGTACCTGCGAAATATACGATTCGGGATCATCATAAAAGTCAGCTTTAGTGGGTGGAGTATTACTGGCATTAGCATTATTAGTTTGGGATATCAATTTATCAGCGAGTCCTCTAAGTTCACCTAACTCCTGTCCTTGCCTTCCATAATCCTTTTCAAGATTCTGGTAGGACCGGATAACATCTTCAAAGCTCTTATCCTTAAACTTATCTGGAACTGTATAGCTTGGCTCGTTATTCGGTACTGTTGCATTTTCAGACTTCTGCGAACTTTGTGTAACGTCTGCAAATTCGTCTCCCAAATTATCTACTATGCGATCTGCCGTACTCATAATTTACCTCCCGCCTTTCGGTTATGGTCACTGGCCTTTCAATGACTTTACTTGTGAAGGAGACAAGTTGTTATAGTCATCTTTAGGTTGTCGTTTTGCTTCTTGTTCGTGTATCCTTACCCATCTGTCCGCAGCGGTAGTGAACGCATCATCTGTTCCGTCTAACTGGGATCTGACAGGGGTCACGATCCTTCTTGCATTACCTCCACAACTTGAACACACGACAGTTTTGTCTCGTTCCAAGAGTGGAGCCAAATCTTCAAAGTCTTGTCCACATCGGTGGCATTCATACTGATAGAGAATCATGTTCAGGTGCTCCTGTTTGATCTTGTTGATATACTGCCTCTATCATCTCGGCGAAGTTGATTATTTTAGCTAGAACGTCTACTTGTCCTTTATAAAAATAAAAACTTTCTTCGTTTCCATTGAATGCTCCGGTCTTAATCTCCTCTAGTGCTTGTCGTTGTTCCTCGACAAATTGTTTCCAACCTTCTCTGTGAAATATGTCAAAGTAGTGCTCGTAATATTTGTCTTCATCTATCTCATACATTTCGCTACCTCATCTAGATAATGGAACATGATTGCGACCTACAGTAGTCGTCGTTCCGTCTGATTATAGCTGTGGTACCTCAACATCTGGTTGTGGCGGTTGCGGCATGTTAGTTGGTTGCTGTACTTTAGGTAACGGTGTCCGAGAAGCCGGTGGCATTGCTGCCTGAAGTTGATCTCTAATACCTACAAGTGAATCGTCTAAACCCATTTGCTTCTCTTGAATCGCATTAATAGCCTCAATTATTCCTTGTACTTGCTCTCTCATATCATTTACGGAACCTATTTTAGTTTCAGCATCGTTTTGTAAATCCTTCAATCTGTCTATATAAGCTCCCAACTGATTACCTACTTCTTGAGACTCTGCTTTAGCAATATTCATTACGGCTTCAGATTCTGATTCAATTCTTTCACTCTTTGCACGTTCTAACATGATTTGCTTTTCAGCCACATCCAATCCAAATTTATATTGAATCTCCTGTTCTTTAAGTACGTTTTGTTTAGAAAGACGTGCGTGCTGCTGTGCCTCAATAAACATGTGGTCTTCCATTTCCTTTTGCTTCATTTCCAGTTCTTGCATTCTGAATTTGAACTCTGCTGACTCCTCCGGTGGTGGAGGATTCATAGTTTTTTCCATGAAACTCTGTATAAGTTTTCTTGCTTGTTCCTTATTTGCAAGACTTGAGTTTTCGTATATAGAATCCAAAATCAACCAATACGCTGGTGAATCCGGCGGTACAGTATTGAGCAAGTTAGATAGCTGTTGCTGTTCAAACTCACGAGCCATAATACCCATACTACAATGTACAATGAACTTATAATCTTTTACTGGATATCTTTCAGGATCGAAATCCATATACCGCCACAAAGACTTCTTAATAAGAGGATCTAAAAAGTGCCTCTCTACATTCTGCATCGTGCGCTTTTGGCGCTTGATAGCTCCTGCCATCATCATTGACATGCCTGATGCTGTGTTGTTTCTAGGGTTTATCCCTATGGGAGTGGCAGAGTCCATAGATCCCGTGCCCATTTGTATCATTCTTTCCAACTCACCAGTTTGTCTGTACGTATTAGGATCTGGACCCGGAAACTGTATTGGAAACAACGACTCTCGGGGACTACCATTAGTTATGATCGTTTTGCCCGGATGTACGGTCATGCCGTTATTATTACCACGAGGAAGTGACGCTATATCAACACCTATCATGGGATTGTTACTAAAACTCAATCCGTCGATACGTGCACGCATTTCAGCGTCAAGTGCTTTTTGTGAATTGTATCCTTTCTCCGCTACACCTCTACCAAAAAATCTGTTAGGTACTGTGTCATGCTGATACGCTATGATAGATCTATCCTTCATGATGTGCGGATTTTCCACCGCCTTTAATACAAACGAATCATTAGCAATAGTTACAATGGCCTCGATTAACTCCTCTCCGTCAACATCAGTAGCTCTAGCATCATCATCCGAGGATCCAAACAAACTTACAACAACATCTTCTGGAAGAGTGTCCGAGATGAATCGTGAAGGAACTAGTCCGTGATACTCGGTTATTTTTACTTTCTCGTCAGGAGAAAGGTGCCCAAATTCTACTTTACCGGCTGTGTTTCTTATGTCCTCAACGTCTTCTGGAACTGCTCCAAACTGGCCCTTTTTATAAATACCTTGCTCCTGTTTCTTAGTGATTATGTGTCGAGGCACTACCATGATGTGTGCACATCCCATTGCATCGTCAATACTTCGGGCTACAGGGTCTATAGCAAAATTCATAGGCTCGATAGGAATCAACTTTATGCAAACTCTGTCTTTAGGAATTATCATAGGAGCCATACCCGGTCCAACTGGACTATCTGGATCTAGGATATATTCTCTCGTTTCATCAACCACGATTTTTGCAATACCAGTACCGTAAAGTGCACCGTTAAGGTACGTTTCCGACACGGCGGATTTAACACCGTCAATTTCATAATCTTCCAACAGTTGCTTATTGAGGAACTCCATATCTTCAGTGTCGGGATCTCCTCTATTATCTTGAAGGTCAATCCAACGGACACGTCCGAATGTAGCTTCCTCCAACTCAGAAACCGTTGATTCAATGGCTTGTTGCAAAGCAGGAGAAATAATTCTAGATCGCTCAGACTGTCTCGTTTTGTCCGCAGAAGACCAGATACCCCTCCAAAGTCGGTAGTACTCATTCCACTTATCTTTAAAGTTCTCATCCCGATACCTTATCCAAGACTGAACACGCTCCGTTATCCACGAAGCGGCATTATTTTGTGGGTCACTCGGAGCTTGAGCGTCCATCTCCGCTGGTTTGTTAGCGTTATCGTCTACAAGAATATCTGAAGTCAGTGCCATACTCTATAACCTTTAATACGCGTTGTGCGTTATTATAGGATCAATATCCCGAAATAAGATCTAATGGTTGCCACGATTCCTGATGTTCTGTCGCATCAAAATACGCAACTCGTGCCACCTGATCTATATATGCTAATGCATCCAACATGTCGTCATGACTCATCTTGTTCGGAAAGTCTAAACATTGGTCCCTGAATTTTGTTAAATATGGACCATCGTTAAATGTAACTCTTCCGTGTTGCATGCGACCTTGCAAAGCCCATGTAATCCGTTCTACTTTCTTTTGTCCACCGTGTCGCGTTTCCATCAAGTTGGGATAGATATTTAGTCTTTTCATTTGATCGTGTAAATACGGCAAAATGGCGTTTCTTAGAGAGCCACCTTCTATCCCGACCGCTAACGGTCTATACTTTCTAACTGCGGTTAATAAGCGCAAAGATGCTTCTCTTATACCCCAGCGTCCTGTAATTATGTCGTCTACGTACCATCCCTCTACACCCACTTTTACACACGCTATAGCACACTCATCAAATCGTTTTAACTTAGACTTGGTGGTAGCAACAGCATCTACGTAACCAGCAGGATCCATACTGAGGTACCAATCTCCTTCAATGGATTCTGTACCTACAATTATTTGTTCTTCTAAAAACAGATTACCACCACCAGTACTGAAGTTAGCTTCGTATTCTTGTCGAAACGCTTCGTGCGACATAGTACGGCGTTTCTTTTCAACTTCAATACTATCTAGAAAAGGGTTATCTACAGATTTGTACTCAAATGAGGCCCAATCTTCTTCTTCTTTTGCCTCTATCCAAAGATCATAAAAATGGTTTTTTCCGGCAGGAGTGCCTATAAATAGTGCCTTTCCCTTAACATCCGTTAGTGTAGGTTGGATAATCTCTTCCCACGTTTCTGGTTTCATGGTAGCAAACTCATCCATAACTACGAACGACAAGCCTACTCCACGCAACGTGTCTGGTTTATCAGATCCCTTTAAATGTATAACTCTTCCGTTCTTCAATCTTAATTGGGCAGTGTTCTCTAAAGCAGAATCGTACATCCCGTCTGCGAGTTTCTTTAGTTTCCTCCACACTGCGTCCTTTGCCTGCTGAAAAGTGGGAGCGACGTAGAAGACGTCCTTATCAAGAAGGTCGTAACCGAACTCATTACAAGGCTTCAACGCTTCAATCAAGAGGTTAACACAAGCTAGTTCTGATTTTCCCCAACGCCGCCCCGCGACTACTACTTTAAATCGTGAAGGGTCTCTGAACACTTCTTCTTGGCCGGGGTGTAGTGTAAAGTCAAATCGCATCGGGTTGATAGTTACCAGACTTTAGCCATTCAAGATACTTTTGTTTGCTTTCTTGATATGTTTCATCACATAACTGCGCTAGGTTTTCGTTACTGCCTCCCGGCCATGTGATTCCCCAACAGGAGAATTCGTGATTTCCATTGTCGTCACCTTTTGCTGCGTGTCCGAAACAATGCTGTTCGTCTTTTGCCTCTCGCAACGCTATAGCTAGTACTTCTGGAGGCATCATCTTATTGTACATTGCGTACGCACCGAGTACGTGTGCTTTTTTACACGCTTCAAGTCCATCTTCTTCATTAGACGCAATGGTAATGTTAGGCCCAACGTAAGTGCTTTTCAGCATGTTATTATCTGCGGTTGGTACGTTTGCATGCGCTGGATAATAACACACTGCTACGATAACCATCGCAAGAAGTGCATAAAATATCTTATCCTTTACGCTCATTAAAAGACCCTTTTCCAAACATTCTAACAGATCTGTACATGGTTTCTGCAAGATACTTAGGAACACCGTCAATTATCAATGTCTTTTTGAACTTTATATCCGCGTCCTTTTTTGTTCCTATTCCTTCACTGTACAGGTAATCGTGCCCACATGCTGCCCGTATCACGTACGGTTGAAACGGCGACACTACTCTCCAAAAGAATCTGGGAACGCTGGCCCCATCGAATTCATAGCCTTTTGGTATAAGTGTTCCGTGAAACCAAAATTGTTCAGCTACAACGTACTTTTTACAATCATAACTTGGCGTTATAGTTACGACTGGCGATCTGTGTGGTAAATCTACCATGTGTTCGTTCCCGTTGTTGACGAGGTTGCATCGTACCACTATTTATTATACTATGTCCACTCGTCAACAACCGGAGGAGGGCAAAACCGGTTCTGTGAGTAGACCGCTTGCGCAAACCCGCGAGGGGTTGCACTGCGGATGGTTTTTGTGCGTTGAGATTTCCCACCTGTTTTGGCGTGTATCGGAGAAGAGTTTTCGCCTTTGCCTTTTTTCGCCCGATTCATCTTGACGTTGACGTAGTTCACTGGTTTCTTTTCTGGCATCCTGAAACCATTGCCCGTCCACAAACAGGTCCGCTTCCTGTATGCATCTCGTGGCGGAATGATGGCCGGATATTTAGGGTGAGAGTCGGCCTTGGGCAGATAGCCACCATACTCAAACGGGTCAAACGTATGGTCCGGTTTTCGCCACAGTCTGGACAATGCACCCACGGGGTTCTCTATATAGTAGGGACAACCTATCTTCTCTGCCAGCTTGGCCGCATTGGTCACAGCCGTTAGCGCCTGTTCTTGGAACCGTGGGTTGACCGCAAACTTGAAACTCCACCATCTGGCACCAGCGGCGCTTAAATCCGTGCAAGGCGGGAACGCAGACAGGAACTGAACATCATTATAGGTGCTGGCAATTTCATCCAACACCGCCTCGTCATAGAGGTCGGCTTCAACGTAGTTGATTCTGCCCGCAGTGGTCGTGCCCTTATGCTGGATGTCAAATGCATAACATCTGTAGCCGTCGTCAGCCCAAGGCTGAAGCGCGGCCCCCGTGTAATCGTAAAGTGATAAAACTACCATTTCAAACTAGCGGGAAAGTTCCAGAACGGAACTCGTCGCGGATCCTTGCTTGACGCCGTGAATGTTGGTTCCCGCAAGCGCATAGCCCGTTACATGCGGTCACAATATATTTCGATAACAGGGCCGTTTCCTTTATCGAACTCTGATCTGTACGCATCCCGTTGTACCGGCGTGGTAGTACCGCAATACTCTGCAATCCTGTCTACAACACGCCCAACAGCTACGTCTTTTGCGTTCGAGATGGCTGCACAACTTGCCGTAAGTATTGCAAGAGATGCCAATATAGCTAGTATAAATTTATTTGGTTTCATTAGTACCCGTCCGTCTTTTTTGAAGGTTTCTTAGGAGGTTTCTTGCCTTTGCTTGTTGTAGACTTTCGCTTCTTACCTTTCTTTGGCATCGTTTTCTCACTTGTTTTTACGTCGATAATTCGGCTCTATTTCACGGTTACTCCGCCGCCGGGCTTGTGCTACAGCTTCCTCCACTGTGCGAAACCCTTGTTGCTTAGTTCGTGCCAAAGTGCTAATCATCCTGTCCCTTGCGGCTTTGCTAATGGGTTTCCCACCGTCTTTCGTGGGGATATTGTACCATCGACCGTTATATTGTATAGTTTCTGAATGATAGTGAGACATAACTATATTCCCTAGTCGTTTCTACCGGGTTTTCCGCTTTTATTCTGTGCGCTAGCTGCTGTAGGGCTTGGACTGATACCGGGTGCTTTGTAATCACGGGGCGCTTTTACCCCGGTCGTGGTTCCAGCAGCCGCTGACTTGTCTGTGCTACTCTGGTATTTCATTTTGGTCGGCATTTTCTAATTTCTCCGTGTCGTTGGTTGTCTTTTGACCCACTAACTTGGGTTTTGGGTCTCCTTCGACGGTGTTGATGATTATCTGGATCCCGTCTCGTCCAAAATCTTGTGTTCCGTGATGCTCGATAGCTTTTCGTGCTGGAATTACTCTGTCCATTATCATTTTGGCAGCTTTCAAATCCCCTTTTGACGCTTTTTCACAGATGACTTGCACTATTTTTGGAAAGTGCTTCATCATTATGTGCTCAGACTTGTTACGTACAGCTTCGTCCAGAAGTGTTTTCAAGTTCTTGGAGCCGGGAGGTCTTCCCGGGGCTTTATACCCCGGATCTCCGGGACGTAATTTTTTGTCTTTTACCATGTTCACCTGAGTAAAAAAACCTTAATATAATTTTGGACAATATAGGTACTTTGTAGGTATTTTATAGGTACTTTTAAAGTAACATTTTATGTTACGTTACATTAGGTAAGTTATTTATTATTTCTTTTGTCACTTACGTGTTAATATTATAACATTTTTATATAAAAGTATCAACAACTTTTTAAAGTATCTTATTTCTCCCTTTAAATCAATACGTTACGTTACCCTTAAAATCCTGTTTTTTGTACATGTTACCCAATAACGTTAGAGCATGACCTGAAATTAGAGGGGGGGCCCCTTCATTTGGTACGTTATAACATAACACCCGGTACGTTATAACGTAACATTTTACTGTGCGCTTGGCCGTGCGTGTTAATTTACGTTAACAATAGTTAACATTACCAACTATTAATGATGTTAATAGTTACCGTCGGTAATTCAAAATAAGAGTGTGCGATGAACACCATAGAAGCGAGATCTATAACGGTTATAGATCTGTTTCTTGACATTGGTGTGTCGTCTACTACGCTTACAGGTATCAGTATGTTGCATGGTTGCAATTGGTCGATAGAGACCAATGGTCCACGGCACAGGCAAACGTCACCCAGCAAGGTGGCCAAGCATACAAGCCATCAGCAACCAGCTCTTTAACAATTCGGCGCAGCAACCACCGGTAGGCACCCGCCTAGCGGTGTTCCTCTTTTGTTCCCTACTTGGAGATTGTCCAATGGCTAAGGCCATGAAAATCATTGAAGGAATCGAAGTCAAATCGTCCATAATGACCAGCGCAAAAGTAGCAGGTGAGGAAGTAGCGAGACTTATGATCGCTGCGGACCGTCACAGCACAGGGATAACGAATCTGATTCGCCAAGTGTTTGACGGTCACAAACATCCTCTACTCGCTGCGAGTGCCATGTATGCGCACACTATCGCTACGGCAAGCTCGGACCCCTTTTATTCGCTGCAGCTGTCAACAGCAAAAAAGGAAGGTAAAAAGCTCTCCCCGTCGCAATTAGCACCCGTATCAGCGGTCACCATGGCAATTCGCAGAGTGACTCGCATTGATCGACCAGAAGGCGACGGACCAGAAGGGTTCGAGTTTGGTGAGTACTATTCGCCCGTTCGGACCAAGTCACCTGATGCGCAGTCGGTCGAGGTCAACGGCACGCGATACACCCTCAAGCGCTATCCTGTATCGGTTAACTCTGCTGATTCTGGCAAGCAGCGTGGAGCGGGCAAAAAGACCAACAACGTCAAAACCGACACCGCCCAGTCCTCACGTACTGGTCCGGTAACGGTCGAGGATTTAACTCACGAATTGGTCCTGCAATACGTAACACACCTAGGTGAGACTGTGGGCAAAAAAGGCAAGGTTAAGGACGGCAAGGCCTTTATTGCTCGACTACACAACGCATTCACTCACGGTGTGACATTAGGCGAGTCGCATAGAAAAGGTGAAGCGACACCATTGAAAGCAGCAGTATAGGAAATAAACCCATAGACCAGTCACTCCGGTGGCTGGTCTTTTTTTTGGCTTCAATTCTCACTGTAAATGATTATCATTTACTACTTTGCTATAACAGTTATAGATTACTCGCATGACCCGCACGACCCGCATGACCAACATGACCCGCATGACCCAGGCTGCCTGTACAATCACGTACTCAACTTGACAATGGTCAACTAGACGCTATACTTTGTTTATGATCCGAAAAATTTTCGGATTTTGATGACCACGATTTTCACAGCAAGCTATAACAGTTATAGATAAACGGGAACGGTACAATGATGACACGAAAAGATTACGAACTTATCGCACAAACGGTCGCTGACACTCTGACAAATCAGTTATCGGACATTGATAAAATATGCATTTGGACTGCGCGAGTTGCGAAAACTAATCCTAGATTTGATCGTTTACGATTCACACGAGCTGTGGGTGACCGTCTTAAATTAATACAAGGGTACAAGGTTAGTATCGACAAAACGCAATTGTATTCAGCGCCCATTAGACCGAGATAGTAACCTATAAAAGGGAGGAAACATCGTGTACACAGTATTCACTCGAACGTGGTGGCGAGAGAACAACACATGGCCCAACGGCTTAGAGCCACACGTAGGCAAAAGTAAGACCATAGCCAGAAACGTTCCTGATGAGGAAACAGCACGTTCTATAGCTAGTGATTGGAACAATCTACATGAGTCTGGTAGGCTTTCATTAAAGGCAGAATATTGTTTGACGGGAGAATGATTACATGAACTGGAAAATAAAACTGGACACACCAATTGCATGTACGTACATGTACCGTGGACCACTAGATGATTACGGAAGACCGGGGGGATTCAATTCCCTTGCAGATTTACCGATATCGTCGGTACAGCACTCGGTTAAAAGACAGGGATTTATCGAAGAGGTGTCTCTCGATAACAACGATGATACATTGATTTACAAAGTAAGTGATGAGGATATTACATCATATGTGCGTGTGCTTGACGAAACACAAGTGCAGATTGACGCAGCTGCCAAAATGATAATGGACTTTGAAATCGGATTTAAACTTGCCCAAAATTAAAGGTTTGCTGAAGAAAAAGATTAAACAGCTACATCTGAGGGAACATACTTACACGGGAGAATTAACATGAACGTGGAACAAATCAGTTCTACCGTATATCACGTACACAACGAGGATATGTACGCAGTAGTCGAATCCAGTTCTCGGTGGAATAGCGCGAGGATATTTAAAGCGGAAAACTATGACCGTGCCTCAAGTGATAACAATTATAGTAAAATCAGCGAAATCTATCACAAGAAGCTAGTAGATTTGGGACACATAGTTAAAGCTATATTGAATAGGGAAATTAAACCTTGAATTCAAAGGCGCATGAACGGCTAGTTAGTTGGTACATACGATACCGACACTACAGGAAATCACGCAACCAAGATGCACCGTACGCCGTGCGTCTTCAACGTGACGACGATAAGAATCCTGTTATCTATATAACTACCAGTCATAACGTGCCGGGAGGTCCGTATGTGTTTCTTCCGTATTGGTTACGAGAATTCTAATTTATAGTTTACTATAGGAAAACCACAGATGATTTTATTGATACAGTCAATTTCAAGAAACAGATTTGAACACAAAACCGAAAAAAACGCAGATGGCAGTAGATTGAGGGCTCGAAGGAATGGAATGACACAGACATGGAAGACCAGACCTAACGAATTCAAGATTCCTATTAAAATTGGATTGTGCGGTTACGGGTACATTACTCATGAAACCGCTGACCAGTGGGAAGCAACAGAATGATAATACATAACCACTACGTGTGTGCGATCATACAATTAAACCGCACGAATTGTGCGGACTTGTCTAACTGTAAATACCCGGATATCCGCTGGATAAACGCGCAAAGTAATTTGGAGATATAAATGACTGATAGCAAAGACATTTTTAGCATACTAGTAGCCGCGTTACGTAACGCAGGTTACGATGGTGACGATCAACTGGAAATAGGACTAGATTTTGCTGATGATTTTTATATAGACGTAAACAAAAGAGTAGGTATAACTATCTACGACAAGCGTAACTATAACACGTTATAGCTACATGACAAGATTCACTTACCTTTTAGATTATGTTGATAAGCAAGAATCAACTACGTACAGTAACTTGCGTGATGCAGTAGAGGCTTTACTAAAGTCTTCTACTGAAACAGTAGGTTCACCATTTATATACGTAATTGGACGTAAAAATTTATTCTTGTATAATGTACTTACAAGAGAACGTTACAAGTACAGTTACATTCAATAGGCCCAAAATTATGGAACAATCCAAATGGATGCCACTAGATTATTACGCACACCTTGAAGCATGTACCAAAGCAGCCAGGGCAATAACAGGAAATCCCAAGATGCAAGTAGTTTTGGATGAACACACAAAGCAGCCTCGAACGGATGGCACTGTTATAGAGCATTACAAACCGCATTACGGTATGTCACAAGATGAATGGGTCAAATGGTACGGTATTTTGTATCACGAGATAGGACACTCTGACCCTAGTTGTCTGGAGGATTTCACTGTTCTGAAAGAGAAACACATAGAATATGGATCGTTTGAAGGGAAAGTGCTCAACATAATATCTGACTATTGCCAAGAGAAAAACAAGTTTGATTCATATGTAGGAAGGAAACGATTTCTAGGTGGATTGCGTGCCAACATGTATAAAGAAGCCGCATCAGCAAAAACATTCGGAGCATCCAGAAATAAATACCCGTGTCCACTAGCAGAGAAATTACAATCTTGTCTGGAAACAATGTTCGTGTGGGATTTAGAAAGACGTGAGCATTGGATGAAAAGCTGTATGGGGTATTGCGAACCATTAAAAAATAATCTGAACGAGCAGTCTACGCAATGGTTGTACAAGATGTTGACAGGCGATTACGGAGAAGTACTTGATACTAAGTGTGATGTAGACACACACGGAAGTAGTGCGGCTATAGAGAAGTACATACTAGCGCAGAGAATAATGGATGAGGTATTCGAGTTATCTGAAGATGAAAAGAAAACTTTGTGTGAGCAATCATCATCAATATCTACACCTTTCTCAGAGCATGACGCATCGTCAACAGAATCAAGTAGTAGTAGCGAGCAAGGAACTACCGAAAAGGCTGAAGATCAAGAGAGTACGTCTGATAAGCAAGCTATAAAGTATAAAGTTGAGATAGATTATGATTCTGTAATGATGCATTCACACGATGATAGTGATTATAAAATAAATCGTGGTTATGGTGAAATGACTATTAATTATGACGCGTCAAAAACTTACGGTACGTACTATCCTTACGCTCTTAGTGAAATAGCAGAGATAGATTTCTGGAGTAACACCTTACGCGGCGTTAAAAATGACATTAATCACAAGAAAGTACTAACCGGTAGCATGCAAGGATCACACTACAAGTACGTATTTGATACAACGTCTGGAAGCAAGTTGTCTAAAAAGTTACAAAGATTATTTAAGATACACGCTAAGTCTATATATATATACGGACAGAAGAAAGGAAAGTTACACGCAAAAAACTTGTACCGTACCGCATTGAATATACAAGGATACAGTGATCGCATATTTAAGAAGCGTATAGCGAGTAACATACAAGATACTGCGGTGTGTGTACTGCTAGACTGTTCGGGATCTATGAGCGGAGAGAAGTTCGAGCACGGTGGTACGGCACTGTTGCTACTAAGCGAGTTACTGCAATCTATACAAATACAACATGAACTGTTGGGGTTTACAGACTGGGATCACTGTATTCACTACGTGTTCAAACCTTTTGGAGTAAAAGCGGACATAAAGAAAACACGTAAGTATTTACAACGCGCTAGTACAGGTATGAGTATGAACGCAGATGGAGATAGCATTTTATGGGCAATCAACAGATTAAAATCTCGCCCAGAACTGTTAAAAATTATGATTGTGTTATCGGACGGACAACCAGCAGGAGGAAAAGGTGGAGATATAGATAAATTTACCCGAGACGTAGTAAAAGATGTAGAACGCGATAGATCTGTAGATATATATGGAATAGGTATTATGGACAGAAACGTGCACAGGATTTACAAACAGTGCAGAAGTATCCTACAATCTTCAGAGTTGGAAGACGCGTTACTAGACGTTATTCAAAGTAAAATTCTATAACTGTTATAGCTACAGGAGATTAAAGTGTCGTCAGATAAAACGTTTAACCCTATAGAACATGACATCATGTCTGAAGTGACTGGTATAAAGAGACAGTTAGATGACGTGACAGATGTTAACGAGCACTTACAATCCGTTTCTAAAGAAATAGTAGGAGACAGCTACCAGTCTGTTGTTACCCACAAGCCTCCAAAAGGATTACCAAATATACCTGTACAGGTCTTTGCGGCAAACGATTGGTCAGAGAACATTCGACAATTTATTCCCCGTATGAATCCACTGTATAAACCTGACCCTATGGCACTATACTCATTGTTAGTTGGATGGCATTTAAATGAGCCAGTATTGATATACGGACCTACAGGAAGTGGTAAAACTTCTCTTGTAGAATACGCATCGGCTATAGTTAATCGACCTTACATACGAATTAATGGTCGCGGAGACATGGAAAGCGGTCCTATATTTGGACAACCGTCTGTAGAGATAGACGAAGAAACAAAGCTGAATGTTTACAAGTGGAATGACGGTATAGTTACTGAAGGTGCAAAGGAAGGTGCGGTACTCAACTTTGATGAACCGTTTGCTACACCACCAGAGATACAGATAGGTATGAACTCTTTGCTGGAGGATGATGGAGTATTAATACTGTCTGACAAAGCCGGAAAATTTAAAGACAAGATCGTTAAACCAGATCCACGGTTTAGGATAGTGTACTCAGATAATACGGGAGGATTAGGAGATCAATCAGGATCGTTTGCAGGGGTGCACGTACAGAACACCTCGACATTGGATCGATTTCAAACTATAATATTTCTAGACTATATGAAAAGACGACAGGAGGTTGACATGTTAAAAAGTAGATTTACAACACTTAATTCAGATTTGATTAGGATGCTAGTGGATTTTGCAAACTTGGTAAGAGAAAACTATATAAATGGGGATATCAGTTTAACTATGTCTCCAAGAACCCTCATGTCTTGGAGTGAAAAGGCCATGTTATTTAAGGATATCAAACGGTCTCTTGACGTATGCTTCAGGTGTAAATTTAAAGACGAAGGAGAACTAGGAACTCTGGACAACCATTACAGAACGGTGTTCGGGGATAATTGGTAACATACAATGAGATGCAAGGCTTGCGACAATGCCATGCAACCAGAAGAAGTTTGGTGGCATCCTGACAGAGAGCAATGGGAAGACTTATGCTATCCGTGCAGGTTGATAGTGATAGAATCAATGTATGATTTTCATGATGAAGGGTATGGTTACAAACCAGTAGTAGAATCATTGGCCGATGAAAGGGAGCTATAGTGAGAGACACTACGAGACTTAGATACGACGAGTTTGTTCCTTTTGCACCTAGCGAAGAGAACAAAACAGTAAACATATACCATTGTAAAAAAGGTAATAGAAACGACAAGCTGTATATTACACGTAAACCCCACGGTGTTATCCTTGCTCACTGCTTTCATTGCGATAGTGGTGGTAAGTATGTTGATAAAGGCAGTAGACACAATGGAAAAAAACGCACAACGCACGTTAAACGAAATCAATCTGCCATTAAGCGTTTGCCAAAAGGTGGATACACGCAACTATCGAAGTGGTCACCAGAAGCGCGTGCGTGGATAGATAAAGCTCACATAGGAAAAGCACTCATTCAACAGTACGGATTAACTTTTTATCCACAAGATGATTGCGTATTGTTACCCGTGTATTCTGGATCTATTTTATGTAGAGTTATCAGGCGATCTTTTGGTGATACTCCATATCCAAAGTATTACACAGTGATGCACGATAATTTTCATAATGGACATGCGTACGTTATAAAATGTAGATCTGGAGAAAATAATACTGTTGTATTCGTTGAAGACTTCCTCAGCGCTATACGCTGTGCTCAATGGGCAGATTCTGTACCGTTGTTTGGGACAAAACTTCACGATAACGTGTTTGTTCCTGTTATAAACAGAAAGCCACACTATACTAAACGCATAGTGTTTCTAGATAATGACAACATCAATGTTTTAAAGGCGCAATGTAAGGTTCAAAGGAGGTTAGACACAGTGTTTGATAGTAGAGGAACTGTGGTATACAGGACGAATAAAGATCCCAAAAACCACAGTGAAACAGAATTAAAGGATATTATAATTGGAGCTAACTATGATACGTAAACCGAGACGTAAACCCGGTGACATGTTTATTGGAAAAAACGGAGCTATTTTCTTATGTGTTACACGTATGCAAGGGTTTTACATTGTAAGAGTACAAGATGTAGATAACGGTGGTAAAGAGATGGTCGCAGATATATCGGCAATCCTACGCCGCGACGAGTATTTAGATACAGATTTATGTCAGGACTTGGCTTATATAGGAAACATAGGTAACATATTAGAGCACACTGCTGAAAAGCAGCGTCCGCACTACGAGGAGCTTCGTGAAAAATCTAATCAAGATTCTTAATAATCGCAAGCTAATAAACATGCGGCAGCGCCTTGTGCACGATGTGTTTCTTAGCGACGAGACTGAAAAAGTTCTTCACTCGATGGAAGAATACATGGAAGTCTATAACACTGTTATAGACGATTGGGATACCTTCTTTTTATGGTTTACAACTGTTAAATATCCGGGGTTATCAGGTGCAAAAGTTAAGATATACAAAGCTCTTTTTGAAGCTGTTCGTGATAGTGATGATCCTGTATCTACTGGACACGATAGTTCAATAGCAAAAGACATCGTTGGATCTATACTTAAAAAGACTTACGCTGAAGCGATGGCGTCTAAGTTATTCGATGTAGCTCACGGATCTGATGATACAGATATAAATGAAGCTATTGAAGACAGTCTTTCAGAGTATTCAGAACTACGTGAATCTTACGGTCTGTTAATAGACGCAGACGAAGAACGGGACGAAGATAACAACGTCATGTCTGTATTAGATGATGACACAAGTAAACAATCTAGTGGGTTCAACTGGTGTCTAAAAGAGTTAGACATGACTTTTGGAAAACTTTGTGCGGGAGATTTATATTTTATCGGCGGAAGACCTGACAGTGGTAAGACATCGTTGTTGTGCCATCAAGTAGCACACACACTGAAACAAATAGGTGACGGTAGGTCCATAGTGTGGATGACTAACGAAGAGCGAGCATCCAAGGTAAAACTACGATTGTTATCAAGCATTTCTAAAATGTCAGCTACAGATATAATGTCAGACGTAGACGATTTTAAATCTAAACACTCACACATACTTCCTGAAAAGGACGCGTTGATAGTTAAGAACATATACGATTGGAACACTAAAAGTGTATCATCTTTACTTAATAAGATTAACCCTGCTCTTATAATATTTGATCAATTGTCTAAGATCAGCATAACTCAATCCTGTGCTAACGACGCTGAACGTTTGTCAAAGTTAGCGTCTTTCGCACGATCTCTGAGTCAGAATTATCCTGTCTTGTCTACAATATGGGCTGATGGTAGTGCAGAAGGAGCACAGTACATTCAACAAGGACAATTGTATGGATCTAAAACTGGGATACAAGGGGAAGCGGATGCAATATTAACCGTAGGAAGATTACACAATGATTCTATACCTAATGCCAGATATCTTTACGCTCCAAAGAACAAGTTGTCTGGAGGAGATCCAAGTTGTAGAAATGCTAAATGGGAAGTGGTCATACATCCAGAGATAGGGAGATATAGCAGTGTCAACACCCCATTATGAGTATGTAGTGTTAGATTTGGAAACAACGGTGAACAGTTCTAGAGATTTCAACGCTGCTCCGTTCGATCCTGTGAACGCTATAGTTGTGGCCGGATTGTTAACACCACAAGAGGAGGTATTAATTTATGATTTCCAAAGTACAGATGATACTAACAAGAAAAACTTTTTTGATGCTATACATAATACAGATCTGATTATAGGTCAGAACGTAGGTTTTGATTTACACTATATTCGTAAGTATATGCCATTTATAAATAGTTGGTACGAATGGATTAATACTATAGCTATATGGGACACACAAATAGCAGAGTATCTGTTAAGTGGACACAAACACAAGTTTGAATCTTTAGATTCTCTTAGTGAGAAGTATGGCGGTAACTTGAAAAATGACGCAATAAAAACGTACTGGGATTCAGGAATAAAAACGGAAGACATACCAATGTCCGAACTGTGCGAATACTTAAAGTGGGATCTGATAAACACGTACACGGTTTTTAAAGGACAGTACAAAAAAGTTTTAGATGTAAATGACAAGCAATTTACAAAAGTCTTGGCTGTTCAAATGGAGCACAGACTTGTAACGCTGGAGATGGAATACAACGGTATGTTTTTTAATCAGGCATTATGCAGCAACTACTTGGAAGAACTACAAAATGAAATAGATGAACTTACTAAAAGTATTTCAAACGATATGGATAAGCACTTAGGGTATTATGTAGTAAGTAACCCTTTATCAAATAAACAAGTAGCTACTATTTTATACGGTGGCTATTTACAGTACGACGATACAGAACCTGTTATGAATGAATACGGAGAGATAGCTACGTACAAAACGGGATTAAGAGCGGGACAATTTAAAGAGAAAAAAGTTAAGCGTAAAGAGTGGATAGATGGTGTATTAAGCGCACGACAACAACGTGAATTAGAAGACAAGAACACCAGTAACAGCACATTAAAGGCTATTTGCGAGATGAGGCTGTATCGAGAACACAACGCGTACGTAACGCAGTTTTGCGAATCTATACTTGCACTAAGGAAATTAAATAAAGATGCCAGTACATACTTCGAGGGTTACTCTAAAGAGTGTTGGGAGCACGATTCGTGTTTGCATCCAACGTATAACCACGCATCTACAAGTACAGGTAGAATCTCTTGTACTAAACCTAATGTAATGAATATTACTAGGAAAGAAACATGAGCAAAATAAAAGAATGTTTTCAGTCGAGATTTTCTAATGGGGTGTTGATGCAAGTAGACTTCTCTCAATTAGAAGTGTGCTGTCTTGCGGTTATAGCTAAAGACACTGTACTTTTAGATGAGTTGAACAAAGGGGAAGATATTCACACAAACAACACGTTGATGTTGCACCCAAGTATCAACCCTGAAGAGTTTAAAAAGCTAAGACGTAGAACGAAAGAGTTTACGTTTCAACTACAATACGGAGCAGGTGCTAGATCTATATCCAGATCTTTAGGTATAAGTTACAGGGAAGCATCGAGATACAAAGAAGAATTCTATAAGAAATATACCGGTATAAGAGATTGGCACGCTACATTGCCTTATGAGGCAAGGGATAACGAGTTCATGGGTCAAGACAGAACACCATTGGGGTATCCTGCACGCGAGGCTTATCTTAGATCTATAACAGGTAGGTACTATAAGCACATACAACGAGATGGCCCCAGTTGGGATGCCAGTACTCCAGGGTTCTCTCCAACCGAGTTGCGTAATTACAGGGTACAAGGTTTAGCAGGAGGAGATATACAACCGTTAGCTAATTGCATGTTGTATAGAAAACTTATAAAAGATAAACTATACTTTACAATAAAGCTGATAAACACAGTGCACGACAGTGTAATATTGGATATTAAACGTCGAAGTGTTATGGATTGTTTTCGTCTGATAAAGAGTACGTATAAAGACATAAAGGGACACGTTGAACGCGTATATGGGATGCGCTTTACAGCTCCCCTAAATTATGATGTGGAGATTGGTTATGACCTTCAAAACTTGACCGAAGTAGACATCGATGATGTTATATACTCCTACGATCAGGAGGATTTAACAGAATTACTAGCAACTCTATAACTGTTATAGATAATACAGGACACATTAATATGAACGAAACTATTACCTCTGAAGTTAAAGCAAAACGTCGTGATAACCAAGCAATTAAATTGGCGGACGGCGAGTGGTACAGCGTATTTAAAGCACAAACCAAGGTTTTAGAAAACTTAGAGAGGGGTGATGTAGTTGTTGTAGACTACAAGTTGAAGGGAGATTTTCGTAACATTCAATCCTTGCAAATAAGTACTGACCCACAAGTACCGGCAACTAATGGATCTAATGGAGCAGCTAAACCACGATACTCTGGTCCAAAGGGGTATTCTGAAAAGGCGTTTCCAATGCGTAAAGACAGTCCAGATCGTACTATTATACGTAGCGTAGCCGCTAAGTTGGCTGTACATAACTCACAGAACGCAAACATGAAAGAAGTACCTACGTTGCAAGAACAAGTGTTTGTGGCTAGGTTTTGGGAAAACTATATTTCGGGAGATGCAGATTTAGATGCTTTGTTGTCGGGTATGGATAGTAGCTCTATATTGGACGACTTAGATTCAGGTACATTGGAGATTAAAAATGTCATACCGGATATTGATTGATGGAGATTTGATTCTACACAAAGCAGCCCATGTATCCCAGACGCTGAAGTACGGCGTCTGGAGTACTGTTAAAGAGTTCGAGCAAGGATTTGCACCTGTGGTTGAATACAAACGAAAAGGAGACGCAGTGAACTGGGTTAAGGGAACTGGTAGTGCTTTATGCATTATTCAGCCACTTGTACAAGCTAAGTCGTTTAGTGTTGCTACTAATGCTGTTAGTAATATGGTCAATTCTATAAGAGAGACCTTTAAAGAAAACGGATACGATGAAAGTAGTGAACCTATAATGTACTTTACTGATAGTGACGGTAACTTTAGAAAACAATTGAGTTCACTTATTCCGTATAAGGGCAACAGAAAGAACTATGTACGACCTTACTGGTTTAACGCTATTAAAGAGATGTTAAAAGATAGGTATAATTGTGTGCAAGCTGTGGAAGAAGAAGCTGACGACTGTCTTGGCAGAGACGGCACAAACGGTCAGGATTGTGTGATCGCGTCTCTAGATAAAGACATGTTAACAATTCCGGGCAAACACTTAAATTGGGTTCGCAGAACTATTACGAACATAAGTGAAAGGGAGGCAATGTTTAACTTCTACTCGCAACTACTACAAGGCGATGTCGCAGATAACGTAGTAGGTATTAAAGGTATGGGTCCAGTACGAGCTAACAAACATTTGGAGCGACAGGTGTCTCTACAAATTGAAACGGAGGGTAAAAGCTCGTACGAAGATTCCACACAAATGTATGAGTCGCAGTTACACAGCGCCTGTTCTACAAAATATTTAGACTTTGTTATTCACGGAGTAACTAACGCAGCTAAGACAGATGTTGCACTATCGCTTCATGACATGGACGTTTATGTAAGTTGCGCCAAAAAGTGGTTAAATTCAAACGCTAATCTTTTATGGATTAGGAGAACTGGTAGAGAGCAATGGGGACGAGATCAGATAACATTACAATCCTATCAAAAGACGAACCCTTCAACCCGTACGAAATCTTCCTGATAGATGTTGAAGGTACGACATATAACTTAGATATATCACAAGTGTTACATTCAGAAGATGGAGGCTTCATGTTCTTATTTACAGAAGAAAATGATTACCCCGCAATTTGTTTTAACACAGAGCAAGTACACATGTACATGATGAAAAAGAAAGGTGAAGAATGGCCAATAGACGATCTTATAGAGGTATAACATATCGTTCGCAATTTGAACGTAGGATAGCAGAGCACCTACACAAGATGCGAATTCCGTTCAAGTATGAACCGTTCGAGTTAGGGTACTACTTACCAAAACTCGGCTTGTGCGATTCTTGTGGAGGAACTAAGGTGCTAATATACCGTAGGTATGTACCCGACTTTCTTGTAGCGGATAACATTTTAATAGAAGCTAAGGGAAGATTCACATCTGTAGATAGAACCAAGATGAAATTGGTGTGTCATTGGAACCCTGAGTACGACGTACGTATGATGTTTCAACGAGACAATTTTATTACCAAGAGGCACAAAAAACGCTACAGTACATGGTGCAAGGAACACGATATACCTTATGCCTTTGATGAAAAGGGTCACATACCTAAGTGGATAACCGTTTGAGGAACCACGATATGCATGATACTGAACACTATAAAAGTACGTCTTTGCTTGTTATTGGTGACAGTCACGTTGAACCTGAACAAGACTTGTCAAGATTTAATGCTCTAGGACACTTGTGTCTTGAACACAAACCTGATATAATTCTATCTATTGGTGATTTTTTATCTTTAGACAGCCTTTCTGCTTGGGACGCCGATAAGAAGAAGACAATGGAGGGTAAAAGATATTGGGACGACGTTAGTTCAGGTAACAGTGCGCTTGATGCTTTGGAGTTACCTATAACATGTTATAATTCGGTTCAAGCTCAAAAGAAAAGAGCACAGTATAAACCTAGAAAGATATTTCTAAAAGGTAATCATGAAGACAGATTAGACAGGTACATAGAAAAGAACCCTATACTAGATGGTGCTGAAATATCTATAGAGTACAACATGAACTTGCACAAACGTGGTTGGCAGGTAGTGCAGTATAAAGAACACCTTGTTATAGACGACGTGGCTTTTACACACATACCTATCAGTAACAACGGAAAGCCAATAGGTGGTAAGTACGTTTGCCAAAGAGCTTTAGATTTATATAACTACTCTATTGTGTTTGGACATACGCACAGATTAGAAGTAGCTAATAAACACAGGCACGGTGGAGAACACTTACAACAGTCTTTAAATTGTGGATGCTTCTTTGATCACGTACCTGATTACATGCAAGGCGCAACTACAGATTACTGGCGTGGTGTTGTACTAATTGATATTACACAGCCAATGAGGTTTGATATCAAAACTATTTCTATGTCTCATTTAATGCAGGAATACAGGAACCATGAAACGCAATAATGCTATTTCCAAGACGCATCAAAAACTAGCTCAACATTTGTTGAGTAAAGAAAAAGACCCGTTGCTTATAGCTGCAACACTTACTAAAAGCTGTTTGCTAGAGAAGGCTACTTTAACTATCAGACCGACTGAGTTGTTTCTCAGTACCGTTGATGTATTAAGTGGAGCACCAGTATTCTCATACCAGCGATTACCTGATGCATTGTCAACTATAATGACTGAGGTACTAGATAAGGCTAAGTTGGGAGAGATAACAATAGAGATACCGTGTAAGTACCTAGTAGAGCCTGTGGATGACGACTACTGGGAATACAGAGCAGTAGCTGAAATAGTAGAGGAGATAGATCGTGGGAAAGGAGGAAATTAGGCGTAAGCGCCCAGAGAAGAGAACCAAGGACTCTCTTTTTCGGGAATTGGCACAATCACAATACAGTCAGAAAGTGGTACGTAGTAGAAGGAAGTACGACCGCAATCAATGCCGTCAAACTGACTGGTTAACTGATACAGATAACGTATAGATACAGGAGGGTAGCAACGTATGTCGAAATACATGGATGACTATCAGACTTTTATACACAAGTCTCGATACGCTAGATGGCTAGATACAGCGCAACGCAGGGAAAACTGGGATGAAACCGTTGAACGATATGTATCATTTTTTCGTGACTTGGGAGAACAACGCGGATGGAAACTAGAGAATACTTTATACAATACGATAACATCTTCGATGCTATCTCTGGAGGTTATGCCCTCAATGCGAGCACTGATGACCGCTGGACCAGCCCTTGCCCGAGATCATACAGCGGCTTACAACTGTGCCTATCTAGCGATGGACAAGGTGTTCAAGTTTTCGGAACTAATGCACTGTCTACTGTGCGGGACGGGTGTTGGTTACTCAGTGGAGTCGAAGTTCGTAAACGCTCTTCCAGAAGTATCGGAAGAGATGTTTGAAACGGATACTATTCTACATGTCGCAGATTCTAAAGACGGTTGGTGTAGAAGTTTTAAGGAATTGCTCGGGTTGTTATATAATGGGCAAGTACCAAAATGGGATCTCAGTCAGATTCGGCCCGCAGGCGCTAGACTTAAAACGTTTGGAGGGCGTGCCTCCGGGCCAGAACCGCTGGGTGAACTATTCCAATTTTGTGTCAAGCTGTTTAAGGCAGCTTGCGGAAGACGATTGCACTCAATAGAAGTACACGATTTATGCTGTAAGATTGCAGATGTTGTTGTGGTTGGAGGAGTTCGTAGAAGCGCACTGATTAGTTTAAGTGACTTGGATGATTCCAAAATGAGGGACGCTAAAAAGGGCGAGTGGTGGAGAGAAGACAAACAGCCGTACAGGGCGTACGCCAACAACAGTGTTGCGTACTCAGAGAAACCTGATGAAAGTACTTTCTTAAAAGAGTGGTTGTCTTTGATGGAATCTAAGAACGGAGAACGAGGAATATTTAGTAGGCAAGCTGCTAAGAAACACTTGGAACGTAACACATCTAGGAACGTAGAACACGAGTTCGGAACAAACCCTTGCTCCGAGATACTTCTACGTGACAGACAGTTCTGTAATCTCAGTGAAGTAGTTATTAGAGCAGATGATTTCTTTGACGATGTAAAAGAGAAAGTTAAAGTGGCTACAACGATTGGTACAATGCAGTCCGCTCTGACAGACTTTCATTTTTTGTCCAAGGTTTGGACGTCTAATTGTGAGGAGGAGCGGCTACTAGGTGTGTCGTTAACCGGTATAATGGACCATGAAGTATTCAGTGGTCAGATAGAATCGTGCCCCGGACAACTTTCGCAATGGTTGCGAGAACTGCAAAAGGTTGCTGTTGAGACTAACAGAGAGGTAGCTGAAGCTATTGGAATACATGCGTCTACGGCGATTACTTGTGTAAAGCCCAGTGGAACGGTGTCGCAGCTTG
>Ga0114906_1000175_pt1 | contig 38663 bp, 54 predicted proteins | sample MalvirDeepMed_M9_FD_89687 | JGI IMG/M metagenome (GOLD analysis project Ga0114906, IMG submission 89687) | Marine viral communities from the Global Malaspina Expedition - Malaspina viral metaG DeepMed_M9 | ecosystem: Environmental > Aquatic > Marine > Oceanic | place: Mediterranean Sea...
CTCTTCGCCCACAAGAGGTTATTTTAGAAATTGATGGTAAAAAATTCGCAAAATTAGTTATTGATCCATATTTAGAAGGGAGATTGCGGCCTAAACTAACTGTATAATTGGGAATTAAAAATGACACAGAAAGAAAAATTTGCAGATGCTACGGATATTCTCAAGAACAACAAAGCGCTTGGTTTATATTTTTATCATGTCCCATCGGGAGTGGAAGCTTCTTTTAAAGCTTTTTTAACCTCGTATGAGGACAAGTTTGAATCGAAATGGAATTCTGAAAGAGTTTATGGACGAATGGATCCTATTCATACATTCCAGGGAACAGAAAGAACAATTAGCTTGGCTTGGGATGTGCCGGCATTCTCAGAAACAGAGGGCCAAACGAATTTTGATCAAGCCTCCAGATTATATACAATGCTATATCCCACATATAGGAGAAATACTATTTCCTCCTCTCCGTTGGTCAAGATCAAGTTTGGTAATTTAATCGTCGACGCGTCTGCAGGAAATAATTTCCCATATATCTCCGATCTCGGGCCCGAAAAAGGAAGTGCAATACCTTCAGCTCATACTGCGAAATCTTCCGGCCTCTTGGGGTTTATTGATGGCCTGACTTTCTCTCCAGATTTAGAATCTGGATTTTTTGATTCCCGCCCGGGATATCTAATACCGCAAACTATTAAACTTAGTTGTAATTTTCATGTTCTTCACACACACAAACTAGGGTGGAAGTCCAGTAAAGATGCTAACTTGCGGATGGCGACCGCATCCTCGCGCGCCCACCTCGACGACCTGAGGGCAGCGTACGCAGATGAATTCGCTACAGAGGCGCTCGCCCTGCAACACGCCAAAGATATGTCGTCCAAGGCCGCCTCGGCCCGCGACGCGCGAGACGCTGCAGAGAGAGCAAAAAAAGCCCGCGCCCTCCAAAAAGCCAGTAAAAAAATACTTGAATCCGGAGCTGACCATTCAAGCAGAGCGAAAAGTTAGGAGTATGTAGTATATAATATGTCTGATCGTTATTACAATAGAGCCTTAAAAACCAACTCTCATCCTTTATATAAAGAATATTTTAAGGAAAGAGGATTTCCTTTCGGGGTAGAGCAGTACACAACTCCAGCTTTACAATACCCAGATTCTGATGAGGATTCTGAGTTAACTATAATTAATCATGTATGGAGATACGGAGACAAATATTATAAATTAGCTTATGAACATTATGGTGATTCTAATTTATGGTGGGTTATTGCTTGGTATAATTTAGCGCCCACAGAATCTCACAATAAAATAGGAGATGTATTATACATACCTTTTCCTCTATCCGATATTCTTAATTTATATAATGTTTAAATTTTAATATTATGGTTATAAAAAATGTCTGAAGATAAACAACTCGAAAAGGAAACAATACTTCGTTTTGAAGATCAGTGTTTTCTCATGGATGCTCTAAAGCTATTCAGCGATGAAAATATAGCTGCTACTCCCGGGTATAAAAATTTCATACCTCTTACATCTACAGCCGGTAATATTGCCTCTCTGGTTTCTAAGGTCAACTCTAGATTTGACCAGAAAGCAAAAGGCCGCGGCCTAAATTCTTTCTTAGGTATCACACCGGCACAGCGCTCTGCTTTAGTTCCAAAAATACAACTTTACGCCGTTAAATACAATAACAAAGAAGATCCTAGCGGACACGAACAAGAACTAGTGTTCAAAGACTGGACACAGAAATCTTCAATTGATAAAATTATGAAATCTCGTGCCGGCCGCGGCGAAGGAGCAGGCCTGGTTAAATTTAGTTATGAATTTGACGGTAAAGATCCGGCGACTACTGAGAATTTAATTAAAGCTAGTCTGACGTTATTGTTTACTGACTTTAACGTGATAACTAGACCAATACGAGGGCTGACTTCTAAAGAGCGAAAAGCTTTTAAATCTGGAAAGTCGGGAAAGCGTTCGACTAAGGAAAACGCCAAACCTAGATATTTAGATCTTGTTACCCGCTACACTCCGGATAATCCCAATTCTGTTTTTACTAAACTTAAAGCAATTATAGGTTGGAGTGTGCCAGATGATGTCCCCGACGGTACCGTGGCTAGCTCCACACTGAAAAAATATATCAGGGACGGCCACCTAGATATGCATTTAATATTATATATGACAGGTCATGATTTAAATTTTCGAGAAGATGGAAGGATTGAAATGACTGTTGATTTCAGAGCGGCGATAGAAAATACATTGGCCAATACAGATATCCTCGCTCTAGATGAAGAGAAGGGCTTGATTCAGATGATTGATGAAAAAAAGGAAAGAAGAAAAAAGGAGGCCGAAGAAAAGCTAAAGAAGCTCCGCGCCAGCGAGCCCTCTGTCGATACGACTAGCGGTAGGGATCGAGCTGCCGCGGTTATTTCCGAAAAAAAGAAGGCCGCTGCGGCCCGGGGCGTTTCAGCTAGCAGTTACGCTACCAGCGGTGCGGCTCTAGATAAGATCGCCGGCGTCGACGAATCCGCCCGAGATCGCTACCTTGACCAACAGACGAGGCGCCAGACTGAGAAGGAGGAGAAGGAGCTGACTGAAACTCTCAAGGGGCTAGATCGCTCATACAACACCATAAAACTAAAAATACGTACGCAGAGATATCGAAAGATGATGGATAAAATTCAGCAATCTGGAAAAATTAGATATGTTGATTTAAATTATGAGGCTCTCCGAAAGTGGCAAGGCGCGACTAGTGACACAACGATGTCACAACAAGCCACCGAGTCTGGCGGGCAGAGTTTTGCGCAAGCCCGCGAGGGCGCAGCTGCGGGGAGAACGACTGCTAGGGATGTGCTAAAGGCTTCGAACAGGATTAAGAGTGAATCGACTAGCGAAGCAGTTGACTCGACCGCCGCCGGCCAAGATACTGCGGCCGCCCGGGCCAGTGAGGCATCCAAAGAGAATGAGGATACCATAGGTAGCGATGATCATGATTCTTCTAATATATTAAATGCAAATCAAGAGGGCTGGGATACTAACGCAGATACATATCGTATTGATTATATTTTTTTAGGTGATGTTTTGGATATTGCCTGCTCTGCTCTGTCGGGTCAAGAAAAATGGAATGGAATTACTAGGATAGTATGTGGACCAGTAGAATTTGACAGCCCATCAGATGATTCAGACGATGTAAAAACTGTTAATTTAGCAGATATCCCTATTTCTCTAACTACTTTTGCCGGCTGGTATTATGAAAAACTTATTGCAGCAGGCCGAAATGAATATCCGTTGAAAGACTTTATTTCTGATTTGACTAGTGACTTAGTATATCGATCGCTGGGAGACTCTTGCTTCGCTGGCCACAATAGAATGCCGGCTTTGTATGTTACACCCCTGATATTGAACCTGCAGGTCGATGGCAAAGTTTCTACGGAACCTATCAAGAAGACTAAAGGTATATATAAAAGGATCAACATCACCAACTTCGCGAAGAGAGTTAAAAATAGGCTTAGAGACAGAAAGTCCACTAACACTTGCACTTATATTTTTATTACTGGTGTTCTAAAAGACGAGAATACATTTAATAATGGAAATTCTAAGAAAGATAAAGAACAAGGAATTTATCATTTTGGAATAGGCCGCGACAGAGGTATTGTTAATACAATAAAATTTAAAAAAGTTAATATGAAATATAGAAAAGAAGCTTTAGTCTTAGATCAGGGAAATATTGGCACTGGCCAGTTAAGAGAAAAATATGATGCTGATGTTTCCATGATTGGAAATACTTTGTTTCGCAATGGTCAATATTTATATTTAGATGCAGCAACTATGGGGCTGTCTAGATCAGAAGCTGTAAATTTAGGCCTAGGAGGATATTATGTTATCACTAAGGTCGAAGGAGAACTAAGTGCAGACGGCTATGAAACTAATTTAACTTGTAAATATAACAGCTCAGGCAATGCAACGAGCAGTAGAAAGGCGCCCGCCAAGAAGTCTTCTACTTCGACCGGCACCACACCAATAGATAGTAGGCCGGCTATCGCTGGAGAATAATATTGTATGCCAAAAAAAACTTACATTGAAGAGCCTGAAGAGTCTCTTGTAACTACAAAAACTAGAAGTCCATGGGAACTTTTTCATTATAAAAAAGCATATAAGGAAAAGGATAGTGTTTTTGAAGACGGCCCAGAATTGCTCGACTCTAGAGACCGTCGCCAATTATATGGTAAAATTAATTTAAAAAGAGAACTTATATACCCTTCGGAAGAATTTTTATTAACGATCAATAGCTTATCTGTACAGCCAATTTATGCTATTAACTTTGTAGCTGGAGCTTTTAGAGGGTTTAGAAAATACATGCGCCGCGCGGCTATGAGAAAGAGAATTAATGTAGATTTTTCTAAAATCTTTACCCTTGAGCCAGTCCGAGGTTACGAAAATGTACGTGAAAACTTTCATTCATATTTAAACTCTATTTATTTATCTTTTTACAATTTTTATATTCAAAGAGACAACAATAATAAAAATATTAAAGATTTTGATTCTTTTCTTGAAATATTCTTGCCGTACATAAAGAATTTTATAAAACAGTTTGATATTTGTTTTACATTATCTGGTTTTATATCCAACCAGGCTTGTACACCAATGATCAGCGGACTGATGATAGATATACACGATGGCGATTGTAACGATGATATAGATAAACGTAAATTATTTTTAGAAAATCCTGATTTTGAATTTTATCGGCGCGCCGCAAAGAAATTTGGATTTGTTATCGATAAGGATATTCCCTGGAGATTAGTAGCAGACCTATCTTCCATCGCAATGAAAAGGGAGATGCACAAAAGAGGTGTTGAGTATAAGAATATGTTTGATGAATATTATTATACTTCTTACAAATACGATGTGGATTCATTAAAAAAATATTTACTTGGCTTTTATAACTCTATCGTGAAGGCCGCCCCCTTTGTATCAGTCCCAAAGTATTGCCCAGAAAAAGGTAAAACCATCTCCAAAGTTGTTAAAAGGACTGAGATGTCTTTAAAGATGTTAGATGAGAAATATTCTTTAGAGGATTGGCTTAAAATTTATATTGATATACGGATACACGAAACCAAATCTAAATTATTAGATAACGATATAAACTTGCTCTCTAGGGATATCAAGAGAATGATTAGAAAGGTTGACATTTTTAGAATAATGAGTTATATTAATGGAAAGATAGAAACACACTCCAGAAACAATGCCGAGACGTTTAAGCAACCGTACTGGAAAGACTTTGATGCCGGCGCTGCACCTCCCGAAATAATTATGACAAACACAACCGCCGCGGCGACTTTAGCTAAAGCTGGTTTGCTAGGAGCACTGTTTGTCGACCAGACAGAAGATGACAATGAGGATTAATGCTATTTCAGACCCTCGATGATAAGAAAGAATGCGTCGCTGTTTTTAAAGATGGGGAATTAATTTACGGAGAGTTGCCTCTCGACTTGTCGGCTACTTGGAAATATACCTCGATACTTCGAGATATGCCTGTGGAATACGCTAGTTTGTATTGTGGCCATGGCTCTTTGGAAGAAATGTGCCCAGAATATCTGTCAGAAAAGTGGAAAGCAATTAATAATAAACTAAAGTCTTTTTTGATTTCGTTTAGAGAGAGTAAGATATCACTAGATGACAATTGCTTTTTTGATTTAGTTCCTGAAAGATTTTTGCTTGAGTATTGTAGCTTGAAAAATGGTATTACAGAGTACGTATTCGAAAACTATAACAAACCATTAAATTATAATTTTTTACTAGAGTTATCCGTAGTGTTGGAGGATATAAAATATAATAAATTAAATTTGAATCTCAACAACATGGATTTGAGTTCTTTAGCCAGTAGGAAACAATTTAAAAAAATAAACAATTCTTCTAAGCGTATATCATATGATATATCTGGCACCAAGACAGGCCGGCTTACTACTTCTAAAAATAGTTTTCCGATACTCACTCTGAACAAGGAATATCGGGGGATCATAGAGCCAAACAATAATTGGCTCGTAGAATTAGATTTTAATGCTGCAGAGCTAAGGACTATACTAGCTCTTCTTGGGAAGAAGCAGCCGAAAGAGGATATACATGAGTGGAACGCCAAGAACGTTTATAGAGGAAAACTCAGTAGGGACGAAGCTAAAAAGAGAATATTTTCTTGGTTGTACAACCCGGACTCTCAAGACCATTTATCCAGCGGAGAATATGATAGAGAAAGCCTTTTAAATAAGTTTTGGAATGGTACTCACGTACACACAATGTTCAACAGAGAGATAGAATCAGATAAATACCATGCTCTTAACTATATAATTCAAAGTACGTCTAGCGATTTATTTTTGAAAAGGATGATAGAGGTTCATAGACTTCTTGAAAACAGAAAATCATTTATATCATTTAGCATGCACGATTCTTTGGTCATAGATTTATCTGTGGAAGATAAGGACATTTTAAACAATATTTGTGAGACTTTCTCTCAAACTGATTTAGGAAAGTATAAAATTAATGTATCAGCTGGGAAGAATTACGCGGAGATGAAAAAAATATTATGAATGTAATTGGCTTAGGCACAGCCGGCTGCAATATAGCAGAGAAGTTTTCTCAGTACCCCCAATATGATATATATTTGATTGACACTGTGAAGAGAGAGGGCACATCCTTACGTATAGCAAAAAAGACCGGCCACGAAGAATATGAGAGTCAATCTAAATTAAGAACATCATTCTTTCAAAAAATTAATGGGGAGTGTCTATTCATAGTCTGCGGCGCAGAGGCAATTTCGGGCTTGACTTTGAGAATCCTTGAAAAATTTTCCGGGTCAAAAATTGAGATTTTATACATTAAGCCAGACACTAGCTTATTACCAGAAATTAAGGCTCTTCAAGAGCGCGCCACGTTTAATGTTCTACAACAATATGCACGCTCTGGTTTATTCGAGAAAATGTATGTAATCGAGAATCTAAAATTAGAAAATATTCTAGGAGAGGTCCAGATTATAGGCTATCATGACAAGTTAAATGAGTTGTTAGTTTCGACTATTCATATGATTAATGTTTATAAGAATTCTAATTCTGAAATGGATACTTTCTCTTCTTCTATGCCCACCGCAAGGATAGCCACTATCGGATTAGTAGATTATGAGACTGGTGAAGAAAAATTATTTTATGATATAGATATGCCCAGAGAGAAAGTATATTATTATGCCATCAACAAAGAACAACTAGCCACCGATGGAACTTTGTTTAAAAAAATCAAAACACAAGTTAAATCTCAAATTAAAGATGAATATGTAAAAATATCTTATGGAGTATTCTCAACAGAATATGACGAGAATTATGTCTATAGTATGGTTAACGCTTCTTTTGTTCAGGAACAAAAAATTAATTAATTAAGCCTTGACAACAGCGAGAACATGTTATATGATGAGTATACATGTTTGGGAGATTTGCCAAGCATGCTTATAAAAGGAAAATATTATGGGAATTAATATGTCAAAAATGAGAGAGAAGCTATCCTCTCTCAACAGTAGAGACGGTTCAAAGAATAACTTCTGGCGACCGCAAGATGGCGACACAACCATTAGGGTTGTACCTACTTCTGATGGAGATCCGTTCAAAGAGAACTGGTTTCATTATAACGTAGGTAACGCACCAGGCTTCATGTGCCCGAAGAAGAACTTTGGGGAAGATTGTCCTGTGTGTAGTTTTGTTCGGAACCTTTATAATGATGGTGACGAAGCTAGTATTAAGATGGCTAAGAACTTCAACGCTCGCCAGCGTTTCTTCGCTCCAGTACTGGTTAGAGACACTGAGCCAGCAGGAGTTCAGGTGTGGGGCTTCGGCCGCACGGTGTATTCCGATCTGCTTAATCTGGTATTGAATCCCGATTATGGTGATATCACCGACGTAGAACAGGGTACTGATTTGGTTATAACTTATGGGAAGGCGCCTGGGCAGGCGTTTCCACAAACCAATATTACTCCCCGCCGGAAGTCGTCTACTCTTCACAGTGACGAGGCTGTAGTAAAGGAATTGTTAGACAACATTCCTGATTTCACAGAACTGTTTGAGAAGAAGACTACCGCAGAGGTCCAGGCCATTTTAGATAATTATCTTTTGGACGAGGACAGTGAGGATACTGATGACACATCTTCCGAGACGAAGAAGTTCGGTTCATCAAAGAATCCTGACGAAACTAATTCAGTCGATAAAGCTTTTGAAGAGCTGTTAGGCTGATTGGTGGCGCCGCGCGAGAAATAATAAATACTATATTCCCCCTATAGTTGCTTTACATTTTCGCGCGGCGCTCTTTTACTATATAGGGTATTATTTTGGCAAAGAATAAGAAAATTAAGACCGGTCGCCTCTCAGTTAGTGAGATGCGGAAATTAATTAATAAGAAGGTCGGCTTAGACGTAGCGCACAACTTGGGGAAGGATAATCCTACCGAAGTTAAGGAGTGGATCCCCACAGGATCTCGATGGTTGGACTCTATAATATGTAGAGGAAAACTAGCGGGAATACCAGTTGGTAAGATATCTGAGATCGCCGGCCTGGAATCTACAGGTAAGTCTTTCTTAGCCGCTCAATGTGCAGCAAACGCACAAAAAATGGGTATTGATGTGGTTTATTTCGATAGCGAGTCTGCTATCGACCCCACTTTTCTAGAGAAAGCGGGCTGTAATTTGGATACTCTATTATATGTTCAGGCCAATAGTGTTGAATTCGTGCTTGAAACTATTGAAGACTTGTTGGAGAGCAACGAGAGCAAAATGCTTTTCATTTGGGATAGCCTTGCGCTTACTCCGTCGGTAGCGGATCAGGAAGGGGACTTTAATCCTCTCTCATCGATGGCTGTGAAGCCGCGTATCCTCTCCAAAGGGATGGCGAAGCTCGTACAGCCTATTGCCAATGCAAACGCGACACTGCTCGTCCTGAACCAGCTCAAGACAAACATCACTAGCAACGTAGCAGAAGCCATGACAACGCCGTACTTTACGCCAGGAGGGAAGGCTATGCACTATGCTTATAGTCTTAGAGTCTGGCTGACTGGCAGAAAAGCAAAGGCTTCTTTTGTTCAGGATGACAAAGGGTTTAGAATAGGCTCTGAAGTAAAAGTCAAATTAGAGAAATCTAGGTTCGGCACTCAAGGAAGGCAATGTAATTTTAAGATTCTCTGGGGTGATGAAGTCGGAGTGCAGGACGAAGAGTCTTGGCTTGAGGCGATCAGAGGCTCCGAACACATACACTCAGGAGGAGCTTGGTATACTTTGGAATATTCAGATGGTACTACAGACAAGTTCCAGTCCTCTAGATGGGTTGAAAAGCTCCAGGAAGAAAAGTTCAAGGGCCGGATCTTAGAGCTTATGGATGAGGAAGTAATCCTGAAATTTCGAGATAAAACAGGCAATGCTGCTGATTTCTATGGCATAGAAGCGTAACCGCAACTATTTATAACATAGGAGTTTATCCTCTGTGTTAAAAAGACGACAAGTTAGAAAGCTTTTGATCGAAGCCCTAGGCGGTGCTAGTGAAAACATGTTCCGCGCAACTGCCCTTCTTCGATCAGATAGTAACCAAAACATAACTGATATTTTAGATCAGCTAAGAGCAATTTGTGATATTACTATCGTGAACTTGCCGGAGCCCTCTAAAAAATTATCAAAATATGTTGATATGTCAAAATTGAATATCAAATTTTTATTAACTACGCCGTCTATCAAGCAAGAAGTAAAGCAATTAGTCGCTTCCGCTAACTCTGTATCGGGAGTGTTCTCGTTCAGAATAAAACACATAGAAAAAATCGAAAAATAACAGGATATCTTAATGTCTCCTAAAAGACTATTGATTGTAGACATGTTAAACATGTTCTACCGGGCCTATATTGTAGACCCATCGCTCTCTACAAACGGAGCACCAATTGGCGGCCTGAAAGGCACGCTTAAAATTTTACAAAAGCTGATAAGAGAATCAAATCCAGACAAAGTGGTTGTTTGCTGGGACGGCGCCGGCGGCTCTAGGAAAAGAAGATCCTTAAAAAAGGATTATAAGGCAGGCAGGAAGCCAATAAGGCTGAATAGGTCAGTGCGTACTATGTCGGAATCCGAAGAAGTTGAGAATAAATTTTGGCAGCAGGGAAGGTTAATAGAGTACATTAACAGTATGCCGATAGCTCAACTTATGTATGAGGACATTGAAGCAGATGACATAATCGCTTACATTAAGGCGATGCCTCATTACAGAGACTGGCAAAAGGTGATTATATCCAGCGACAAAGATTTCTTTCAGCTTTTAGATGAGAACACTATTCTTCACAGGCCTGTACAAAAAGAGTTCCTAAGCAGGATTAATATTTTAGAAAAGTATGAAATTCATCCTAATAACTTTACGTTAGCCCGAGCGATAGCAGGGGACAAGAGTGACAATTTACCAGGCATCCCAGGGGCCGGCCTTAAGACAATTAAAAATAGGTTTCCGTTTTTGCGAGATGAAAAGAACTATACATTAACTGATATATTTAATCACTGTAAAGAGAATTCTGATTCGAAAATAAAAATTTACAGTCGTATTTTAGAAGATGAGGACACGGTAAAATTAAACTATAAAATGATGCAGCTTTATTCACCAAGCATTAGTGCAACCACAAAGAAGAAAATTAAAAATATTGTTTTAGAGGCTGACAACTCTTTTAATAAAACTGAAATTGTAAAACTTATGATGCGAGATGGCTTCGGAGACTTTAATTGGAGTGACCTTTCGCAGAAACTAAGAAAGATATCAGTTGACAATGTATAATAAATTGGTTATGATATGATCTGGAAATTCGCGGAGAGATAATGCCAGAGTCTGATTTCTCAAAATATGGAAAATCGTTTCAAGAGTCCTTGGCCTATTTATTTCTAGAGGACAGATCTTTTTCAGATCAACTTGAAGAAGTTTTAGATGTTGAGTTCTTTGAGCTTAAATATTTAAGAGTTTTTACTAGTTTGATTGTGAGATATAAAGATAAGTACAAATCTCAACCAACAAAAGATATAATGGTGTCTTTGCTTAAATCTGGCTTGGACGAGGAAAACGAGGGCACCCAAAAGCAGGTGCGAGATTTTTTTGTAAGATATTCCAACAGAGATATATCCGGCGAAGACTATATTAAGGAAACTTCTTTAGACTTTTGTAAAAAACAAAAGCTAAAAGAGGCGATCCTAAAGTCAGTTAATCTTCTTCAAAGCTCGTCTTATGACGAAATCAAAGGATTGATCGACGAGGCATTAAAATTAGGAATGGATCATGATCACGGTCATGATTACAAAAAAGATTTTGAATCCAGATACGAATTCAAAGCCAGAAACCCTATTTCTACTGATTGGAAATATATTGATAGGATTTGTAAAAATGGTTTGGGCAAGGGCGAGCTGGGAGTTTGCATTGCAGCAACGGGAAGTGGAAAAAGTATGGCCCTGGTGCACCTAGGAGCTGCAGCCCTTAAGGCCGGTAAAAATGTTGTCCATTACACAATGGAGTTATCTGACAAAGTTATTGGCTTGAGATATGACAGTTGTGTTAGCAATGTTCCTTTGAACGATTTACATGACCTCAAAGAGAGGGTTCATGAGACCTGTGTTGGCGTCCAGGGCGAATTATTTATTAAGGAATATTCTACCAAATCAGCTAGCCCTCAGACTCTATCTAAGTCATTAGAAAAACTAAAGAAACTGGGACATAATGTAGATTTGATTATAGTAGATTATGCAGACCTCCTCAAGCCATCAAGTGTTTTTCGCGAGAAAAGAAATGAATTGGAATCTATTTATGAAGAGCTTCGAGCTGTGGCTCAAGACAATGATTGTCCTGTGTGGACTGCATCCCAAACCAACAGATCTGGATTAAACGCAGAGGTAATTACGATGGAATCTATTTCAGAAGCGTTTAGTAAATGTTTTGTGGCAGACTTTATTTTTTCAATTTCTAGAACTATTGAAGACAAAAGCAACAATACAGGAAGAATGTTCATAGCTAAAAATAGAAACGGTCCGGACGGAATAATATTTCCAATGTTTATAGACACTGCGAGTGTGAAGATGAAGGTTCTGGAGCAATCATCAGAAACTCCAGCCGAGATTGAAAGGAATGCTGTTAAGAAACAGCATGAGAATCTGAAAGAAAAATACAAAAAATTTAGGACTTAGTTAATGCAAACAACTTATACAAAAGAAGAGGTGGAAGCTGGCACATTAAAATATTTTGCCGGTGATGAGCTAGCTACTAACGTATGGATTACTAAGTATTGTCTCAAGGACAAGGAAGGGAATTTCCTAGAAAAGACTCCTGATGACATGCATAGGAGATTGGCGAGAGAATTCCGCAGGGTTGAAGAAAAATTTAATGGCCCGGGCATGTTAACGGAAAAAGAAATTTATAAATACCTTAAAGATTTCAAGTATATAGTACCCCAGGGATCGCCCATGATGGGTATCGGAAATGACTTTGTAAATGTCTCTCTATCTAATTGTGTCGTCGTCGCGCCCCCATCTGATGATATATCTTCTATAATGAATACAGCTAAGGACTTGGCAAATTTATTTAAAAGAAGATGTGGTGTCGGCCTGGATATTTCTAAGCTAAGGCCAGAGGGCACTTCAGTTAATAATTCTGCCGGCACGACTTCTGGCGCCTGGAGCTTCTCAGATTTATACTCTTATGTTTGTAGGATGATCGGTCAAAATGGTCGCCGCGGCGCCTTGATGATATCTATGGATATTCGCCATCCCGACGTCGAAAAATTTGTTACAATGAAAAAAGATATGACTAAGGTGACTGGCGCAAATGTCTCTGTAAAAATTACAAATGAATTTATGGAAGCAGTGACAGCCGAACAAGATTTTGAATTGAGATTTCCAGTTGACTCCGAAGAACCCACAGTTACAAAAACTATCAAGGCTAAAGAGTTGTGGAATTTGATGGTTGAGACTGCCACTACTACCGCAGAACCCGGCCTCCTGATGTGGGACAATATCTGCGATTATCTACCGGCCAACGAATATAAAGGCTTTAAAACAGAGTGTGTGAACCCTTGTGCAGAATTGCCTCTATCTTCTTATGATAGTTGCCGCCTGATTTCTATTAACTTAAAAAACTTTATTAAAAATCCTTTTAAATCTTCTTCTAGGTTTGATTTTGAAGAATTTGATAAAGTGGTATCGGTGGCTATGAGGTTATCTGATGATTTGGTTGAGCTAGAATTGGAGAAGCTACAGAATATTAAATCAGTGGCAGACCAGCCAGAGGAAAAAGAGCTATGGGAGAAACTGTATTCGACGTGCTCTAGGGGCAGAAGGACTGGGCTAGGGACGCACGGCCTAGCTGATGCGATCGCCAGGCTTGGATTGGCCTACGACTCCGCGGAGGCCACTGAAGTAATAGATAAGATTTATGAAACCCTAAAAATATCTTCTTATAGCGAAAGTGTAGATATGGCTCGTATTAGAGGCGCTTTCCCGGAATTCGATTGGCCCACAGAGAAATCGAATAAGTATATCCAAGATCTGCCAAAAATTCTTCGCGACAAAATTTCGAAATTTGGAAGGCGGAATATTTCAATATTAACAAACGCCCCAACTGGTTCTGTTTCCATTATGAGCCAGACTAGCTCTGGACTGGAGCCGGTATTCAGAAACTCCTACATACGCCGACGCAAAATGGATCGCAATGAGACAGATACTCCTGATTTTGTAGATGACTTGGGTGACCACTGGAAGGAGTTTGAAGTACATCATCATAATGTAAGAGAATATCTGGAACAACTTAAGACAGAGGTTATACCTAATTTTTTCACAGAGAGCGACAGCATTGATTGGTTAAAAAGAGTGAATATTCAGTCGGTTATCCAGCGCCATATAGATCACTCTATATCGTCGACTATTAACCTTCCTAAGGGCACGAGTCCCTCCGTTGTAGCCGAGCTATACCTTGAGGGTTGGAAGGCCGGCCTGAAGGGCATTACTGTCTATGTAGACGGCTCCAGATCGGGAGTGCTAGTGACCAAAGAGGGGGAACTTGGTAAATTCACCCAGCGCGACGCCCCAAAACGCCCGGAAGAGCTGGAATGCGAAATTCACAGATCGACAATCAAGGGCGAGGAATGGACAATTCTTGTTGGCCACATGAATGGCCATCCATACGAAATTATGGGCGGCCTTTCAACTTTGATAGAAATCCCAAAAAAGTATAATGAAGGGATTATTGTCAAACACCCCAGAAAGAGCACCAACAGCGTATATGATCTTAAGTTCGGCGATAACGGAGACGAGGTGATTATTAAAAATATCGTGAAAGTTTTTGATAACCCAAATTATTCTGTATTTACTAGGATGATTTCTCTTGCATTACGCCACGGTTCTGGGGTACAATACGTAGTAGAGCAACTTCAGAAAGATCGCGATAGTGATATGTTTAGCTTTTCGAAAGTTGTTGCGAGAGTATTGAAAAAATATATTAAAGATGGTAGCAAGGCGTCTGATAAGACTTGCCCTGAATGTAAATTAGAGGGTTTGGTGTATATCGACGGCTGCGCTACTTGTACCGGTTGCGGATTTGCAAAATGTGGATGAAAAAGGAGTAATTATGTCAACCACCGATAAAACAAAGAAAGAGTATGTAGTAGAATTTATTAAATCGTTTGATGCCAACGAGGAGGCAATGTCACCGTTCAAGGAGCATCGTAAGGATTTAAGAAAAAACTACGTAGAAAATGGATGGCTATCAAAAGAAGAAGTAAGATTTGCAGTAAAAGCATATCGTATGTTAAAGTCTGATGATGATTATGATATATTCAGTGAGATATATGAAAAACTATCTAAATCTTTAGGGAGGTAATGGTATGAATGTTTTTCCAGTTAATAAAATGATACTAGTTGAAGTCTCGGAGGAAGAGCCAAATGAGGTTTCTGATACTATTTTAGTTCCGGACAATTATAAAGCGACCAGCCAATACGAGGTTGGCTTTGTGTTAGACACTTCAGATGACTGTGATTCTGATTTGTCTGTTGGGGACGAAATTGTTTTTGATAGCTCAATGTTGCAGGAAGTTTCTGCGCATGGAGAAAAACATTATCTATTAAAAGAGAATTATGTTCTTTGCGTCTTAGAGGAAGAGGGAGATTAAAATGAATGTTTTAATCTTAGTCTTAACGACAGCTTTAGTCGCCAGCCCACAACCCACTGAAGGCTGTGAGAACGGTGCCTATGATTATGAAAATATTGTAGAGGTTGCTGCCAACCATTGCAAATACGCAAGATCTGAAAATATTAATATTGAGCTATTATGGTCTTTGGTCGCGATAGAAGAGAAATATAACGTTCCATATCACCTTAGGGGGATGATTCTTGCTGCTGCGTGTATGGAATCAGGATACAATCCATCGGCCCAGGGCGACCGAAAATTTAGCAAAGATGGAAAGACGCCAAAAGCAATAGGAATACTACAACAATGGCCAATGTACGAAAAAGCATATGGAACTGTGCGTACGGATCCTATTTCTGCGGCAGATGGGTGGATGAAGCACATAGTCAGCAAGCTTGATAAAGTTAGAAAGCAGTGCCGGTTCAGAAACAAAACCAGGAGATGGATTGGTGCTTGGGTGACTGGTATCCGCTACCCTAAAAAGGGAGGCCGATGTATGGAGGTACCTAATCATCTTAGGCTCCTAAACAATTGGCGAGACAAGGCAAAAAAGCTAGCTTGTGAATCGCCAATTGGATGTTAGATAAACACAATAGCATAGAAGAAATATGCAAGTTTGTGGGATGTTGACTTGGGAAAGCATACTTATTATTATGAACAAATTGTTATTGGAAGTAAATTAAATGCTGTCTTATACGCACACAAAACGAATAGTATTTTCATCAATAACTCTGTGGATCGCATATTTCCTTTCGACAAAGTTGGGATTAGTGCTAATGTGGGGAATGCGTTACTAGAACCGAAAGATAGCGAAAGGGATATATTCAATTCTTTAGTTTATGACATCTCTCTCGCTGGCAGATCCCCTTTCTCAGGTATAGTAGAAAATCTTCGTCTCGACCCAGAGAACGATGAATTGCATGTAATTACTAAAAATGGATATACCAGTAGGTGTAAATATAAATCTATAAGAATATTTGATTCTACTATGGTATCTGGCCTCCCCTTCGACGAAGCTACAACACTTCTCCACTACAGAGTTTTAGATTGGTTTAATGCCCGCTCCGGCGCCCAACACAAATATGACTGCTTGCGTGGCGATGATAGCTTTTGTAAAAAAATATATTTTTATCTTTCTCCCAGAATTGATGGAAACAAGACTAAAAAAGATTTAGTGGTAGAGTCTATCATAAGTAAGGAAAACATTGACAACGTTGATTATTCTGATACCATAGCTAGATTAAAAACAGTATCTATGATGAAAGAGGCTGGTATTAGAGGAACAGGTAATGGAATTGGCAAATTTTTACCAATCAAACTTGAACTTACGAGAAGAGAAAAAATACCAATAATATCAAATAATTATATGGAAAAAGATAATATTATATTTGATAACAGGAGCCTGCGTACGCTAATAGAGGAAAATGTCTTCTAATTTCCACCTTGCCGGCATAGTTCCTACAGCCGGCCCAGCCCTAGACTTTGAAATGCCTTGGCACGACAGCCTTATGCCAATAGCCAAAGATTTTCTTGCAGTTGAACGTGCAGTTTTAGAGTGTGCATACGCTGGTTGCGAAACTATATGGGTCATTTGTAACGATGATATGCAACCGCTTATAAGACATCGCTTGGGGGACTATATACAAGATCCAGTTTGGTCATTTCGCTCATTTGATAGAAATGCGGTAGCTAACCAAAAACCAATACCTATATATTATGTCCCTATACACCCCAGAGATCGCAGAAAAAGAGACAGCTTGGGCTGGAGTGTTCTTTATGGATCATACACAGCTTGGAAAATATCTCGCGGGATGAGTAAGTGGCTAGAGCCTAATAAATTTTATGTCGCATTCCCATACGGAGTATACCGCGTAGGTTTTCTCAGGAAGGAACGAAAAAAAATATCTTCAGAAAAAAAGTTTGTACTTAATTATAATGGTGAAACAATAAAAGATGGAGCTTATTTAGGGTTTACTTACACCTTTGAAGAAAGCAAAGACCTAAGTAAGGTAATTTGGAATAAATCTAGATCCTATAGTACTCACGATGCAACAAATTTTTCCATAGAAGAAATATTTGAAGATCTGCAGTATGAAGAACAAGACTTAGTTGATTCTAAAGAATATTGGCAGATTGATAGTTGGAGTACATATTGCGAAAACATAAAAGAAATATCAGAAAATTTAAAACGCCCAACAAAGAATATCTTAAGATATCAAGAATGGGGAGGGATAGGAAATGAAGAATGATAACAAAACAAGCGTCTTAAAAGTATTAATGGTCGTTATAATTATATCGTACGCCGCGGCAGCAGCATACGTGTTCAACAATTGCCCTGGGTTTTGAAAATGTTCACTAGGATTCGCAATTTCATGTCAGCACATTTAAGTGCAGAAGGAATGACCTACTCGCAGCATTTTGTATATGCCTTGCGCGTAGCTACTAAATTGGGAATCGCTGCTATGTGTCTGATATACCATTCCGTGATACCATTTATCCATCCTCCCCGAGGCTTTGATATGGATAGCGTGAAGAATTTTTTAAATGAAAAATGTTCTGAAAGAGTCGACAAAAATACTTGACTTTCAGGCGCGCCTGTTGTATTATGTTTATATACTTTTTGGAGATTTAAATGACAGAGCGCACTAAGAGTTCTATTCCTTTCGCCGGCCTACACGCCCATAGCGTCGCCGGCTCACCTTTTGATGGATTTGGTTATCCGAAAGAGCATATGGATTATGCTTATTCCAATGGTTCCGACGCCCTGGCTTTGACTGATCATGGTAATATGAACGGATTTTCACATCAGCTATTGCATCTCAAGAAGATGAAGGCCGATGGAAAAGAATTCAAGGCTATTTTTGGCATCGAGGCGTATTTTACAACGTCCATCGCCGACTGGAAAGCCGAATATGAAAGGGTAAGGGCGGACAAGAAGGCCGCAAAAACTCTTGAAAAGGACGATGGAAAAATGTCCATCGAAAATGAAGGCGCTTCAAAAGAGGCGAATAGCAACATTCTTCGAAGGCGCCGGCACCTTATTCTATTAGCTCAAAACCAAACAGGTTTGAACAATATCTTCAAGATGGTTTCAGAGTCATATCAGGGCGATAACTATTATCGGTACCCTAGGATGGATTATGAACTGCTTGGTAAATATAGCGAAGGGGTAATTGCTGCATCGGCTTGCCTAGGCGGAGTATATGCTGGAAATTATTGGGAGAATAGGGAAGCCGGCCCTGAATTTGTACTCTCTGCTATGAGAGAGACTACCGAGAATATGATGGCCATATTTGGGGATCGTTGGTATGGAGAACTACAGTGGAACAATATACCTGAACAGCACGAATTAAATAAATATATCATTCAGATGCATGAAGAGTATGGCATTAGCCTCATTTCCACCGCGGACAGCCATTATCCAAATCCAGATGCTTGGGTTCACAGAGAGATGTATAAGAGATTGGGATGGCTAGGCAAATCTTCCCGACCAGAGTATATGTCTGACGAATTGCCAGAGTCAATTGAAGAAATTGGCTACGAACTATATCCAAAGAATGGCGATCAAATGTGGGAGAGCTATAAAAAATACACTAAGGAGTGTGGAGTAGAATATGACGATGTTCTTGTTAAAAAATCAATAACTAACACCCACCGGATCGCCCATGATCTTATTGAAAACTTCATCCCAGATACAGAAGTGAGACTTCCAGACTTTGTTGTGCCCCCTGATTCCACTGCAGACGAAGCCCTTCACAAGTATGCCCTTGAGGGCATAAAATCAATGGGCCTAATCCATAGAAAAGAGTACACAGACAGGCTGACGACAGAACTTGATGTTATCGCTGAGCGAGGGTTCAGTAAGTATTTCCTCACGATGAAGGCAGTGGCCGACAAATCAAATGAGGTGATGTTTACTGGCCCGGGCCGCGGATCTGCTGCTGGTTCGCTAGTCGCTTATGTCCTCAAGATCACACAAGTAGATCCAATTAAGCACGGCCTTCTATTTGAGAGATTTTTGAGGAAGGACGCTACTGACTATCCAGATATTGACTTTGATGTAAGTGAGCCGATGGAGATCAAAGAACTTATGATGGAGGAGTGGGGAAGAACAACGGTTGTTCCAATCTCAAATTACAATACTCTACAGCTTCGCTCGCTTATTAAAGATATTTCGAAATTCTATGACATACCCTTTACGGAAGCAAATTCAGTAACTTCAAGAATGATTCACGAAGCAACCCCGGCAGCCAAGAAGAAGCATGGTATTAAGACGGGCGTGTATATACCCACTTTCGAGGAAGTTATGGAGTATTCTGCAAGTCTTCAAACTTTCTTTATAAAATATCCTGACATCAAGGTGCATGTAGAAGCTTTATATGGCCAGGTTCGGTCTGTCAGCCGGCATGCCGGAGGAGTTGTTATCGGCGAAAACTTAGACCGACATATGCCGCTTGTTCAGAGCGGCGGGGTACTACAGACGCCATGGGCAGAGGGTCAGAACGTCAGGCACTTGGAGCCTCTTGGATTCATCAAGTTTGATGTGCTTGGTCTTTCAACTCTACGTATGCTCGAAGGCGCCGTAGGGCATATTTTAAAGCGGCATCATAATATTGAGAGTCCAACTTACGAGCAGATCCGAGAGTTTTACGATAAAAATCTCCATCCCGACGTTATGGACTTTAATGACAAGAATGTTTATGAGAATATTTTTCAAAAAGGACACTTCGCTGGGATCTTCCAGTTCACCCAAAAAGGCGCCCAGGGATTCTGCAAAAGAGCACAGCCCAGCAATCTTATTGACCTCTCTGCTATCACGAGTATTTATCGGCCAGGCCCTCTTGGTGCTAACGTTGACAAGTCCTATGTAAAAGCGAAGAAAGACCCGTCAAGTGTCCACTATGTTCATCCTATTGTGGAGCAAATCACAAAAGAGACATTTGGCTTTCTAATTTTCCAGGAACAGATCGCTCTACTAGCCCACAAGCTTGGCAAGAATATCTCTCTTGACGAGGCGAACTTGCTACGAAAGCTTCTTACAAAGAAAGGGACGGGCAAGGGAGCGACAGAAAAGCGCAAGATTGAAATCAAATTTCTTGACGGATGTAAAGAAAAGGGTATTGATAACACGACTGCTCGCCAACTCTGGCAAACTTTTGAGTACTTTTCGGGATACGGTTTCAACAAATCTCATGCTGTTTCTTATTCAATGTTGTCTTACCAATGTGCTTGGCTACTAAATTATTATCCGGCAGAATGGATGGCAGCTTTTCTTGACAAAGAGCCCGAGAACAAGAAAGAAGAGGCAATTAATATTGCTAAACAGGCGGGCTTCAGTATTAAATCACTCGATGTGAATACCTCTGGTACACAGTGGGAGATTAGTGAAGATGGCAAAACCCTTATTCAACCACTAACTTCTATCAAGGGACTCGGATCCGCCGCTGTCACTCAATTGCTAGCCAACAGGCCGTTCAACACTCCAGAAGAGTTCTTGTTTAACGAGGACATTATATATTCTAAACTGAACAAGAAGGCCTTAGATGTATTGTGTCGATCGGGAGCCATGGATGAGTTAATGGATGACAGGTTTGCTGGCCGAAAGCATTTTTGGTCAGCCTTAGCTGTTGATCGTCCAAAGAATCTTAAGAAGTTTCACGAGAATATAGAATTATATGAACCAGAGGGAGATTTTACCGATGAAGAAAAGATTGAGTATATTTCTTCGTTGACAGGTATCTTTCCCATTGACATGGTGATAGATAAAGATGTACAATCTAAACTCAATCATTATTGTGTCCCTCCGATCGGAGATTGGGATAATGATCTTGGAGTAGCTTGGTTTATTCCGAGAGAAGTTATAAAGAAGAAAACTAAGCACGGAAAGTCTTATTGGATTATTAAAGTAATTGATGCAACATCCTCGATGACCAGTATTAAGTGCTGGGGAGTGAAGGAGAAGGATAGTATCCAGCTTAACAGGCCTTATATGGCGAAGCTCGATTACAACGAGCAATGGGGATTTTCAACGAGATCAATGTATTATAATTTTAGGCTGTTGGGATAATGACAAGCGCAAGTAAAAAACTAGAAAGAAAGATGGCTAAGAGTAAAAAGAGGCAAGCCGAAAAAGATTTAAAACAAAAAGTAGGTATGTTCGACAAACTAGCAGATGAATGTTTGGTATGCGAAGAGCCCTTTGATAAAAAGTCAAAGGTGCATGCTCAAACTTGGTTTGTCACAGTCAGAGAAAAGCAAGGGACAGTAAATTTGTATTGTCCAGAGTGTTGGGAAACAGCACAAAGAGTTATTGAGAGTTACGGGAAACAAGGTGAAGTCGAATGACGCCCAAAGAAGAATATATACAACTTTTTAAGCAAATGTCTCAGATTTGTGAAAAAGAAGGCTGGGGAGACCCATTCAGTTATGCGAGAAGCAAAGAGATTTATGCAACTTGTGTATTGAATCACAAAGTGGCAGACACCTTCTCTGGGGCTGATGCCTTCAACCAAAGCGGAGAACCAGTGGAATACAAGTCGACAACTGCTCGAAATAACAAGGGGTCTTACACTGGCATTTCTGTACAGAGCACTTGGGAAGAGCAAAAGAAATACTTATTAAAAGAAAAGCTTGCAAAGTATCCCGAACACTATTATAATAGATTCCAAGACGGTGTATTAGTTGAAAGCTGGAAGCTGTCGGGAGAAAAAGTATATGAGCTTCTTTTACCAAAACTTAAAAAGAAGTTTCCCGACGTACTCAAGAAGAAAGATCCAAGGTTGAGTGCTAATATTTCCTGGAAAGAGATTCAACAATATGGAACAAGAGTGATATAGATGCCGAGAATTAAGTTACTACATAAAGAGGGCTTACAATTCTTGTCTGATATACCTGATAGTTCTATAGATTTAGTTTTAACCGATCCTCCATACGAAATTTCTCGGCCAACTGGATTTATTGCTAGTCAGGGCGAGCGAACTATCGAAAGATTTAAAATGAGCTATGAGTTCGGCGAGTGGGATGAGCGGACTACAGAACTTGCTCCTTTCATAAACGAGTTTTATAGAATATTATCTGACGGCGGAACAATGATTATGTTTTATGATTTGTGGAAGATCACTTCATTGTCGGAAATAATGAAGGCAGAGAAATTTAAACAACTTCGTTTTCTGGAGTGGTTAAAAACAAACCCCGTGCCCATTAATAGCAAAATTAATTATTTGACAAATTCAAGAGAGATTGCTTTGTCTGGCATAAAAAAGTCAAAACCAACCTTTAACAGCAAATATGATAACGGGATATACGAATATCCAATCTATCATAGTAAAGATAGGTTTCATCCAACACAAAAGAGTTTGCCCCTATTCGAGGAACTAATAGAAAAGCATTCTAACAGGGGAGACATGATTTTGGATTGTTTTGCCGGCTCGGCAACCACTGCTGTGGCAGCGATGAATACTGGAAGGAATTTCGTTGGATGCGAGATGAATAAAGAATACCATGAGAAATCAATAGAAAGAATTAACAGAAACGTGGAGGTTGATAATGATTCTTGAATTTCAGAAAACAAATGATGATGTAAAATCCCCATCCAGAGGGAACCCCTCAGATGCCGGCCTTGACGTATACGCACATTTACCGTCTGTTGCTGCCAACGGCGTAACAATTAGTCCAGGTTCCAGTTTAATGGTGTCGACAGGGCTTAAATTTGGTATACCTCACGGGTATATGTTGCAAGTTTGTAACCGTTCATCAATCGGCGCCAAGAAATCTTTAACAGTGGGCGCGCATATTATCGACTCAGGATACGAAGGCGAAGTCTTCATTGACTTGCACAACATTGGGAATAAAAGTCAAAAAATTAAAGACGGAGATAAAATCGCTCAATTAGTTTTAGTACCGGTAGTTCACTTTAGGCCATCTGAAAAGTCCGAAGGCTCGCTCTATGGAGAAGAAATTAGTATGTCTAGTAGAAAAGACGGCGCGCTGGGATCCACTGATAAAAAGCCATCCCGATCATCCATGGTTGATCGGAGACTTCCAGAATCTTTAAAAAATTATGTCCCAAGCGGATTTTAAAATAGGAAAAACTTATTTTCCTCTCTGCGAAAGGCACACAACTTTTCACAGAGGCTATAACAGCAAACCAATATTAACAGGATGCGAGATCTGTATGAGAGAAGAAAAAACACAATACGTCGATCACCCCGATCATTATAACGAGGGTATTGAAGTAATAGATTATATAGAATCTTGGAATATGGACTTTAATATGGGTAACGCTATAAAATATATCTCTAGACACAAACTAAAAGGAAAGCCATTGGAAGATCTTTTAAAAGCCAAGTGGTATGTAGAAAGAATGATCACTAATCTTCTGGAGAATGATGAAGTATAATCCAGTAATCAGGCAGTCACTATCTTTTGACGATATGTTGTTGGTTCCTAAATACAGCAATATAAAAAGTAGAAAAGAAGTTGATACGACAAACAGTTTAGGTGAGAACTTGAGCTTCACTTTGCCTGTCATTTCAAGTCCTATGGATACAGTGACGGAAGACAAAATGGCCAGCACCATGGCTAGCCAAGGTGGTTTCGGTATTATACACAGATATAATACGATGGAAGAGCAAGCAGAAATCTTAAAAAAGGTCGACGGAACGAAGGCGGCCGCCATTGGAATGACTGGCGATTACTTAGAACGAGCGATATTTTTATATAATGAGTCTGATGTTAATATACTGTGTGTTGATGTAGCGCACGGCCACCATGTTATGATGGAGCGCTGCTTGAAAGTACTTAAAGACAAACTCGGCGAGGATATACATATAATGGCCGGCAACGTCGCGACACTTGAGGGGTTTGATTCTCTTGCCGAATGGGGCGCGGACAGCATTCGAGTTGGTATTGGCGGCGGCTCTATCTGTTCTACAAGATTAGTTTCTGGCCATGGCGTACCGACTTTTCAAAGTATATTAGACTGTGCTTGTACCACATACGATGACGTCAAAATAATTGCAGACGGAGGCATAAAAACCTCCGGAGATATTGTAAAAGCATATGCCGCCGGAGCCGACTTTGTTATGATCGGCTCTTTGCTGGCAGGAACCAGCGACACCCCGGGAGAGGTATTTAGAAGTGCGGATAATAAGCAATATAAGGTTTATCGCGGCATGGCTTCGTCTGCAGCGCAAGAGGCCTGGAGAGGGAAATCCTCGTCCCCTGAAGGTATATCAACCACCGTCCCCTACAAAGGCAGGACCGAACCAATCTTAAAAAATTTGCACGGTGGCATAAAGAGCGGATTTTCTTATACTGGAGCAAGAAGTTTTACGGAGTTTTACGATAAGTCTAAATTCGTGCAGCAAACAAGCGCCGGCCAATCAGAAAGCTCCACTCACATTTTAAAGAGAAATAAATAATGGTAAAAATTAATCAGCCCATCCCGGATTCGAAAGAACAAAAAAAGCTTACATTTTTTGACACCATCAAGAGACAGGCAGATTTGAGAATTAGATTAAAATACGATGGCTTGAATCAATCTCAATTTTTTAGATCTATGATTAGTGGATATCTAGAAAGAGATGAATCTTTGATGGACTATTTGGATCGATATAAGAAAAAATATGTAATTCAGGGAAAAGAAAAGCGCCAACTTAATAAAAAACTTGCAAGCAAAGGCCACGCTCTAAAAAAGAAATTTTTGCTTGATAAAGAAGATATAGAAAACATTTTTGATATTATAGCAGAGGAGCACCCTGACCTATGAAATGTTTAGAAGCATGCAAAAAACATGGTGTATCATGCCCCGTTAAGGATTGTCGTTTGTGGGTTGAATATGAGAAAGATTTCAATTGTGTTGGCCAAACGGTGTCTGAGCACGGAAAGCTGACTTTGAGAGAAGTAGCTAAGAGGTTAAACATTAGTTTTGTCAGAGTTAAGCAAATTGAAGATAAAGCATTGAAAAAATTAACTGATTTTGCAAATAAGTTGTCTATTTAATACCTTTTAAGAAAAATAATGACTATTTATATATGGATAGCGCCATAGTATTTATACTACACAAGGAGAAATCAAAATGAAGCGTTTGTTAAACGAAGATGTTACTCGCAAGTTCATGAAGCTAGCGAATATCGAGCCATTGGCTGAGAACTTTCTAGAAAAGTCTACAGTCGAAGAAGGAAAGGCCGGTGATCAGGGCCGATCAGATGTTGCTAATAAGGTGCCGGCAGGTTCCCGCTGGCTCAAAGAAGAAGAAGATGTAACGGAAGAGGGATATGTAACCGAGCTAGAGGACGAAGAGCTTCCTGCCGATGATATGCCGGCTGATGAACTGCCTCCTATGGAAGACGAGCCGGCTGATGAGATGCCTCCTATGGAAGACGAGCCGCCGGCTCCCGGTGGAGACGGAGACTTGGATATAACAAGTATCGTACAGGCTGTAACAGATGCACTTTCCCAAGAGCTAGAAGCTCAGGGCCACCCGGTTGATATCGATGTTGCGGATGAGGATCCTGCCCTTGACGAGCCAATGGATGATATGCCGGCCGACGAGCCAATGGATGATATGCCCCCCGCCGAGCCGGCTGGTGAAGAAGAGTTAGCTGAAGCAGCTGTCGAAGAGGAATTAGAGGAAGCCGACATTACAGTTTCGGAAGATTTAGACGAAGAAACTGTTAATGAAATAACAAGACGCGTTGCAGCGAGATTGTTAAAGGTTTCTAAGAAGAATAAGTAAATAATATTACGTTTTAATTTTGATTTTAAAAAGCCTGTCCTTGACAGGCTTTTTATTTTATGGTACTATTGAGTTTATGTTCGTAGAAGACCCTCTGATGAATAGTATAATTTGGTTTTTTTCTGGCGTGCTTTCTCATAAGCTAGTCTCTGCCGTCCTTAAAATATCCCATGCGGTATCACTATTCCGAGAAGCCGTTGTATTCGGATTAAGCCTCCTTAAAGTAGCAGATGCGCATATGGAACTGGCAAGAGACGTAAAATATAGAGCCTTAGAGAAAAATACAGAGGAGCTTACGAAAGAGGAGCTTGCAAAGCTTAAAAAATATGACGAAATATTCGTTAGAGATTGGAGAGCAACCGCTGTCAAGGCGATATTAGCCAACTCTCCGGGCTATTGCCGAGGGATTTTGAACTTTAATAATTGGTATCAGGCTATGAACTTCTTAGATAAAGAACGTAAGAAAAAAGGTTTTTAAATTTAGAAATCTCTAATTATATTAAAGGGAATATCCGTATGAAACTCACAAAAAAATCAGACGAGCCTAAAGATAAAAAAGAAGATATAGAAGAAGCGGAAGTATCGACTGAAGAAGCGCTTATGCCTCTTATGATCAACTTTCCATCGCCTCCGGAAACTCCGAAGGGCTCAGAAGAGTCCAGTTTAATTCTTTATGGAGACATTGATGAAGAAAATGCCTTAGAGTCTATAATACTTCTTCTTAAGAATAAATTAACAGAACCGGTTGAGGATCAGAAACATATTAATTTTTATATTTCCAGCTGGGGAGGCTCGGCGGCAGATATGTTTGCGATCTATGATACAATGAGAATGGTGCGGAAGAACAGAGAAATTTATACATATGGCCTGGGGAAAGTAATGTCGGCCGGCGTTGTGCTGCTAGCAGCCGGCACGCGAGGAAAAAGATTTGTAGGCAAGAACTGCCGGGTTATGATCCATGGAGTAATAGCAGGCTCTCATGGGCATTTATATAATGTACAAAACGAGATGGAAGAAGCTATGTGGACTCAGGATAAGTATATTGATGCATTAGCGGAATCTTCAGATATGACAAAGAGATATATTAAAAAATTAATAGATAGGAAAGTGAATGTTTACCTTGATGCTAAAGAAGTTGTTGAGCTTGGTATTGCAGATGAAATTATATAGAATATACTATAATAAGAAGTCTGCGAAAAAATATGGCTGGACTCCAAATTGGTTTGGAGCAACAAAATTTGATTCATACTTAATAGATCGAGTAATAGAATTTCAAAAGGCGCATGATCTACAGCCGGATGGTCTTGTTGGTGAATTAACATATCGAAGAGCGAACACCAATAAAGAAGCATTCTCAAAGTCAGCTAGCCGTATTTTATGCAACGGGCAATTTGTGTCAATTGATTGGCCAAAAGTTAAGATTGATCTTTTGAAGGGCGGAACTTATAAGGAGTACGATAACCACCGTACTCCCAATATGATTGTTACTCATTGGGATGTGTGTCTATCCGCAGCTTCATGCAAGAGAGTTTTAGAGAAAAGAAATATATCAACTCATTTTGTTATTGATAATGATGGTACGATCGTACAGCTTCTAGATTGTAATAACATTGGTTGGCATGCCGGCAATAGAAAAGTTAATTCTGCATCTATTGGAATAGATTTTAGTAACGCATATTATACGAAATACCAAAAGACGTATGTTGAACGAGGCCATGGCGAGCGCCCCGTGCTAACTGACAGTATTGTACACGGTATAAAGCTTAAGCCTCATCTGGGGTATTACCCTCAACAAATTTGGGCTTATAAAGTTCTACTTGAATTTTTGAGTAGTCAATATGATATTCCCCTAACGTGTCCGACAAAGAAGAATAAGCTGGTGACGGATGTATATTCTCCAGCGGTAAGTGGGTCGTATAACGGAGTGGTGTGCCACTATCATTTAACAAGAAAGAAGATTGATACCGCTGGCCTCGAACTAGATAAAATTATTAATGAATTAAATGAGCCATCTAGTGATTTAAATAACTAATTATAGAGTGACTATGAATAATAAAGATATTATTTCCGACTTTCTGTCCGAAAGTAAAAAACCATTTCCTGATCTTTCTTTCGAAGCTCTGGTTTCTTTGATTAGCGAGCAGATGGGAGATTTAAATCTTCATGAAGAAGAAAAGAAGGGCCCGTCCCGGGTCCCTCTGGGCGCCCGCGAGCGACACAGAACTTTACGATTACCAAACGTTATACCAACTGAAATTTCAGTTGGTCAGAAACCATCTTCGCAGGATCGCGCACAATTTGAATTGTGGATGCGAAACCTCGGAGGCCTACAAGGCCCGGGTGATCCCAGCGCTGTTTCTGCAAAATTAAAAGCGATTACTGACTTTTTCGCGGAACCAGACAAAAACTTAGAAAATGCTACTTTGCCTCAAACTCTTTCTTACCTTATGTTTTTAAATCAATTTGTTTGGATGCTTCAAGAATTTAATGCTTCAGTAGCCGGCTTTTTATGGGAGCCTTTTTTGGCTGCTTTATTCGGTGGGCAGTCTGAACAGGTTCCAACAAGCAAAGGAGACATTGCGGATATCAAGATCCACCCCGCCGGCGCTAAAACAAGCGAATCAATTAGTCTAAAAATATTAAATGATACTGGCTATGTAAAGGGAAGTTTCAGAGATCTTGTTAAGCATTTTGCATCCGGTGGTCAGAATATGCGATATGTAGTGGTCGTAAAAGACCAATCAGCACAAGAAAGGCAAGTTTCGGCAGTCACTTTTTATGAATTTGATATCAATCCCCACACATTTTTTGACTGGATTGGAGAGTTCAAACATGTTGAGACCGTGGTAAGTAAAGATATGAAGATAAAAGCATCCCAAGAGTCTAAGGTGATTCGTCATAAAGGCGGCACAAATAAACGATTTGAAATACGGCATGCCAAACAAAATAAAAAAGGCAAAGTTGCTGAAGACTGGATTGCGTTGGCGAATTATGATAAGGCCGCCGAGGCTTATTTAATAAATTCAGAAAATGCAAAAATTATAAACTTGAGATCAGCTGACGGTAATTCCGTAACGCAAGGCCCCTTCGATATTGATTCAATTTATATAGCCAATATATCCCATCACAAACCCGGAGGCAAAGGCGGCGGCTCCCAGGCGGCAACAGGCTACGAACCGCTTGAGGGTCTTGCGGGCTCTTCGACAGATAAGTTGTGGGGTAGCGCTGCCAATTTGAGCAAATGGATTGAACTTAGAGAATCTGGCTGGGATCCCCAGGAATTATTTAAAGCAATTCAGGATGGCGTCACTCTCCCTGATGGAACGGTGCTGCCACCGGCCCCAGGCGTTCGAGGAGAGAAGGACGAAACGCAGTTCAAGATTAGCCCAGGACATTACAAGGGAAAGGCTAGTGCATCTTCTGGAGCAGGTAAAATTGGCGTCCTCAGTATAACTACGCAAAGAGTTGAAGCCTTCTTTAAAAAAGCTGCTGAGAGTTTGAATGATGATTTAGTTGTAATGTTCAACTCATTGGCCTCATTAACCGATAATATCGGAAAATTCTTTTTAGTAGATTGTGATGGGAATATGTGTACAGACACTGATGCAGCGGATAGACACCAAGCCGGCGTTGGAGCAATGGATGATGCATCCGAGCTTGAGCGCGCCGTCACCAATTCGATAAAGTCAACAGGATATAATTAATTAACCTCTTGACTTTACATCCGTTTGTTGTTATTATAGACTATACCTAACTAAAGGAAGAGATATGTCTAAGAAGTATTCATCTGGCACCGCCCTCAACGAGAGCGTACTTAATGGTGTCAATCGTTTAGCAGACAGCGTTGTTGCAACATTGGGCCCAAAGGGGCGCAATGTAATCCTGCATCAAAAAGGAAAAAGCCCTATTGTAACCAAAGATGGAGTCACAGTTGCTTCTTTTGTGGATCTAGAAGATCCTATGGAGAACATTGGCGCCCAAATTGTTAAACAAGCCGCCTTTCAGACCAACAATAAAGCCGGAGACGGCACCACGACTTCTACTGCAATTGCAAGAGCAATCCTAACAAAAGCTCAAAAGTATCTCGCTGCAGGAGCAACTGGCATTGAACTAAAAAGGGGCATTGACAAAGCTGTTGAGGCCATGGCCCTAGAGATTAAAACTCTAGCTCAACCCGTGACTAGTCAAGAAGACATTAAGCACATTGCTACTATTTCTGCCAATGGCGATGAAGATATAGGGAATCTTATCTCAATGGCAGTAGATCAGGCCGGCAAAGACGGCGCGATAACTGTGGAGGAAGCTAGATCTCTAGAAACAAGCTTGGATGTTGTCGAAGGTTTCAGATTTAATTCTGGATATTTCGCGTCGGCTTTTGTTACTGACGAAAGGAGAGGCACTGTTAAATATGATGATTGTTTTCTCTTAGTAACTGATTACAAGATTAGCTTAGTTGAAGAGATCATGCCAACTTTAGAAATTATTTCAAGAGATGGCCGGCCTCTTGTAATAGTCGCAGAGGAAGTAGATGGCCAAGCTCTTGCTGCCCTAATAATGAATAAGACTAGGGGCACTCTGAGGGTAGCTGCAGTAAAAGCCCCGGGTTATGGAGAAGAGAGGAGAAATATACTTAAAGATTTGTGTGTTGCAACCGGCGCCACTTTTGTCTCCAGAGAATCTGGTACTAGCTTGGCCGATGTAGAACTCGAAGATTTAGGATCTTGTAGAAATATTGAAGCTCTAAAGAGCTTTACTACAATTGTGGGCGGCGCAGCCAGTATGGAGGAAATAGAAAAAACTATTGATTCTCTTAAAAGCGAAATTGCACAAACTAGTAATATTAAAGAATGCGAGCGAATTCAAGAGAGAATAACTAGATTAGCTAGCGGAATCGCTATTATTAAAGTTGGCGCCGCCACGGAAGTTGAAATGGTTGAGAAAAAGCACAGGATTGAAGACGCCCTAGAGGCAGTTAAATCCGCCCAAGAAGAGGGAATGGTACCCGGTGGGGGAACTGCCCTATTGAGGACATCAGACATTGTTGGGAATGACTTGTCTAGATTAAATCTCAGCAACCATGACCAGGAGCTTGGCGCGAAAATAGTACTCGACGCGTCCAAAGAACCAGTAAGGCAAATGGCTCGTAATGCATCTGCATCCCCGGATCTCGTGTCGGCAATGGTCGAAGATGCCCAGGGTCCAGATGGATATAATTTCGCAACAGGAAAAATCACAAACCTACTGGAAGACGGAATAATAGATCCGGCAAAGGTTACGAGGGTCGCACTACAAAATGCAGCCTCCGTAGCTGGCGCTCTAATTACTTCCGGCCATGCAGTAGTGGAAATATAATAGAATAACTATTTATCCAGAGGCTATAAAAAATGGTAGACAAAGTAGATTTACAGATTGATTTAGTGGAGATTGACGGCAAGCTGCAACGTCTTATGGATGTCATTGAAATGGTAAAGGCTAGCCAAGAGCAAGTAGCCGATAATATTTCTGAGATCAAGAAAGCAGTATATGGACCAGACAACGGTATATACGCAAGAATAAGAGAGATCGAATCTTGGAAGTCCGCCCAGATTAAGCTTATGTGGTTAAGCGCAACCAGTCTGCTGGGAATTTTTACAGCAATGGCTATTAATTATATAACAAGCTGATCAGAAGAATAACAGAAGGTTTAAATGAGAGTTAAGGTTACTTATAGCGTGGAACTAGAAGATGTTCCGTCGAAAGTGTCGTCTTTATTGGTTAATATTTCAAATGAGATAAAGAATTCATGTGAGTTAATATCAGATGCATCAAGTCTTTTATTGATTGAGAATGAATCACTTAAATCTATTAAAGATATTGAGGTTGCACAGAATCTGATTATTGGGAATTTAGAGCAGCTTGATGATGTGAGAAATATCTTAATAGGGTATCAAAAGATTCTTTTGGAGCCGCCAGAAGATATTCATTCACACGAAGATACAATGGGGCCATCAGCCCAAGAGAGTTTGGAGCAAATTGATTCTTTGGCCGAACAATTGAAAGAACTTCAAAATACTGCAGGAGATATAGAATGATCAAGGAGGGGATATTGGTACATGTACCGGCGGCTGTAATATTACAAAAATACAATATTGAAAATGGGTCGGCCGGCTCTGTGACTGACTGGAAAACTTTTGAAGCACCGCGCGCTTTACTAGTTTCGGATATATCTGGCGTCGCCGATCACGTGGGTGTATTGTACCAGAATGAAACTTGGTACATAAAGAGGACTGAAGTATATAAGATCGATGAGGAGTTTGCGAAGTGAACGATAAGTTTATTATCCTAACAGAAGTGTATGAAGAGAGTTGTACACCAGACAGTAAAAAACAAACTTTTAAAAATTTTGAAGAAAAACAGATATTTCTTAGTGGGACTAGATTTTCATTAAGAAAGGTATTGGTTAACATTAATCATATAACAGTATTGAAAGATTATTCTAATTTTGTGGACAGACTGGCAGATGAAGGCTCAAGCCGCGGCTGGTCTGAGGCTTTAGATCCCAGGCAGGGGTTCACCCGCGTTCAGATGAATTCTGGTGCTTCCAGTACTGCTTCGATGACCAACATAGTAGTTCTAGGGGGCCTAGAATTAACAATGAAAAAAATATTAGATTTGGATAAGCGACCTTAAGGATTACTAATGAAAAAATATGTTTTATATGTAAAAAATAATTGCCCCTTTTGCCATTCCGCTGTCGAGCTTCTCTCGGAAAAGGAAATTAATCACGAATTGATATCAATTGGTACATGCCCGGATACTTTGTTTGACTCCCTGAAAAAGGCTTATGGCCAAAAGACGGTACCAATGATTTTTGAGCAAGTGAGCGACACTGGGTACGACTTTATTGGTGGGTTTACAGACTTGAAAGCGAAGCTTGAGGTAGCCCCCGCCGATGTCGAATGAGCCTTCGGATCCGGAAGATCCAGATATTGGAAAAGCTTACTCTATTCCAGCACAAGATGCTCTGACCATACGTGACGAGTGTACAATACAGATGGGGATCCTCGAAAACCTTTTATTTTCTGATCCACTAGCTAGCTTAGGCAGCGACAATCAGGCTTTAACATCTTTGCTGTGTGAAAGTTATCACATTACTTATAAAATTACTAGCTTGACCGGTCAGATATTAGAGTATGCCGAAAGAGAAGGCGACCCAGATTCTGAAGAACTGATAATTGGCGAAAAAGAGATGATTTATCTTCAAACTTCTATGTTAGCCAGGTATTATGTTTCGAAAGAATTGGTTGAAATAGCGGGAATTTCTACAGCAATTCATTAAAAATATATTTTACAGGGCTTTTTAAGTACCTTTAATATATTTATTATTAGCTGCATGCATGTTTAGTGTGCTTTGTTAGCTGTATCATTGTCAATTTAGTGACCATGGAAGGGGTACTTGTGTCTTTAAAAAGTAAAGCCAGCTATATGATGTTTTTCAGTATCATTAACTTTGCTTTATATTTTGTGATTCAAGCTTTTGCAACGGAACATAAATTTGACTTTATGACGTCTTACGACGAAGCTATTCCATTTATGCCCGAGCACATTTGGATATATCATAGTATAATGCCGGTTATTGTGGCCACAATGACATTGCTGGTGAAGACAAGAAGAAACTTTTTTACAACATTTTGGTCTTGCGTCGTAGCAGCAGTAGTTTTGAATGTGTCGTATTTGCTTTTGCCGGCACATTATCCTCGCGTACCGTTCGAGATTAATTCAATTTCAGAAATGTTGGTTGAACTTACGAGACAAATAGATGGAGCTAATAATACTTTCCCCAGTGGGCACGTGACCTTTGCTTGGCTTTTATTTATAGGAGCTAGCAATACAAAGTTGGCAGATATTTTTGCAGGAGTGAAGCCTCTCTATTTATTGTGGGCGATTGGAGTATCATTGTCAACGCTGGTACTAAAACAGCATTATATCGTCGACGTCCTGACGGGCGTATCGTTGGCCTACACTAGTTATTTTTTGGTGGACTCAGTAGTTAAACGCTATCATTTTTTCCGTGACCCTCCGGCTGCACGGAATCCAGAACAAACAGGCTAAAAAGTTGTACGAAAATTTTTTCCTGTTTCACAGGAAACGGCTTGACTTTAGGCTCCCGATGCGATACTATTATACGTAAGCTTAACAAAGGAGCAGGCCACAATGGCTAAGAAGAGTAACAATAAGGTGTTTAGTCCGCCTAAAAAAACCAGTATAGGCAGCGGACCAAACCGTAAGTACGGCAATAGAGGCGGAGGTGATGGTGGATCAACGACATCCAAGTCATACATAAAGAGGTACCGTGGCCAAGGCAAATAGCATAAAACATCAAAGGAGCAGACAATGCTAGCAGATATAATCGTTGATTTACAGTATGGAGATTGCGGCAAGGGCAAGGTAACCCACCACCTTTGCAAGCTCAAGAAATATACACATGTCCTTAGATATAATGGCGGCTGCAACGCAGGCCATACTATCTATCACGAGGGCAAGAAGTTTGTTACTCATCACATACCATCAGGCGTATTCCACGGCGTCAAGTCTATTATCGGCTCAGGTTGTGTAGTCAACCCAGCCCAATTCTTCAAGGAAATCGCAGAGTTAGAGGCCGGCGGCATAAACACAGAAGGCCTAATATACATTGCTGAAAATACCCACGTAATCACCGCAGACCACCTGAACGAAGACAGCGATGAGAGTAAGCTCGGTACAACGAAGCAGGGCAATGGCCCAGCCTATCGAGACAAATACGCGCGCACCGGCCTCCGCGCTAAGGACGTCCCGGAACTGGAACCATATCTAATCGATTTATACGATGAGTTCCACAACTCTGACAAGTACGTCAGTATCCTCTGTGAAGGCGCGCAAGGCTTTGGCCTAGATATTGACCACGGAGATTATCCTTATGTTACTTCAAGCCATTGCACGACCGCCGGCGCCCTGCTAAATGCCATACCACCATCTTGGATTCGTGACGTGTGGGGAATAGCAAAGCTCTATGAGACCTACTCTGGGTTTAAAGAATTCGAGCCAAAGGAAAAAATATTTCAAGATCTACGAGATGCTGGTAACGAATATGGAGCTACCACGGGTCGTGCGCGCCAATGTAACTGGATGGACTATGATATGCTGGAGAAAGCTGCGCGGATCAATGGCGTTAACAAACTAGTATTCAACAAGGTTGATATTCTGGAAGAAGTTAATGTTTGGAAACTAATTAATAATAACGAAACAATGGAATTTGATCGAGGAGAGGATATGAGGAATTGGGTAGTGGCCCAGCTCGGTAAAGATATCGATGTACATTTCTCGTCCAGCCCTCATAGACTTTAAAAGCGTAATATTCAAATAGTGCTCATGGGAGGCTCGATGTACAATGTCCATAAAGAAGCAACAAAAACTTGTTTTGAGAGCCCTATTAAAAGCGAAAGAAATTGAAAACGGAAACGTTTTTATTGGCGATTTTGAGGCTGCAAGGATTATTAAAGAGCTAGTAATTGAACTTAAAGCATGCCAGCAAGAAAATGATTTATTGAAGAAGAAGATTAGCAGGTTTAAAGAAGATGATAATTGATGGCGTATATGTGCTAGCATGCGTATTAAAGATCCTTATTGATGGATCTATAATCTGTATGTAATTTCTTAAGAATTTAAATTTATAAACTAATTATGTAATTCTAGGAGCTTTGCATAATGAATTATTCTATTTTTAAAGAGATCGAACAGTATGAATCGGGGGGTTTGTCCTTCGAAAAAACCGTTAGACTTTTCCAAGATCTGGTAGACTCTGGAAAAATAATTAATATGAATAACGACTATTATGCCCAAGCAAATAACCTGATCGACCTTGGGCATATAATTCAAAAATAATTCGCGAATTAGAAGTGATTTGAATAAGGCCGGCCCCTAATTAATATTAGGGGGATGTGTTATATAATGAATATATATTATATGTATCAGGATGAGAATACCTCTGAGGAAACATACCATGCCATGGTTGTTTCGGCAGAAAGTTTAGAAGAAGCTAAGAAGATGCATCCCGCCTCGGATTGGGGCCGAGTTGATGTTTGGTGCTATTCCGAAGAAGATGTATCTGGAATATTATTGGGGAAGGCCAAAAAAGGAACGGCTTCCAAAATAATATTGACCAGCTATTCGTAAACAACATAAAGGAACCAAGAACTTGAGAAAAGTATTCGAACCTAACAAAAATGAAACCAAGCTAGACGCTGCGATAACTCAATTATATTTGCTCAAGCATGCTCTAGGAGTAGAACCGTCAGAAAAACTAGAAGTGAAGATTAATGATATAAGAGCGATATTGCTCGATGTAAAGAAAAATTTTAATGAAAAGGATTAAAAATGTCAGATGTAAAAATTTCTGAAGATGTGTTAAACGTGTTGGTCGACGCCGCCGATAAGTTTATTGAGATGCAGCGTCTTCAACTAGAGAATATTAGAGAAGAGGAAGATGTTAACGATATACGGATATTTGAGGACGGAATCTCGCGATGCGAGCGCGCTTTGATGGTTGTTGAAGACGCCATATACAAATCTTCTTTTTAAATAAATGATAGGTAGCCTTTTACATTATAACTTCGCATCTTCTAGGGCTCTAGGATTTGCCATCGGCCTCTTTCGGTATAATGGGCTTGGCGGGATAGGCTATTCTACTGGAGACACTCTAGTGGCCATAGAGTGGGTGAAGAAAGATAAGCTTATGCCTCGCGAGGCCAAACCGACCTTCAACTGGTCTCCCGCCGGCGATATACCTAGAGATTATAAAGAAGAGGAGTATTGGCCGGCCAATTCTGAATCTAAATCTTGGTATAATTATAAATATTTCAGAGTCCTGTCCGAGCTGGACTCAAGTAAAGAGTTATAAATCATTATTAATTTAAAATGATTCGCGCTTATAGTTATATTATACAAAGGAGAATTTATGAGTGTGGCGCCAACGGTACCAAAGATAGATCATGGGATATTCAAAACTTTGTACTTACAAGATTGGTTCAATCTTCATAAGGAGGCAGAGGAAATATACAATGAAGCTATCCTCGCTAGACAACAAGGGCGACTTATAGAATACACGCACCTGATGAAGAAATATGATATTTATATTTCTTCCGCAGAGCTTATAATAGCTACTGCTATTAAATTTCCGGAAGCTGAAGCATGATAGAGTATTCTGAAGAAGAGATATCACTAGCTTTTGAACACTTTGTTGTAAGTGCCCAAAAAATAGTCGACAATTATTTACAAACTAACTTTCCAACGCTCCCAAATCAAAGGGTCTTTGTAAAAGGAGGCTCAGTATATTGGAAGTTGTTAAGAGAAGACGTGATTGAAGACGGAGAAACAAGGTTTGCAAGGGGCGGTTATATACACGCCTTTGTCCGCAAGAGAGACGGCGCGATATTCATGCCGGCTTCTCGTAAAGCCCCGCAGACAAAAGGCAAGTCGGCCATAAGAGCTTATGTCACGGACGAATGGGCCGCTAGCGTTCTTACACCACATGGGGTGTGCTATGCTAGATGAAAGTTGGCTCCCTGGTATCATATGTCGGCCCCTGGATTCCAGGCATATTCCCAGAGGATCCCACTAGAGAGCCTTGTTACGGAATCATAATAGAAATTGGGGAACACTTTCAGGGTACGAACATATGTGTACACTGGATGGAGTCAGAAGAATCTTTCTGGCACGAAGAGACAGACTTGAGGATATTAAGTGTATAGAAGAGAGAAACTGAAACCAGGGGACACAGTTGTCTGGGAAGATGGTACTGTTGGTATCATAGCAGAGTGCATAGACATTTATAGGCATAGTAAAATTGCTAGCAGAAGAAATTATACGCCCTCTTGGTCTTGGATCGTTAAGTTCCCCTGCGATCCTCCGGAAAATTATAATGAAACATATGGGGAATGTGAACAAAATCTTAGAAATAAAACAAAAGAGATCATCCACTGTTAATCCTTCCAGTAACGTGCTTATAGTTTGAATATGGCAACAAGATCTCACATATATATCGAACATAACGAAGGCCTGTATACCGGCACTTATTGCCACTATGACGGAGGCCCGGGCAACAAGGCTCCAGCACTATTGAGGCTGTCGTACGATTCTGTATACGCTATAGTAGTTACCGCTACAGCGAAAGGTATGATCAGGAACTTCAATGTGCTCGAAAATGGCCCTGAACTTTGGTATTCGGAAGTTGAATATTTCTCTGATACTGATAAGGAATATTTGACAAACCCATATTGTATTGAAAACAACAAACATGTAGACTATCTCTATATAAAGAGAAAAGACGGATCCGTAGAGTTTTGTAATGCTTATGCCATCGAAGAAGAGTGGACAAAGGTCAGCTCTCTTGAAGAATACTTTGAAAAGATATAAAGAATGAAACCCGGTGAGTTAGTCGAACTTTCGGCATATGCTAAAAAACTAAAGATGTTTGAAGCCTACAGGGGCCGCGTCGGCCTCGTCGTAGACGTCAGTAATATGCAAATTGGTGGAGACTATCTTGTACAATGGCACGGGCGCTCTGCTAGCGGTATACCGGTGATAGGTTTTGCTAGCGTACAACTTATGCAGAGAAAAGATATTAAGAAGGTTAAGTAAGTATAGTTTGTGCTTACTATTAACGTAGACAAAGGAGTCGGTCACCATGCCAAGTGTATTACGAAGCTCGTGAAAGAGCGTTGAACAA
>Ga0114906_1000176_pt1 | contig 38633 bp, 39 predicted proteins | sample MalvirDeepMed_M9_FD_89687 | JGI IMG/M metagenome (GOLD analysis project Ga0114906, IMG submission 89687) | Marine viral communities from the Global Malaspina Expedition - Malaspina viral metaG DeepMed_M9 | ecosystem: Environmental > Aquatic > Marine > Oceanic | place: Mediterranean Sea...
GGGCTGCTTTTTACGTGGCATGAAACCACTCTGACAGACTGGCGGGATCAATCAATAGGATCCCCACGATCATTGAAAATAAATATTACTAACTGTCAATAGGGCCCTGGTGAACGGTTACAGTTTGATGGGCTGGCGGCACTGGTACAGGGCAAACTGGGGATGCAAGCGCATTGTGGTGACTGGTTTGTGTTTATCAATAAGCGCCGCACCCAGCTAAAGGTGTTGTATTACTACCAGGGCGGTTATTGTTTGTGGAGTAAACGGTTAGAAAAAGGCACCTTCGCCAAAGTCACTGACGGTACAGCAAAAACACCATTAAACAGTGCTCAGTTACAGTGTTTGATTGATGGCATTTACTGGCAAAAAGACAAACAAAACAGGCGATTTAATTGACTGATTTTGTTATAATTTACGCCATGAAAACACATTCTATTAGTCACCTTTCACCGTCTGAAATTGAGGCTGCCTTTGCTCATCAAGCTGAGGAGATTGCGCAACTCAAGCATCAACTGGACTGGCTTAAACGCCAGTTGTTCGGGCGTAAGTCTGAAAAAGTGTTAGTGGATAATCCGGCGCAGAGCAGTTTGTTTGATGAGGGTGAGACACACGCCTTACCGGCAGACACCAAACCGGTGAAGGCCCATACCCGTTCCTCACAAAAGCAACGTCGCGACTCGGATGTGAATGATGACGGCCTACGCTTTGATGAGACGGTGCCTCAGCTGATTATTGATGTGCCTGCGCCTGAGTTACAGGGGGCGGATGCCGACCAGTATGATGTCGTGGATATCAAAGAAACCCGTCGCTTAGCACAACAGCCCGGCAGTTATGTGGTACTGGTGTATCGTCGTCAGGTCGTGCGTCATAAAACCACGCAAACCCTTAAGGATACCCCAGCCCCCATCAATGTACTGGAAGGCTGTTACTGCGATGTCTCACTACTCGCTGGGCTGATGGTGGATAAAGCGGTATATCACTTACCGCTTCACCGCCAACATCAACGGATGCTCGATAGCGGTATCACCCTTAGCCGGGCTACCTTAATCAACTGGATACAACAAGGCATTGAGCTGCTTCGGCCCATCGCCAAGGCCCAGTGGCAGCACATTCTGCAAAGCAACATACTGACCATGGATGAAGTGCCCATTAAAGCCGGGCGTACCAAAGGGGCTGGCCGAAAACCGGGGCAAATGAAACAAACCTACTTCTGGCCGATGTACGGTGACAGTGATGAGGTGGCGTTTACCTGGAGTCACAGCCGGGGCATGTTGCATGCCAAAGCACAGCTACAGGACTTTACCGGTACCTTGCTGACCGACGGCTATGCCGCTTACACCAAAACGGTTGAACAATTAAATCAACACGAACTGCAGATTGTGCACGCTGCCTGTTGGGTACACATGCGCAGAGGCTTTGAAAAAGCCCTCGACAGTGAGCCGCAAACAGCGCAACAGGCACTGGATATCATCGCCACGCTCTACCGGCATGAAAAACACATCCGGGATAAGCAATCAGACCTGGCTGATATCCATACCTACCGGCAACAACACAGCGAACCCTTAGTCACTGAGTTCTTCCGGTGGGTCTACCAACAACGCCAGCGCACCGATTTACTGCCCAAATCCCCCTTCGCCAAGGCGCTTCACTATGCGCATGAGCGGGAGAGCCAACTCAAGGTGTTCCTGAGTAACCCGGCGTTACCCCTGGATACCAATCATCTGGAACGGGCACTGCGGGTTATTCCCATGGGCAGAAAAAACTATTTGTTCTGCTGGTCTGAACTTGGGGCTGAGCAACTGGGTATACTACAAAGCCTGATGGTGACTTGCCGCCTGCAAGGCGTCAATCCCTACCATTACCTCGTGGATGTATTGCAGCGTGTAGCACTGCATCCGGCCAAAGACGTACTCGACCTGACGCCAAGAGTCTGGAAAGAGAGATTCGCGGACAAAAAATTAACGAGCGACTTAGATAAAATGGGGTGATCCGGGTCTATATTGATCGCTTACTATCAAACTGAAAAGTATAAGTCGTAATTTTGCTTGATTTGGGGTGAAAAGGTCATCAATGCGCTTTGAAACTATCGAATAAGCCTCCTCGCAGTTTTTAGAGGCCATAGAATTAAAAAGAGACATTGCTAATTGATGCTTTATACTCTCTCGTACATTTTGAGGTATTTCATATGGTATTTTCGAAGCGAGAGTTTCGAAAAGGTTTGTGGCTTGACTAAAAGAAGGCTCGTTTTCCCCGATATATTCCCAGCATATTGCGCCTTTCTCAGTGCTATAAACCATTAACTCGTCTGACTTACCATATATGTATTCTATTACATGGCCACTTGGACAAGATTCACCAATTTTATATTCTGATAAAGAAGCCTTTCCACTTTCTTTATTTTCTGGGTTAGTTGACTTACTTGTCATGTTGAGCCTCCATTCGAATAGTTTAATAGTAGAATTCAAGCTAGTTTTGAAAAAAGCAAATATTTACTTAGTCTCGTCGACTGAAATCAATATTTATTTCCTACTACTGATCAGTAGTTCAATCAACTAAAATATCTCGGGTGTACTAAGTATCGTGTTCTTATCCTCCCTTGTGGCTTTTCCACAATCTTTTTGATATGGCCATGCTCTTCCATTAACCTTAGCGCCCTATCTAAAGATTCGCCATACTTAACACCTTTCCATTCTCTTCTGCCCAGAGCTCTTTTACTAAATTTAGGTGACAGCTCTGGTAAGCGGCTAACAAGCATTTCGAGTAACTCATCTTCCTCCGACTGGAGAGCATATGCCATTAATTTTTTATAGTGCATTTCTGTAAGATTGACCCATTTTATAGCCATATCCAAATGCACTTTATTTATTATGCGTGGGACCTCTTCTGCGTCTTCCTGAGAAAGCAGGTGAAAAATCAATGCAAGTTTTGCGCATAGAGCTGCATATTTACTCAATAAGGCTCTCAGTAATGGTTCACTGGCCTTTCTTTTTTCCTTTAATAGCTCACGATAATTGTTGAAAGTTTCCTGCGCTTGATCGGAGAAGCGGAAGACGGTTCTATGGTTTGATGCTCTGAAAATAAGCAGTTTTGCGAAGATATCTTTGACTTTTTGTTCAAGTACTCTGTCAGGTTTGATGTCCGTGGTTTCAATCTTAGTCTCTGGGAAAACGCATAATTGAATTCGTTCAAATAGTCCGTCATTCCCCTTTCCATTAATACGGCTTTGTAGAAATGGCCGTATTTTTTCAGGTTGAATCCCCCCTAGTATTGAAACAATGGCAGCATCTAGGGTCTCGCCTGATCTGCCTACTCTGAGCTCTGAATATCCAGTGTCTCCATTAAATGCTGATAAATAAAAAGCTCGCTCTGTTTGATTTTTCGAACTTTCAAGATCTGTAAGCCATCCAGTTAATTCATCGTGGCAAATAAGAACGCCATGCTTCTCCTTGCTAAGCTTGATAACCAAAGCTGGCAACGTTGTGTTGTTTATTACAAGTTTGAACTCATCATCTTCGTCTGATGATTTTGTAGACATAAGTCTGGGACCAACAGATAGGGATGGGCTCTTCATTGTTGAAACATCGCCTACCAGCCCTCCCCATATAGTTGGGACTACTTGCCAATCCACATCATATTTCTTTGGAGCAATTACTGCGCTACCACCAATTAAAGCTGCTGCCGCGGTTATGATTGAGACCGCTGTATATTCAGTTGGAGCGTCATCCAATTTTTCCGCACTGTAGAACACGAAATCTGCAATTGTATCAGGGAAGTATTCGGGTGTGAGGCAGGGAGTTTCCGGTAAGTTCGAGTTGGGAGCCGTAGGGGTCTCCCATGTGATGCCGCTGTCAACAGCCTCTTTCTGATTATCAAGTGTTTTGGCAAGAAAATTTTTCAGCAAACCTAACATGTCATCATCCTTATGATCTTGGTTCTAGATTTTGTTTAATTGGGGTGTCTGAATAGAAGTATCAGAAATTTCATTCTCGTCATGCGACAAATTAATCTGGGTGCGAAGCCACTCCTGAACCTCCTTCTTACTCCACAAGCGACGCCGACCTAGTTTAAAACTATGAGGAATCTTTTTGCCTTCATGTCCTTTGCTAAGCATATTGTGAATGTGACCAGTACTTGTGCGAAGAAGCTTTGCCAGCTCCCTAGTCGTTAGAAATTCTGTTTCATTCATTTTTACCTCCGTGTTCGATTGTGGGAGTATTATCGGACAGGTAAAAATTATTATCAGAGACAAAAATAAGCCTTTATTTGTCTCATCGGACATCGGATTGATATGGTAAATGGTTGAAAATCTTGGACGCTTGAAAGCTCAGTACTGGTACTTTTTTGTGAGAGAACAACTAATTTTGCAGGATATACGCGAGATTGCTGAGCGCTTGAATGCTCTGGAGCGGACGAGAGTGTTGTCGTCCAGAAACGCTGAGTATACTAAGCAATCTCAGCGCCAAGAAAATCTGCAAAAGCTGATTATCGAACCTCTTCTGAACAATATCTACTCAAATTCTGACATGTCAGCTCGCCTTATGAAATTGAATAATGGCATAGAGATTGGTTATGAATTTGAAAAATATGCTCCGAAATTTAAGAGGGGCGCACGTTCAGTCCCGAGTAGGCTATTAAACCGAATAGAAATGCTTGTTCCAGGAAGTAAGAATGCTCATTTAAAAGGTCCGTATTCACTATTCCAGCTCCTGGAAGCAAGAACACTCTCAGAAGCGGTATGGGGCATAAATAGTGAACTTTTGTCTGCGTTGAAGGATAAGGGAGATTGTAGCTCTCCGGATGTAGACCGAGCAATCAAAATGCTGGCTTTGCAAAGTAATGCCAGTATTTTTTCCGGTGTACTCACATTGCTGCAAAATTTGAACGAAGTAATAAATATAATCTGTCCAGGTAACGATTGGGATAAACCAACTGCTTACGTATGTTCATCAAAAACGCCTATTGATGAGCTCAAAATAGAAAGCCTGCGTCAGACAAAACTCTTACCGATCGAAGTCACTGCTCCAATAGTCATTAATTATGCGGTAGTGAGAGCTAAATATTTTGGAGAGGAGCATTATTTAGCCAAGCTCTGTTTTGAAGATGAATTCCTAAAAGTGTTGAATGTGAGATATATGATGAATGAAGAGCTCTGGTATCTTGGAGACGATCTAAGTACACGTTATATGCCGAATGAAGATAGTCGTAAAGCAAAAGACCTTGAAGATTTAAATGTGTTGCAAACGATGTCTACTTTTCAGTCTGCACATTATAGAACCAGACTTCTATCGTCGGGGGTTGCACAAGCCATTAAAAATTATGATTCGTAGAATTCGCGTTTGATTTTCTGTCATTATTGGGACATTATCGGGACATTAATTTGGTTTGTATAGATTAGAAAAAATTAGGCCAGATTAATTAATCAACGCGTCCTGTGTGGGTTTAGAGATATAAAACTCCATTTTTCGATACTTGATATTGTCCCTCCGGAGGCCGAGGTCAGAGGTTCGAATCCTCTAGGGCGGGCCATTACCTTTTCTAATGACCTATAAAGGAATAATCCCCTTAAGCGTTTCTATATCGGTATCGGGTACACCAGCCTTGGTAAAATAAGATATCCATTCATTAGTTAACGCTTGCACACTAGAAATGATTGTTTTGGCTTTTGCTTGAGAAAGTCCAAACCTTTTAGATTGAGACAGCGCATTTTCAAGCGTTCCTTCTCTGCCGTGAACCCCTATTCCAATTCCATGTTGGCGGGAATTGTTTATCGGCAATACGTCGTAGGCTGGAGATAAGCGCCAGTTTTTATCTGAGAAGGAATACAAGAACGCATGATTTCTGGAATGGTCATCAGTGTTACCCATTAAGATGTTAAAAACCATGCGTGTGTACAGTTCATGGGCATCTCTCGGCTCTGCTCCATGCTTCATTATAAACTCTGTCAAAGCACCATAACTATAATTCTCAGTTAATGCCTGATTCGTCAACTTTTCTTGGTTGATTAGGGAATTAGCACTTAAGAAATGGTGTGTTGGTCTATCAGCGTCACAGTCGAAGCGCTCTACTATTAATATGTCTTCTTGTTGGCTGTTCACTATAGACGTGGCTGCAACTCTAACGTCCAGTTCTTCTAGCATTGTCATTGTTGCATGTTCTACTAAACATACGTTGTATAAATCATCTGGACGGTTGAATTTCGCTAAGTAATTTATACCACTGTCTTCAACCAGTGTTTTAGGTCGGGCGCCACCCATACTGGACCCGTATTCAAATGCTTTTTTGACTTCCTTAGGAATGTCTTCATTTTTTAAAATTGCCTTCTTTCCCTGCAAAAGCATAGGGATATCGCCAAGCGTATTCTTATTCTTCTTTGGCTTACTTGCACTTCTAGATAAGCTAAAAGTAAGTGCGCCAACACCCATCCCAGAACCAGCCAGAACGAGTTCTAGGTCATTGTTAGGCTTAGTTGAGTGCAGTGACAAAATAAGCCTTTTACCCCAGCTATCTGCACCAGCATCTAAGATAGCGCCAAACATTCCTTTATTTACTCTAGTAATAAACTGATTGCTAAGTAGGGGAAGGTGAAGTGGATCTAGAGGAAATGCATCATCCCTTTGTAGGTAGCTTTGTCCATATCGAAACTTCCCGATATTAGTCTTCGGATCTAACTCAACAACGCCACATATAACCGGGTTATTTTCGAGTCCATCGATAAAGACATAAGCTCTAGAAGTCATTAGGCAGTTCCTTTTCTACGAGTGAGCTTTTTCTCAACGGGTTATTGCTTACTAACTCGTACTCTTTCTCAATAGTTTCAATAAGGGGGTCAAGCACTTCGAGTTGATCTAACACGGTAAACAATGTATCGGAATTAATGCCTTTTCCTCGCTCTAACCTGCTAATGGTATTTTTGCTTGTGCCGGTTCTAAGCGCTAACTCTTCTTGATCCATAGAAGCGGCTCTCGCTTGCTTTACGAGGTTGCCGAGCAGTTTTTTCGTGTATTCAACTTTGCTCATAAAACACCAAATATAGCTATTAGTGACGTAATTCTTTAAGTATGGTTATTTATTATGACATGTCAATTAAATAGCCATAAATGGCGTTTAGGGTCTTAAAGCACCATTTATGACGTATTAAGAGGAGGTTGTTCTTTCAGTTTCCTCATTTAGGCAGCACTTATTGACTGAACGGGCCATTTCTTTCTGAAGCGTTGTGCGTATTTCAAGCCTATGCTGCGCCAAAGTCATTCCAACGCATAGCAAAGTCGTTATACTGTTTTTCACTACTTTCATTTTTAAAGCGGTTCAACAGGTCTTTCATGTCGCCTCAACCATCGAATACCCCCAGTTTTGCTCAGTCACTGCTTTGTTTTAGCGTTATTGTCGCGCTAATAGCCGGTGGGCTGTTCGGCCTGGGTATTAGCCTGCATGCGCTTATATTTTTGTGTTTATTGTGGGCCGGTATTAATGCGTTTAGTTTGGGGTACACATACCTGCAAATTCGGGAATTAATGACCAGCGCGTTAACCCGAGCCATGCCAGCAATTTATATCTTTATCCTTATAGGCATGGTTATCGCCAGCTTTATGCAAAGCGGCACTATCTCAACGTTAATTTATTACGGCTTAAGTTGGCTAAACCCAAGCATATTTCTGGCGGTGGGGTTAATTTTGTGTGCGGTAATGTCGGTGGCAACGGGCACATCGTGGGGAACGGTGGGGACTATGGGCGTAGTGCTAATGGGCATTGGTGAAGCCATGAACATACCACTGCCCATTGTGGCGGCCATGGTGGTATGCGGTGCAACCTTTGGCGATAAAATGTCACCGGTTTCTGATACTACCAACCTTGCGGCCATGAGTGCGGGCACCAACCTTTATCGGCATATGTATGCCATGCTGTTTACAACGTTGCCTAGCTTCCTTCTCGCACTGGTCATTTTTTTAGTGATAGGTTTTAGCTACGCAAGCGAAAGTTTAAACGCAGGTCAGGTATTTGAAATTAAAGCAGCGCTTGCCACGCATTATAACCTTGCACCCTATATAACACTGTTACCTCTGGTGCTACTTACGGTACTAAGCATCAAAAAAGTCCCGGCTGAAGTCACCATGTCATTCAGCATTTTACTTGCGGTCATCATCGCTATTTTCTACCAAAACACCAACACCATTAGCGTTCTCAATGCTCTTTGGGAAAATACCCCTCAAAACACGGGAATTGCGAATCTAGACGCACTATTAGGCCGGGGCGGCATAAGCAGCATGAGCTGGACGCTATTACTCGCCTTAATGGCAATAGCATTAGGCGGCATATTGCATGGTGCAGGGTTTTTATCGGCGCTGTTGGCGGGCATCATCAAACGGGTAAAGCGCACGGCAAGCTTAATAGCGGTAACCATAGCCTCTGGCTTTTTGGGCAATGTGGCTATGGGCGAAGCCTACATCTCAATCATCTTAAACTGCCAACTATTTAAACCAAAATATGAACAGCAGAACCTTGACCCTGCCGTGCTATCAAGGTCGGTAGAAGAAGGCGCAACCATGACCACAGGGCTTATTCCGTGGACAACCGCCGGCGCGTTCTACTCTGCTACCCTAGGCGTTGACGTGCTCGATTACGCGCCCTATGCGTTTTTTAATTACTTAAACGGCGTTGTTGCAGTGATCGTGGCCGCATTGGGGGTAGGTTTATTGAAAGGGAAAACCGCAAAACGATAAGTCAGCTATTTTCACTTTTGTAAGTGGCTGGCACGTTTATCCCCTTAAAGGGATAATTACGACTTTATACCCACTAGGGGATAAAGCCGCAAAGGCAGTTATGCTTTAAGCCGCTTTTGGCTTCAACCAATGCTGCGCCAGCATGCCAACAACCATAGCACCTACAAACAACAGCACATCGGTTTGAAGCGACGCAATGGCTACCACGGCAGGCCCTGGGCAAAAGCCGCTAATACCCCAGCCAATACCAAAAGCCGCAGAGCCTAAAATTAACTTAGCGTCGATAGTTGTGCTGGTTGGAATATCAAACTTATCGGCAAACAAAGGCTTGTTGCGCTTGCGCACCCAATACATACCTGGCGCTGCAACTAAAATAGCGCCGCCCATTACAAACGCTAATGTGGCATCCCAATTTGAACTGAAATCTAAAAAGTTAAGCACGCGGGCAGGGTTGCTCATACCCGATATAAGAAGGCCAAAGCCAAATAAAAGCCCACAAATTAGCGAGGCGATAATTACTCTCATAGGTTGTCTCCTCAGTTAACTTACAGGTGTCTGATAATTGTGGTGGTAATAATTGCCGCACCCATAAAGGTAAGCGTTGCCACAATAGAGCGGGGGGATAATCGCGATAAGCCTGCCACGCCATGGCCCGACGTACAGCCACAGCCAAGGCGTGTACCGAAGCCTACTAATAAGCCCGCTACTACCAACCACGCCGACCCCATTTGAGTTTGTACCTGCATACCGCCGGTAAAGGCAATATAAAGCACGGCAGACAAAACAATGCCTGCTAGAAATGCCAGCCGCCAGTAACGTTCTGAACCTTGTTGCGTCATCGCGCCTGCTGCAATACCTGATATACCTGCAATACGACCAAGGGTATACAGCAGCAATACCACTGACGAACCAATAAGCAGTCCGCCGGCCAAACCGTCTAACGGCTCAAAGGGGGTTGTCGTCCAAGTTTCCAATTTTCTCTCCTAAATCTACCCGTGCGATGCCCAAGTTAAATGACGCTATCGCGAATAAACACAGTACAAATAGAAGCCTTAAAAAACTTCTACTCAACTTCTATAAAATCGATGGCAAGGTGCATCGCTAATGCACCTTCTCTGTCTTTTACCAAATCATGAAGCGTAAATTGATCAAGCTCGCTTATAAATTTATCCGCAGCGTCCTGAAGAATTGTCTTCAAGCGACATGTGGGCGAAATAACACATTTATTCGTTGGTGATGCAAAACACTCAGCTAACGCTACATCTTCAATAGTTAATCTAAAAACCTCGCCTATGTTTATTAGGTTGGCTTCTTTCGCCAACCGAATGCCGCCACCGCGCCCTTTCGTACCAATGATATATCCCTGGTCAATTAGCAAAGTGATGACCTTTTTTAAGTGATTGAAAGACACAAAGTACGCGTCTGCTATTTCACTTGTCTTTACAGTTTGGTTTTTGCGTAGCGCGAGATAGATCAAAACGCGAAACGCTAAATTGGTAAAAGTATTGATTTTCATGGGATATCTAAAAAAACGATTAACGTAATCTAGCAATTTTACAGCACCCCGAAAATTAAATATATATTTAGAATATACTTTAATGTATATTTTGTTCTATTATATATCAAAATTAAATAAGGTGTCGATATGATTATTCTTGGCTACATCGCTGCTGTTCTTATGGGAATGGTTTTAGGCGTAATAGGCGGAGGGGGTTCTATCCTCACCGTGCCTATCCTCGTTTACTTAATGGGCGTTACGCCAGATGTCGCCACCGGCTATTCATTGCTTATTGTAGGGGCCACAGCCGCATTCGGCGCAGTAAGGTATTTCAAAGAAGGTCTAGTAGACGTTAAAGCGTCTATTTTATTTGCCGTGCCTTCCATCATTGCTGTTTATCTTTCAAGGGCCTACCTAATGCCCGCCATTCCCGAAACTATTTCTTTTCAATCGCTAACCATAGATAAGAACCTGGGCATCATGGTGCTTTTTGCTGCACTGATGTTGGCCTCGGCTGCCATGATGTTGAAAAAGGCTTATAGCAAATCGACGCCAGCAACACAGGTCATTGAGAAAAAACAACCCAACATTGGGCTGATAGTTATTGAAGGCGCAGTAGTTGGTGTTGTTACCGGCATACTCGGCGCAGGCGGTGGCTTTCTTATCATACCCGCCTTGGTACTTATTTTAGGCATGCCCATGAAAAACGCGGTGGGCGCGTCTTTATTCATTATCGCCTTAAAGTCGTTGCTTGGCTTCGTAGGCGACCTACAAACCGGAATTCAATTGGAGATGCCTTTGCTGCCGCTTATGTTGGTAGCCACGTTTATTGGGATGGCAGTCTCCACGAAGGTAGCGGGAAAACTAGATGGTGCAGCTTTGCAGAAGTTCTTTGCATTTTTCACTCTAGTTATTGCCGTTTTTATCATGACCAAAGAGCTTCTTTAGGAGAACACCCATGAACGTTGAAACATTTTACGATAACAAAACGGCCACGTTTACCTACGTGCTATTCGACCCCGCTTCCAAAGAGTGTGGCGTGATAGACTCGGTTGCTGACTACGATATCTTTTCGGGTCGCGCGTCAATGGAAAGCGCCGACAAGGTTATCGACTTCATCAACCAAAAACAGCTTACTAATAAGTGGATTCTAGAAACCCACGTACACGCCGACCACATTACGGCTGCGCACTACTTAAAGTCTAAAATTGGCGGCAAAATTGGTATTGGCTCAGGTATTAAAACGGTGCTAAATACCTGGCTAGATGTATTTGAAACGGCCAACGACACGCCAAGCGATGGCAGTCAGTTTGATGTGCTGTTCGAAGAAGGCGACACGTTCAATATCGGCGAATATGAAGTGACAGTATGGCATACGCCGGGGCATACCCCAGCCTGTGCAAGCTTCTTAGTAGACGGCAAAATATTTGTGGGCGACACCATGTTTGCCCCCAACTTAGGTACAGCACGATGCGACTTCCCGGGTGGCAGTGCAGAGCAACTTTACAACACCATTCAGCGCTTCTTCACCCTGCCTGACGACACCACTGTTTATCTTGGTCACGACTATCCCAAAGAAGGTACAGCGCCGCTATCAACAGTATCTATCAAAGAAGCCAAGGAAACGAACAAGCAAATTCGCCCAGAAGTTACGCTTCAGGAATATGTGGAAAAACGCGAGGCAAGAGATGCAACCCTTGCGGTACCCAAACTACTGTTACCCGCTATTCAAGCAAACCTTCGAAACGGCCAGTTTGGCGAGAAATCTGAAGGCGGTAAGCAGTTCATTAAAATTCCTGTAAATGCCATTTGAAGGGGTGAGTTATGCAATACGCCAACGTAACACAACAGCTATCTGTCTGCCCTCAAATCTCAGTGGATGAGCTTGAGGCAATAAAAGCAGCAGGGTTCAAATCTATTATTTGTAACCGCCCTGACGGTGAAGGTGCAGACCAGCCCACCTTTGCTGAAATAGAAGCAAAAGCATCCTCATTGGGCATGCCCTGCGTGTATCAGCCAGTAGTTAGCGGAAAAGTAACTCAGCAAGACGCAATAAAATTTGAAGCGAACTTACAAAAGTTAGAAGGCCCGGTATTTGCCTACTGCAGAACAGGCACGCGCTCTATTACGCTATGGGCAATGACCGCAACCAAAACCCTTTCTTATGAAGAGATACTCGGTCTTTCACAAAAAGCCGGCTACGACCTAAGCGGGGTAGTGCGACGCCTAAAAAACGGCGGCGAAACGCCCAGTGATCATGCCGATCACTCTCATGCTGTAGTGATAGTAGGGGCGGGCGCGGGTGGTGTTGCTGTAGCATCAAGTTTGAAATCGCGATGCCCAGATTTAGATATTGCCATAGTAGAGCCTAACGAAGTGCACTACTACCAGCCTGGCTGGACGCTAGTAGGCGGGGGCGTATTTAACGCCAACGACACGGTGCGCACTGTGGCATCTGTCATTCCTAATAATGTTAAATGGATAAAAGCCGGCGTAGCGGCCTTTGCGCCAAAAGAAAACATGATTGTGGTAGACGGCTGTCGCACCATTAAATATGAACACTTGGTGGTTTGCCCCGGCATTAAGCTAGATTGGAATAAAGTGGAAGGCTTAAGCGAAACCCTAGGTGAAAATGGTGTGACGTCAAACTACCGTTTTGACTTGGCGCCGTATACATGGGAATTAGTAAAAAACCTTAAAAAGGGAAAGGCCGTATTTACACAGCCGCCAATGCCAATTAAGTGTGCAGGTGCGCCGCAAAAAGCCATGTATATGTCGTGCGACCACTGGTTTAAAGAAGGCGTGTTAAACGATATTAACGTTGAGTTCTACAACACGGGTGCCGTACTTTTTGGTGTAAAAGAATACGTGCCTGCACTTATGGAATACATTAAGAAGTACCACGCAAACCTTAACTTTGAACACCAGTTGGTAAAGGTTGATGGCAAAGCAAAAGTGGCTTCATTCAAGAAGGTGGCAGACCCAGACGCACCGCTTGTTGAAACTGAGTTCGACATGCTGCACGCGGTTCCGCCCCAGTCTCCGCCAGATTTTATCAAAGTCAGCCCGCTTGTAGATGCTAATGGCTGGATTGATGTCGACCAGTCAACGCTACAACACAAGTCGTTCCCAAACATCTTTGCCCTCGGTGACGCAATAAACGCCCCTAATGCAAAAACGGCGGCAGCTGCGCGTATGCAAGCGCCGGTGGTTGCCAACAACTTGCTTTACGAGCGTGGTGTACAAACAGATAAAGCCATATACAACGGTTATGGCAGCTGCCCGCTTACTGTAGAGCGAGGCAAAGTGATATTGGCCGAATTCGGCTATGGCGGGAAAATTCTTAACAGTATGCCGACGTGGGTATTGGATGGCACGAAACCGTCGCGCCTGGCATGGTATTTAAAAGAAAAGTTGCTTCCACCCATTTATTGGGAAGGCATGCTGAAAGGCAGAGAGTGGCTGGCTAAGCCTGAAACTCAGCATATAAATAAGTAACTCGTCATTAAATTCGACAGGAAGCTTTAGCCCGTTAGAAAGGCTAGAGCTTTTTTATTTTAGAAAATGGACTGCACTTGAGTTTTACGTAAGCACCGCTTATCAAAGGGCGATGCTAAATAAAATGCTGCTTGTTCCTATCTCTCACACTCCTCCAATTTTTAAAACTAAAAGCAAAAATATAAATAATTCTTTATTTAATATTGTAATGTGTATTTCAAATATATATTGTAGAGGCGTAGTGAGTTAGCGAAGTTCAAAATTGGATATCGCTTAACTCATTACAAGACACTTCATGTCTTTTCCATTTTGGATATGGTCGAAACTACCTGGCCACCTCTTAAAGGTGGCGTTTTTTCAATTTCACATATGGCCGGAGTGGATACGGTAAGTGCGGGCGGGCAAGCGGGAGAGCCAGTTGTAAGAGGCTTAACCGGTAACCGCGTGCGAGTGTTGCATGATGGTGTGCCTCAGGACTTTCAACAGTTTGGAATTAGACATGCACCAACCGTTGACCCCGTTAATGCCTATAGAATTGATGTAGTACGTGGGCCTATGAGCGTTATTTTTGGGTCAGATGCATCAGGCATGGGCAGGAATATTCAGCTTAGCCTGTCGGCTCAACTTAGGTAATTGACCATGAATCTCGCTTTAGCAAACAAAGATGACAGAACCACACTCCTAATCTTATCAATAGTGCTCGGTGTAGCAGCAACCGCCTTTTTAGATGTTGTGAACTATCTGCAACACATCGTCCTAGATAAGCCACTAACGCGGTATGAATTTATTGGGCGATGGGTTATTTATATGACAGACGGCGTATTTTCCCATGAATCAATTAAAACCGCAGAGCCGCGAAAGGGTGAATTACTGCTGGGGTGGTTTGGCCACTATGCGATTGGCGTCGGGTTTGCGCTTCTTATGCTTGTGTTTACAGGTTTAAGGTGGATTCAAAAACCATCGTTCATGCCGGCTTTTATTGTGGGTTTTGCCACTTGCAGTATTCCTTTTTTCCTTATGTATCCAGGAATGGGATACGGCGTTGCAGGCTTGCATACACCAAACCCTGCCATGCTTCAGTCGAAAGTACTGTTATCCCATTTTATTTTTTCAGTGGGTCTTTATGCCGCAGGCTGGCTTTTAAGCAGGCGGATTCAAGATGCCTGTAATGAATAAAAAGACTTTCACCACACGCACAGTCGCGCGTTTGCAATAACTAAACTATGCGGAACATCACACAAGGGTAAGCCATATGAAAAAGATACTCCCAAATCCACGCTACTTAGGTTTGAAGTACGGTTTCTCATTACTGATATTATCTGTATTGGCGTTCTCCACAGACGCTTCAGAGCATGAACATAGTCCTAATCATATCTCGTTATTTATCGGTCATACGGATTTTTCTGAACATGGCAACGGTGAAACAGTTGGTATCGATTACGAATACAGAGTTTCACCGTTATTAGGTTTAGGTAGTGTAGTGGAGTACGCATTTGGCTCATTAGACGCACTAACTGCGCTTGCAGTGGCAGATATACATCTCACCGATCAGTTTATTATTCAGGTAGGCCCCGGCTACGAGTACACCTCTGAACATGAGTTCTTTGTTTCACGACTAGGTGCCTTGTATGAATTTCGATATAGCGGGTATACCTTTTCGCCGCAATTTCATTTTGATTATCATGAGGGCGTTGGAAGTTCAAAGGTTGCTGGTTTGGCTGTTGGTTTCGACTTTTAACTTATCCTTTTTGCTTGCCGCTTCATACGTTAACAGCGAGACAGGATAATGAACGCATAGGCGCCAGCATTCGTTAAATAAACGGCGCCTCAAATTTTACGCTGCTGATAAATCCACATTAAGTGAATGGTAATCAATACTTTGCTGCTCGATAAACAAGGGCACTTCATGAAGTAAAACAATAGATTTTCGTGCCGTAAGCCAAGGCAATATACGCATGAAAATACGCTCTGCCATAGCGCTATCTAGGCCATTAAACGGCTCATCTAATACAATAAGCTCTGGGTTTCTAAGTAATAACCTAGCCAAACAAATGCGTCTTGCTTGTCCACCTGAGACCTTTGCTCCACCTTCACCTAACCAGGTATTCAATCCCTCGGGAAGCGAATCAGCCCACGCTTGTAGCTCTACTAGCGAAAGTACATCGAACACTCTACTGTCTTCTATGCTTTCAAGACCCAATGTTAAGTTGTAGTACAAACTGCCAGACAGTAATGAAGAGGTTTGCTCTAGATAGGCACAGTGGCGATACAAGCTGTCTGACGAAATATTTTGTACAGATATATTATTTATCATTACGCTAGCGTTCGATTTATCTAACGGTACAAGCTTGAACATAAGCTTGGCCAAGGTTGACTTGCCAGAACCAGAGCGGCCTGTGATTAAAAAAGGGGTCGTATCAATCAGATTAAAGCTTATGTTGCGTAACGCACTCGCGGGAATATGTGGGTGATTACTTACCGTGCAACGCACTTCGCTTATCGCCGCGATATCAGTGTTATTACTTACATTGCTTTCACTGGCCAACGTTGATAGGCGCTTACTTGCATAGTCGGTTTTTCCCCATGTACTGAACTGTTCTGGTGTGGTTTGTAAAAGCTCAGCTACACCGACAAACAAAAGTGCCAACATGATAGCTGTTGGCCCCTCAATAATGTGGTGGTTTACAGCCCATAGGCTGGCATAAAGCGTAGCTACAAGGGCAATAGCAAATATTGAATCGGTTACCACCTGAATTCGAGCAATACGTTTTTGCAGATTATTGTGATGTTGTTCAAATAGCGAGAGTGCTCTCGTAGTGTCACCTGAATGATGACTCATCAAATGCTGGCTATTGAGCACAAATGCGCCCTTAAGATGGCTAATCAAGGTTTCTCTTGTGTGATTTAAGTGCGAAATGGCTTGCGAGGCGGCGCTTTTAGTTTGCCGTATTGAAAACAGTATAAGAAGTAACCAGGCTAGCGTTGAAGCAATTATAAAAACAACACCAAACTCAAACCATATGAAGCACAAAAAAAGGCTTACCACACCTAAAAGAAGCCCTGTGGCTAGAGTTGGAATGGTGTAACGAATTAATATGCTATCAAGGGCATCTAAGTCTGATGTGAGCCGGCTTAGCCACTCGCTGTCAGACGTTTGCCTTACATCGTGAAGAGGCCTACGGGAGAGCGCATTAAATATCGTGACGCGATATGTCGCAATTAGCCTCAGAATAGTATCGTGATTGTATAGTCTTTCAATATATCGGCCAATGGTCCGACTAAGGGCAAAATAGCGGATCCCAGAGCCCGGCATATACATATCAAGCTTTACAATTAAACCCGCACCTATGGCTATTCCAGCTAACGCCGTGGCAGTAATGAGCCAACCGGAAAGCGCCAGTAACCCCACGCCAGAAAGCATGGTAAAAAACGACCAAAAGAGCCCAATTAGCAGGCGTTTACGCTCATTCTTAAAGATAATTGAAAACCAAAACTTCATATAACCGTTAGGCCTTATTGGTTAAGTCAAAATGATTACTGGTTTTTGCTATAAGGTCGCTGTCATGTGTTGCAACCACTACAAGGGCGCGGCTTTTAAGCTCGTCTAAAACGCCAGTAATTACGAGCCTACTTTTTAAGTCTAAGCTTGCCGTGGGCTCATCAAGTAAAATAAGTTCGGGTGGGTTTAACAGTACTCTCGCTAGCGCAATACGCTGCATTTGTCCTCCAGATAACCCTTGCCCATGCTCACCGATCACGGTGTCTAGCCCGTTATGATGTGTTAGAAGCTCATCTGACAATTCAAGTCTTTCAAGAACCCTTAACATATCTTCATCTGATGCGAAGGCGGCGGTGACGGATAAATTCTCTCGAACGGTAGCGTTTTTAATCCATGCTTTCTGAGGCAAATAGGCAATGGAGTGCACTTCTTTAAGTGCTAGTTCAACACTGCCCGACATTGGGTGTAAATAACCTGCAATGGTGTTGAGAAGGGTGGTTTTACCACACCCCGATTCGCCAGAAAAAACCAGTAAACCTCGCCCGGAAAACGAAAAGTTAAGGGCAGACATTTTCTGTTTATTGCCGCTGTACCCAATAACGGTGTCTTTAAACATCAAGCGCGTTACATCACTTGAAGCTATAACGTGTCTGCCATCGCTGCAGCCTAATAGCACTTGTTGTTCTTCCAAGTGTTGCAGTGAAGACATTATATTATTGGCGGCGCCTAAAGCGCTGGCTCTGTCGTGATAGTAAGTCGATAGCGTGCGCAATGGCTTAAAAAATTCGGGTGCAAGCAGTAAAATACCAAGCCCTGAAAACAGCGTTAACGACTGTGCAGGCCCCCAATTAATTGCCCCGTAAAGTGAAAAACCAATATAAATAGCAAGGCTTGCAATGGCTACGCTGGTGAAAAACTCCAGTACCGTTGAAGAAAGAAACGCTAGCTTAAGTGTTTTCATAACAACGTTACGATAAGTGTCACCACGCTTAGCAACCTCATCAGACATATTTTTTTGCGCGCCTAAAAGCGCAATAGTTGAAAGGTTTGCGACACGGTCGAGAAAGTGCCCGGCTAAACGTTGGCGTAACAACGCATACTTTTCGTTCACATGCTCAGCGCCCATGCCAACCAAAATCATGAAAAGAGGAATGAGAGGCGCGGATACTAAGAGCAAAATGGCGCAAAGCCAATTCAAATAGGCAACAGTAACAAGAATGAGTAGAGGGGTTATCACAGCAAGCATTTGCTGAGGCCAATAGCGAGAAAAATAGCCGTCAGTAGATTCGATATCTTCAACCCATTGCGACGCTAAGGCGCCATTAGATAGGCTTTGTAGTGCAACAGGGCTGGTGGCATTCCACTGTTTAAGCAGTGTATTCCTTAAATGGTTTCTTACATTGGCACTTGCGTCTTGTGCAAGGTTAGTTTGCTTCCATGTGAATAGTGGTTTTACAACACTAACAACTAAAAGAAGCAGCCAATAGCCAGACAAATCACTAAGAGAGGATTGGTTTACAAGCGTATCATGTGCAATAAGCGCAACTAACAGCCACTGCACTATCATAAGCACTGACCCTATCGAACCAAAAAACACTGATTGATTCAAAAGGGAGCGTTGGCTGGCTACTTGCTCTTTTAAAAACTGCGCGCCTGATACAGCTTTGTTGTCAGGCGCGCTTCGGGTACTACTAGTCATGATTAATGATAACCAGCGTCGCCTACTTTTCCTCTAAATACCCAATAAGTCCAGCTGGTGTAGGCTAATACAATGGGAATAACAAATAAGAAGCCCAACAACAAGAAAAGTTGTGAATTATAAGAAGACGCGGCGTCGTAAATAGTAAAGTTTGGTGGAACAATGTAAGGCCATTTACTAACTAATAAACCAAGGTAGCTGAACAAGAATATACCCATTGTGGCAACGAAAGGCATACCATCTTGTTGCTTTTTAACCGAACGAAATACTACATAGGCACACCATAATACCAATACCGGAAGTGCCCAAATAATACTAAAACCTTCAAACCATCTGACCATTGCTGTGCTATCTACATAAGGCGTATAGAAAGACACTACACCAAATACAACAAGCAATGCGATAAGCAATTTAGGCGTAATTTTATATGCCCATTGTTGTACCGCACCGTCTGTTTTCATGATAAGCCAAGTGCTGCCAAGAAGCGCATAGCCTACAACAAGACCAAGACCTGTTAATACGGTAAACGGCGTTAACCAATCAAGGGGGCCACCTGAGTAAACAAAACCTTCAGTTTCAAAACCTTGAATGTAAGCGCCTACTACCGCACCCTGTGCAAAAGAGGCAACAAATGAACCTACAGAAAATGACCAGCTCCATAGGTATTTTGACGTTTTTGCTTTAAACCTGAATTCAAATGCAACGCCTCTGAATATGAGGCCAGCCAGCATTAAAAATACGCCAATATAAAGGGCCGGTAAAAAGACTGAGTAAACCAGAGGGAAGGCCGCAAGCAACCCTGCGCCTCCCAAAACAAGCCAAGTCTCGTTGCCATCCCACACAGGGGCGACAGAGTTCATCATTTTATCACGTGCTTGTTCGTCGGGTGCGAAGGGGTACAAAATGCCTTGGCCTAAGTCAAAGCCATCCATTAGCACGTACATCATGATCCCGAAACCAATGATGCCAGCCCAAATTAAGGTCAAATCAAATGTTGGTTCCATTTTTATAAGTCTCCATCAATAGCCACGTGGCCAGCAGAAAATGGGCGAGCTGGACGTTCTACTTCATCCATTTCATGAGAGGCGTTTGCTTTTTCTAGGCCGCCTTTGAACACCTTAAGCAAGTAGTAAATACCAGCGCTGAATACCAAAGCATATACCACTACATATCCAATTAACGAGAACAGTGCCATGCCACCGGTCAGCGAAGGCGTTAACCCTTCTGCATGAGTCATTTGGCCGTATATAAGCCAAGGTGCTCTTCCTGCCTCAGTGACAATCCAGCCTGCCAGTACCGCAAAGAACGGGCTTATGCTCATCAATCTAAGGCCTTGTAAGAAAACGGGCGATGTATAAATTTTGCCGCCTTTCCTGTATACAAGCCCCCATACGCCGAACAATACCATCAGCAATCCAAGTCCAACCATGACCCTGAACGACCAAAACACAACAAACACAGGAGGTTGTTCCTCTTTAGGTACCGCCTTTAACCCCGGCACTTCACCATCCCAGTCGTGAGTGAGTATGAAGCTGGCTAACTTAGGAATTTTCAATTCAAAATGATTGGTTTGTGCTTCTTTGTCTGGAATAGCAAAAAGCAGTAGAGGAACACCTGTACTTGTCTCCCAGTTACCTTCCATCGCCGCAACTTTTGTAGGCTGGTGTTTCATGGTGTTTAAACCGTGGAAGTCTCCAATAACCGTTTGAAGTGGAGCAAGGAACAATAAGAACCATAACGCTACAGACAGCGCTTTTTTATTCGCTTCTAGTTCACGTTTTTGCAAAATGAACCATGCACTAACGCCTGCTACAACGAGCGCGGCAGTAAGGAATGAAGCTAAGGCCATGTGCGTAAAGCGATATCCGAAAGATGCTGTGAATAGTGCATCAGCCCAAGATTTTACGTGGTAAATGCCGTCGATAAGCTCCAAGCCGTCTGGGGTTTGCAGCAGTGAGTTGGCTGACAATATCCAAAATGAAGAGATAAACGTTCCTGTTGCCACCATGATAGCGGCAAAAAGGTGTACCCCTTGCGGTACTTTTTCTCGACCAAAAAGCAGAACGCCAAGAAACGCCGCTTCTAGGAAGAAAGCCGTAATGACTTCGTAACTTAGCACAGGCCCTAAAAAGTTAGCCGTGGCATACGAGAAGTTACTCCAGTTTGTGCCAAACTGGAACGACATAACAATACCGGAAACCACGCCTATGCCGAAAACAACGGCGAAAACCTGTATCCAAAATTTTGACAAACGTTGCCAAATTGGGTTTTCAGTTTTGAAGTAAAGTGTTTCAAATCCAGCAATAGTACTTGCCAGACCAATCGTAAACACTGGGAATATGGCGTGAAAACACACCACAAATGCGAACTGTATTCTCGACAGTACGAGAGGATCTAATTCCATAATGCTGGCCTCTTTAGAGATAAACGCAACAGGGTTTTTAATTCACCCTATTTAGGACTGATAGCGGTATTTTACGCTCTAACTTCTTAAATGTATATTTTAAATATATATATTAGTTTATGTGTTAACTATATTTAATGTTTTGTTGGGGCTCTCAAAAAGCATAGCTAGCCTGCAGATAGGCGTAACTAGTGAGTCGTTCGCCAGTGACCACTTTTCTGTTTAGATTGGCAAGCGCTATTCCTGACTCAAATTGCACGCTTTCAGCTATTTGGCTTCGAAAACGTAGCTCAGACAGCGTACCTAGAAAGTCACCATTACCGAGTAATTCGCCGTTCAAACGGCCTGAAGCGCCACTTCGATGTATATCGAACGTACGTATCTGCATAAAAAGGTTATTGCGTTCATTCAATTGAATATCAGATGAAACGCCCATCGATGCCATATTGTTGCGCGCAAATAAACCAAAAATGCCTGTTGGCCCATATTCGAACCTTCTTGCGCCAAACAGTGTGCTGAAACCTTCAAATGACTCTGTTGACGTGTCATCACCCGATGCAAAATCATAAAACACACTCACAATAGCTCGACTGAACCTTGAAGATAGCGCTATGTGGAAAAAGTTAGCGCTAATGGGTTGTGATCGATAATCTCCGCGCTGTAAAGCTACTTCGTAATTTATACCTAATTGTTGTGAAAGTTTTATGTTGGCCAGATTACCGAAGGTTTATCTTTGTGTTCTTTTTAGTGAGTCTTGACCTTGAAGCCCATAAAATTCGACGTCACCAACAGATGTTTTTAGGCTTGCATGAATTCCATAGAAACGCACGTCTGAACTTGATGAGTCAAGCTCCCTATCATTAATGCTTTGATGAATATCTAAAGTAGGCTTTCGGGTAACAGGTAAGGTATAAAACGCTGTAATTGATAGGTTTGATAGAAAGGCATCAATTTTTACGCCGCCGAAGGTATTGAGCGTATTCCTGAATCTATTTCTGGCTATGAGGCGCCTTCTTCCGACGTCCATCGTGAACCGGCCTGCTTTTAACGCAATCGTTTCTAAATTTTCGTCGTCTACTACACCTCGCCAAGACGCAGCGAGTTGGACAGGCTCTAACGCATTAGAATCATCTGTACCCACTGGCGTATATTGGCCCTGTTTAAAAATCCGGCTGTCCATGAGTTCAGCCTCAAACTGAAGTGGACCATATTGGTAAGCAGCATGTGTGGATATTCTTGTTACGACTGCATCGTCAGCTGCGTTAGATGCAGGCAATTGATTATTTACGTATTCGTATCTAACCCGAACATTAGTCGTTATTCTAACGCTATGTTCGGGTGTTTTATTTGCTATTACAGTGTTAGGTAAGAATATGAGAACTAAACCCAATGACAGGGTAGAAAGCTTAACTAAAAACATTTTGCTTGAACTGCTGTCTCATCAGGTATCTCAACTGTACCGTGCACATTAATGACTTAATGGCAGCTGTTTACGTTGCCATTCATCCATGCCCCCTGCCACAGAAAACACATACTTATGGCCCATATCAGTTAACGATTTAGCGGCTAACGCGGACCGGCCGCCGGTCTTACAAATTAAGTAAACACTGCGTTGCGCCAAGTCGTTAATTGCGTCCTGTTCCTCGCAATGATGGGCAAGAAGTGGGTGGCTACATATTTTTGCTTCAAGCATGCCTCTAGGGAAATTCACCGAGCCGTTAATGTGGCCGTGTTGGTATTCCTCACTTTCCCTAACATCAATCAAAATAACGTCTGGTTGGGTCAGCGCCACCATTAAATCGTCTACTGTAACTTCCTCAACCGCAGCTTTCACTTCGCTAATAAATACCTTTGGCGTTTTCATCGTTCACCTCACAGTTGATTAATAGGCACTTTGATGTAGCTAACGTTATTGCTTTCTGGTGGTGGTAACTCACCGGCTCTCACGTTAACTTGAATAGAAGGCAAAATAAGTCTGGGCATACTTAACGTCGCATCCCGCGCTTCACGCATTTTTACAAATTCATCCTTTGAAATACCGTCTTTAACGTGAATGTTGTATTCCCGCTGCTCGCTAACTGTCACCTTGCTTTCATGTGTGCGATGTTGAGTTGGGTAATCATGGCAAACGTAGATATTGGTTTCTTCAGGTAATGCCAAAATACGATGTATGGAGTCGTACAGGGTAGTTGCGCTACCACCGGGGAAATCACATCGTGCGGTACCCACGTCCGGCATAAACATAGTGTCACCCACAAATACCGATTCGTTATTAAGTAAATAGGCAATGTCTGCAGGTGTGTGCCCCGGTACATGCATAACCTCAAAGCGCATGTAACCCACTTCAAGAACCTCACCCTCTTCAAACAATCTATCGAATTGAGCACCGTTAGGTAAAAACTCTTTCTCTAAATTAAACAGCGCTTTAAATATTTTTTGTACTTCAGTAATGCGCGCGCCGATACCAATTTTGGTGTTATATTTGCGCTTGAAAAATGGTGCGGCTGATAAGTGATCAGCATGGGCATGGGTTTCCAAAACCCATTCTACTGAAAGCCCTCGTTCATCTACAAAGTCTGCAATTTTCTGTGCACTGGCGGTATGTACGCGGCCCGCGCTGTAGTCAAAATCTAATACAGGGTCGATGATTACCGCTTTTGAAGAAGCTTTATCCTCAACAACGTAAGTAAAGGTTTCGCTGTCGTCGTCCAAGAAAGAAGTAATTTCAATATTCATGGTGATCTCCTAAATTTAGAATTAGGTGGCATGCTTTCATGCCACCAATAAAAGCGTTTTACTTACAGCGCTTTTTTACAGAAGTACCAGTCGACATAGTTGTAGCCCGCAGACTCACGACCTTCGGCATCTTCGATAGTGTGAGGAGGTGGAACAATCACTTCATCACCAACCTTCCAGTTTTCAGGGGTAGCACAACTGTTTGCATCGCTGGTTTGTAGTGCTTCAACCAATCTTACGAATTCATTAATTGCTCGGCCATTGCTCATTGGGTAATAAACCATAGCGCGAAGAATACCTTCTGGGTCGATAATGAAAGTTGCACGAACAGCAGACGTGTCGCTTGCGCCAGGTTGAACCATACCGTAAGCCTTCGCTACTTCCATCGACAAATCAGCAATGATTGGGAAAGGAATAGTTACGCCAAACTTCTCTTTAATGTTGCGAACCCAAGCAATGTGCGAATGCGTGCTGTCGATAGAAAGGCCAAGTAGCTCAGTATTAAGTGAAGCAAACTTGTCAGCCGCATTAGCAAAACCGATGAATTCAGTAGTACATACTGGCGTGAAATCAGCAGGGTGAGAGAAAAGTACCAACCACTTGCCTTTGTAATCAGAAAGTGACTTTTGACCGTGCGTTGTCTTAGCACAAAAGTCAGGTGCAGGGCGGTTAAGTTGCGGGAAAGTTACGTTGTTTTGAATTTCTGTCGTCATGATTAAGCTCTCTTTTGTTTAAAGGTGTATTTAATTTACACATTTAATGTATAGTGAGTTATGAGGTTTTTCTAATATATTTTTTTGAATAGCTTCATCGGATTAATCGTTTAATGAAATTAATTAGGAATGAAATGATGACAAAATTTTTAAAAGCACTTGTTGTTGGAGCGCTCTTAGCTAGCGTTTCAGGCCTCGTTGAGGCAAAAGAGACCAACTTGGTTGACGGTCTAGCGGTAGTCATTACATCAGAAAATGAACAGGCTCAGATGATGGCGATGGTGCTATCGCTTCAAACGATAAAGACACATGGGAAAGAGGCACATATTACATTATGTGGTCCTGCGGGTAATTTGGCGCTACGCAGTACTGTAACGAAGCCGATGAAGCCAATGGACGCCTCACCGTCAATGATGCTTAAAAAGTTAATCCAGTTAGGCGCAAAAGTAGAGCTTTGCCCGCTTTATCTTCCTAATAAACCGGGTTCTGACAATGCACTAATAGAAGGAATTACCGTTGCTAAACCCGTTGAGGTTGCAGAGCGCTTACTAAATAGCAATTTTAAGAACTTAACGTACTAGTATAGCGAAATGGAAGCCTTGGCTTATAGTTGCCAGGCTTCCGCTTAATCACTGCTGTTGATAGCTTTTTTTCGTAAGGGGTCTAAGTAATATTGAAGGCTTGCCTCGGACAATTCGCCCATATGGCTGTCAACCAATTTACCGCCGGCATTAAAAAATAAGGTGGTGGGAAGCCCGAAAGCGCCTAACTCTTTTGCTGTGCTGCCAGTAAAATCAAAATATGTATTTTTCAAATCAATTTTTTGTTTGCCCAAAAATTGTCGTACTTTACTCGGCGCTTCTCCCTGATTTACAAAAATATACTCTATGTTTACATCGTTTTTTTGCGCGTATTCCAACATTGGCATTTCTCGCCTACAAGGCGGGCACCACGACGCCCAAAAGTTTATAACGGTAGGCTTGTTATTGTTTAAAACTAACTCGATGGGTGTACCGTCAGCATTGTAAACGTTGATAGTTTCAATCGTTCTTTGATTGCTTAGCATTGAGTTAAAAACAAAAAAAGGGAAAACTGCAACAGCCGTAATAGCTGCCGATTTTATGTATATAGAAAACAGTTGGCTGTACTTTTTGCTTCTAAATAACATGATGCACACCCCTGCAAACCAACCTATTGATTGGTTAAAACCACCGTCTCGTATATCAATTGCTGATAGCCAGTCGTGCTGGTACACCTCCCACATGGCAATAACAAACGCGACTCTAGCGGCGAACAACCCTGTAAATAAACTATAAAATAAGGTATCAGTAGCAAACGATTTGTATGATGCCTTGCGAGTGAAAAAAGCAGTTAGCAACCATAGTGAAATAACACTTACTATAGTTAGAAGAGAGTCAACTGTTAGGGCAATTGGGCCTATTGAAATACTCATAAACATAAAAAACAACTTATTGATAATAACGTCGGAAATAGGCCTACACTGATATAGACATTGAAAATTGAGACCGGTTGTAATAATAAACTTAAATAACGGACTGGCTCAGCCTCGCTCAAACCTAGAAGTCTGCTTCTACGCCCGAACTATCGACTCATTCAACAATTGGGTTTGTCTTTATTCAAAGAGCTATGCCGCTTTATCTTCTTGTTGAAGAATATCTTCAAAAAACCAAGCGGCTAGTGCATAGCGCCCTTCAAGTTGAGACTTTGCGTAAACTGCCGATGCTTGTTGTCTAACGGTTTTCTCTTTTGTATTTCTTGCCGCTGCAATTTCTTGCGTGCTTAAGCCTTTTAACATGAATAAGGCTACCTCTTTTTCGCTCGGGGTTAAGCTCCAATCATTGAACTGATTTTCGACCTCGTGCAAGTATTGCGCTTTCACATTTCGCAGCTTGTTATTCATAGAGCTCAATCGTGCAGTGGCGGTATTGAGCTCGGCGAGTAACAGCTTTGTTTTTCGGGTGCGTTTACGCATATCAAAGATAAGATAGACAGCCATCAAACCCGCAAGTAACACAATCATCGATTCTTCGATAATGTGTGAAGTAGGCACATTCAGTGACAAATCGACCATGACATCTCTGAAGTTTAAAAACATGATGAGCAATAAAAGGCTAGTAATTACTTTATCTTTCATTTTCTTTAAAAACAGTAAGTTAGGGCTTTATGGGACATATGTCTAATGACGATGAGACATATAAAGGAGAATACTAGAGGTATTAGTTTCTCTGGCGTCTGCTTATGAATACCCGTTATCTGTTCATCCTTTTAAGTTTTCTCGTGTCGAGCTTATTTTCAATCAGCAGCGTGGCGGCTGAAACGTTAAGTGCTATCACCAACAATACTACACAGCGCTTAAAGCAAATCTATAACGTTAACCCCGAAAAATTGCAGGATAACGTTAAAAGTATCAATCGTTGGTTACAAGGGCCAGCCTCTTTGCAGCTTATTGCACTGCCAAGCAATACACAAGGCGGTACAGATGAATATGAGGTAGGGGTGTTTTTTCCCTTTCGATCACCTGCGGGCAGAGAGCTAGACGCTCAGCAGTTGTCTATTACCAACGCGCTGGATAACCTTCAGGAAACGCGGTTCAGGCTAATGACAAGCGGTTTAATAAGAGAGGCACTGTGGCAGCGTCTCTTTGCAAAAGCCGAAGTAGATGGGCTTTTAAGCAAGCAAGAGTGGATTGCGTCGTTAGACGGTGTAATAGCAAGCTTAGCAAAAACTGGCGAGCTCGACCGTATCGCCTCATTGAGGTGGCAGCAGGAAAAACTTTCACAGCAATTGGCGTTGAAAAAAGCGCAAATGGCGTTAGAGAAGGCGCAGAAACAATACAAACAAGTCACGGGTACTGATGTATTACCAGAGCAAGTGACCGAAGCCCTAGCTGGTGATCTTGAGAACAAACTGCAAACACACCCTGAATTAAGGCTACTTACCCTGAGTCAATCTCAGATTGATATGAACTTGGCGCAGTCTGATCAATCACTTTCTCCTTGGGTGCTAGGCGTTATAGCAAGGCAGCTTAGGGGACCAGCGGGCAATGAGAATCTGCTTGGTGTCAGTATTAATATTCCGCTGCCAATGGGCGAGGGCAACTCTGCAAACAATTATGCCTCATGGAAAGCAACACGCGACGAACTTACCGAAGCATTGGCAGAAACGTACACACGCCTACAAACGCAGCTCAACGACGCATTGCAACAGGTTAACTATCTTACTGAAGCTACAAACAATTTAGAGGAGCAGGTTGAATTGGGTGTAGAGATCGCCGACCTGTACCAACAGCAGGGTAGCGTGTTGCCCAAAACATTTTGGCTAGAGCAACTTATCGCCCAGCAGGAGCTTAAGCTAACGCTGTCTCTCAATCGTCTACGTCGCGCTGAAGCAATATCAAAAGTTAATCAAATCGCAGGAGTTACGCTTTGAAATTATTCACCTTTGTTTTCACAAGTTTGTTTCTGCTGTCAGCTATTGCACAGACCGAAGTCCCAATCGACAGCCTTGGAAAGTTAAATTTAACCTACGTCAACACAGCGCCGTCACAAAGCGTGCAAAAGGCGGTGTCGACGGGCATTGTAGCGCCTTTTCCGGGCTCCCAATTACACCTTATGGCGCCAATGACGCCGCAGCAGGTGCAATATCTTGTAGCCGATGGCTCAGCCGTAAGCAAAGGGCAGAAGTTAGCTATGCTAAAAGGCAGTGAAGTACATCATTTTACTGAAAATTTAAAAGCAAAAACTGCGTTGCTTCATATCAGCCAAAAACGGTTTAATGCGAACAAGCCCTTATTTGAAGCGAACGCCATATCACAGTCTACCTGGTTTTCTATCGCACAAGCTTATTACGACGCAAAACTTGCCTGGGGGCACTTAGACCATTTTGCTGAAATGTTTGAGTCAGACGAAGATGACGATATCGGATATTTGGTTGCCCCAGAGGCAGGCTTTTTTTTATATGCAAACGGTGAGAAAGACGCGGAAGCAACGCGACTAGGCAGCATAATCAGCATTAGTTCACTCAGAATTAAGACTATGGTAAGCGCTGATGAGGCAAGCCTAATATCAGCAATAGAAACCGCGAACTGCCAGGTTCAAGTTGCGCGTACAGACGCAATAGTTAACGAGTATCTTACTTCAGTGTGGTCTGAGCCACTGCCTGAAAGCTGCAACCTGAAATTAGGCCAGCGGGCCCAAGTCAGCGGTCACTTTCAGCTTAAAGCTTTGAAAATTCCCGCACAAAGCGTGTTTTACCTGAACGGCCAATCGTCGGTATTCGTGCGCTCTGATAACGTGCTTAACGTTGTACCCGTGGAGGTAGTTGGGCAAAGTGGATCAGACGCTCTCTTAATCAAAGCAACGCCACAGCTTAATAACCAGCCTGTGCTTTCCTCATCGGTAAGTGCAGTGCAAGGTGTGCTTATTGGACTGGGAGAGATGGAGTGATAGCCCGGATTATACAATTTTCGCTTGTACAGAGGTTGTTTGTACTTGGCGCTTTCATTGGGCTGACTGCTTTTGGAATTAACGCCTGGTTGAATCTGCCTGTCGATGCATTTCCTGATATTTCGCCAACACAAGTTAAGGTCATCATGAAAGCAAATGGCATGACCGCAGAAGAAGTAGAAGCGCAAATAACCCAGCCCATAGAAACCGAGTTGTTAGGTATTCCACATCAGACCATTTTGCGTTCAACCACGAAATACGCCATTACATCCATAACGCTAGATTTTGAACAAGGCACAGATATATATTGGGCCAGGCAGCAAGTAAGCGCACGCTTAGCAAGCGTGGCCGATTTGCTGCCAGCCATTGCCGAAGGCGGGCTCGCGCCTATGAGTACCCCGTTGTCTGAAATGTTTATGTTCACCATAGAAAACCCAAACCTATCACTGCAAGAACGCAAGCATATTCTCGATTGGCAAATACGCCCTGTGCTTCGTACCGTAGCCGGCGTTGCCGATGTGAACGTATTAGGCGGGTTTACTCGAACATTTCAGTTTGCGCCCGATTTATCGCGCTTAGTTGCCTATGGGTTTAGTTTAAATCAACTAGAAACAGCTCTGGCCGAAGCCAATATGAATGGAAGCGTTGGGCGAGTGCGAGCAGGCGCCGACTCACTTGTGATCAGAACGCAAAGCCGCGCCACCAGCCTTGAAGAGCTCGCGGAGTTAGTAGTAGGCAACGTAGGCGGGCAGCCGGTAAGACTGTCTGATCTCGGTACGCTCTCCCTTGGCAGCCTTACGCGCTATGGCGGGGTAACCCGAAACGGAGAAGAGACTACTCAAGCGTTAATCGTAGCGCTAAAAGACAGTAACACAGCCAGCGTTGTTGAAGGGGTGATGGAAAAGCTAAAGGCGCTGAAAGCTACGCTGCCAGAGGGGACCGAGCTTAACGTTTTTTACAACCGTAAAACGTTGATTGATACCGCTGTTGGCACCCTAACCAATGCGCTCACACAAGCTGTACTTATCGTTATTGTTGTATTGGCTGTGTTTCTTGGCAATGTGCGCGCGTCTTTCGTGGTTGCGCTGGTTATTCCTGTTGTTGTGCTGCTTACGTTTCTTGCTATGAGTATGACGGGCATTACAGCAAACTTGATGAGCCTGGGCGGGTTGGTCATTGCAATTGGCATGCTGGTAGATGCGTCGGTGGTTGTGGTTGAAAATACCCTATCGCAGCTTGGCGCGAATAAACCGTTACCTCGCCTTCATTTGGTGTACCGTGCTACCCGCGAGGTGGCGGTACCAGTAATTGCAGGCACCGTTATTGTTATCGTGGTTTTCATGCCCCTTCTAACGTTAACCGGGCTGGAAGGTAAACTGTTTTCACCGGTAGCTACCACCATTGTTTACGCCATGATTGCCTCACTGGTCACTGCATTTACCCTTATTCCGGTGGTTGCTTCGTTTTTACTTTCGTCCAAAGACGGGGGGGTACCGGGGTATTTGCAATCTCTTCAGTTAGCCTATCGACGCTCTTTAACGTTCGTCCTCAATCACGCTAAATTAACAGGCATAGTGGCACTTAGTTTACTGGTTTTAAGCGGTCTTCTGTTCTCGATAACGGGCAAAACCTTCATGCCGGTTATGGATGAAGGCGATATTATTGTGCAATTTGAAAAGTCGCCAACCATATCACTCTCATCATCACTTGAAATAGACAAACAAATAGAGCGCATGCTGTTAGCGTCGTTTCCAGAGATAGAGCAAGTTGTGGCGCGAACTGGCTCAGACGAATTGGGGCTAGATCCCATGAGCTTAAATGAAACCGACGTTTTTATGCAGCTTGCACCTTCAGATACCTGGCGCTTCAGCAATAAGCAAGCGCTGGAAGCGTCCATACGAGAATCGCTTCAGGCATACCCGGGTATAAACGTTGGGTTTACGCAGCCTATACAAATGCGTGTGTCTGAAATGCTAACCGGCACAACAGGAATGGTCGCCATCAAAATTTTTGGTGCTGATATGCAAACACTGTCGGATATTGCGAATAACGTGGCTAACGTTGTGCGAAAGCAAGAGGGCGCAGTAGACACAAACGCCACGCTAATTGAAGGCGGTGACTTTCTTAGCATTATTCCCAAACCGGGCGTAGCCATGGAATTTGGAATGACTAACGCGGCCCTTTCTCGCTACCTGAAAATGCAGGTTACTGGTATTCAGGTGGGAGAAGTAATAAAGGGAAGAGTGCGTACACCAATCTACTTTGGTGAGTTAGAGCAGGGGCAGGCCGCTATTCTATCACCAGATGTACTTAACAGCATGATGGTACTTATGCCCTCGGGCCAAGAGCTAGTGCTCTCTGATATCGCGAATATTACCCGCACACAGGGCCCTGCTGTAATTGAACGAGAGAAGGCTATGCGCTTTGCTGTGGTAACCACAAACGTTGAAGGCCGAGATTTGGTGGGGTTTGTTGAATCAACGCAAAAGGCTGTTGGTTCTGGTGCGTCTTTACCATCGGGCTATGCCATAGAGTACGGCGGCGAATTTGAAAACCAAATACGCGCAACGAATAACCTGCTTACGGTAATACCTTTGGTAATCGCTGTTATTGTACTGATATTGTTTACTATTTTTGGTTCGCTAAAACTGGCTGCACTGGTTATGGCTAACGTGCCTTTTGCAGTAATGGGCGGCGTTTACGCACTGTTTATTACCGGCGAATACATTTCAGTTCCAGCTTCAGTGGGCTTTATAGCGCTACTAGGTGTGGCAGTGCTTAACGGCGTGGTAATGGTGTCGCATTACGAATCATTGAAAAGGCAGTCGTTATCGCTATCTGAGCGCGTAGCAAACGGAGCGGTGTCACGTTTACGCCCTATTTTAATGACCGCAACCACAGCAATGTTTGGCTTATTACCTTTGGCGTTTGCATCTGGGCCTGGTGCAGAAATTCAAAAGCCGCTAGCGATAGTCGTCATTGGCGGGTTAATTTCATCAACGCTTATCACATTATATCTTTTACCTATTGGCTATCATTATTTGGAGCGCCGTCAAAATGGATAAATCCCAGCTACTAACGTTGTTTATCGACAAAGAGATGGAAGCTGATGTGGTAGATTGCCTTATTCAGTTTGATGGTGTGAGCGGTTTTACTGTATCCACCTGTTTTGGCTTTAGCCGCGAGAGCGTCCATCTTAACAAGGCCGAACAAGTCGCGGGAGGCCGGCACATGCTGAAAGTAGAGGTAATCCATAGCAGTGAACACGCGCAAGGGATGTTGCAATCGCTAAAGGCACTTAATGGCCGAAACGCCATACGCTATGCCATTACGCCAGTATTTGATGAGGGCCACATAGTTCAAAAAACGCTGTAAGCCGAAACGTGTACTAAAAAAGATACGCCGCTAATGCGGCTTGCGTATAACATTGCAGCGACTAAGCGCGCCTAAACTGCATGCGCATAAAAGTAACCATCGCCACACATACAACACTATTCTGATAAACTATTTTAAAAGATTGCCCGTTTAAAGCTTCATTGCACAATGGCATCGATAAAAATAAAACAAAGGATCGTGTATGAGTAGTAATACCCGAGATGCAGCCTCATCAAAGGCCTCCATTGAACAGGAAACCGCGTTTAGCGTAATTGATAAGCCTACCTTTTTTGGCTCTCTTATTCTTCTTCTGTCTGTCACTCTTCCCCTTATCATTTGGCCCGACCAAGGCGCACAGTGGGTGGCAGCTGCTAAAGACTTTGTTACCAGTAAGCTCGGCGTGCTATACCTTCTACTTGGTGTAGGCGCTGGTGGCTTCATGGTGTACATCATGTTCAGTGATATTGGGCAAATTAAACTGGGCGAGCCAGAAGAAAAGCCCGAGTTCTCGCCTGTATCCTGGGCTGCCATGCTGTTTTGTGCCGGCATTGGGGCGTCTATCTTGTACTGGTCGATGATTGAGTGGGTGTACTACTACCAAGCGCCGCCGTTTCACATAGAAGGCGAAACCCCTGAAGCCGCAAAATGGGCCGCGGCCTACGGTATTTTTCACTGGGGCCCGCTTGCTTGGGCTATTTACCTTATTCCAGCGGTACCTATTGCTTACTTTTACTACGTGCGTAACCACAGCGTACTTAAAATATCCGAAGCCCTAATGCCGGTAATTGGCGAGAAAATGGCCCACGGCTGGTTGGGTAAAATTATCGATATCAGCTTTATCTTCGGCATGCTAGGCGGCGGGGCAACTACCCTTGGCTTGGCTGCACCTATGATAAACGAAGGGGTACACGAACTCTTCGGGGTACCTAAATCGCTGACTACCCAAGTAATTGTGCTTGTAACCTGTACCGCCATATTTGGCTATAGCGCGTATGTTGGCCTTAAAAAAGGCATTAAGCTGCTGTCAGACATTAACTTTTGGCTGGCAGTTGGCTTACTGCTATTTATCTTCATTGTTGGGCCAACCTTATTTATGGCCAATACCGGCCTAGACGCCCTAGGCCGAGTAATGAGTAACATCATAAAAATGGCCACATGGCTAGAACCCTTCGCCGAATTCAACGGCTTTGAAGACACCCACTTCCCACAAGACTGGACCATATTCTACTGGGCTTGGTGGCTAGTGTTCGCGCCAAGTGTAGGGCTATTTATTGCCCGTATTTCACGTGGGCGTACCATTCGCACTATGGTGGCAGGCTCTATGTTCTTCGGTACTATGGGCTGCTTCTTGTTCTTCATGGTAATGGGAAACTACGGCCTGTATTTACAGCTATCGGGCGAACTAGACGTAGTTACCATACTGAACCAACAAAGCCCAACAGCAGCCATTTTTGCCATGCTTCACACGCTGCCGCTCGACTACTTGGTTATTGCAGTGTTTACACTGTTGGCGCTTATTTTCACGGCCACTACTTTTGATTCTATTTCTTACATTCTGGCAGCCGTAGTGCAAAAAGAAGTGGATGAAGAGCCACTGCGCTGGAACCGTTTATTCTGGGCCTTTGCGCTATCCTTCATGCCCATAGTACTTATGTTTGTAGGCGGGTTAGAAACGCTACAAACGGCATCGATAATAGGGGGCGTACCACTACTCGCTGTTGCCTTTATGCTGTGTATTGCCATAGTACGGGCGGCCAACTACGACATGCGTTATCAGCCCGATTATTCAATAAAAGAAATCAACATAGGCGAATTCCCCGACGACGACCCATGGAGCGAAGAGGGCAGTTGGGAAATTGAAGAGGAAACCGAAGAAGACGTGCCTATTGCGGCAAAACCTAAACCTCGGGAACCGAAAGACCACATTGAAGGCGACCCGCACAGCAGGCCTTCTAGGCTGTAGGTTTTAATAACAAATGTGTTAAGCAAAACGCTGCCAACTGGCGGCGTTTTTGTTTCATGAACCCGCACAATTTACTTTTTCTAAAAACTGGCTGTGGTACCGTAATTAGCTCCATTAGCCTTAACGTTTAAGCCAAGTAGTAGTATGTCAGTAAAGAATTATCAAAAATTCTACGAACCACTAAACGCGGTACATTCGGCTGACTTTAACCGCTGTATTTACTGCGGCTGCGAAGCGGCCCGGCAAGATTTTATCCCGCCCATAAAATTCATTCACGACTGGCAAAGCGGGCACCTACAGGCCGACTTTATTTCCGTGCCTTCATGCAACGAATGCTTGGACCTGTTAAAGAATGAAAACAACGGCACGTTAGAACCCAGAATTACCGTGCTAAAAAAGCGATTGGCAGAAAAGTACAAAAAGGCCATTAGGGTTTTTAACCACTGGAGCATGGAAGAAATTGAAGAGATGGACGCGGCATTTCAAATAAGCCTTAAAGGCGGCATGCGCTTAGGCAAAGAAACCCTTTCGCGCCTTCAATATTCAGGCTTCGACTATGAAATAAACGGCAGCATAACGCGGGTGCCAAAACCGCAGCGCGACGTGTTCAAAGTATTCGATGAAGAATTTAGCAGTTTTAGAGAAGCGCTAGCCTTTGCCAGCGCCACCTACAAAATAAAGAAAAGCCGACTAAGCCAGCTTTATTTCGACAACGACGAAAGCTTTGATAGGGCGATTGAGGCTTTTCATGGGTTGGTTGAAGACCATCAATTAAAAGCTGATTGATGGCATTGCGCTCCGGAATCAGCGGTTCGAACCCTATCGGGCTCAACCATCATTCTTGACCGTTTTTTAAGAAGTACAATTCAGAAAACCCCATTTTTACAAATTCGGTATCTCTAAAGTTTCTTACGGTTTTTTTGTCTTTACTGATAGCGGCAAGTTGCTGTTCAGTTTGCAGGAACTGGGAAAGGTCTATTCCCTCAGCATCGGCCACGGCTTCATGCATATTTTGATGACGGCTGTAAGAAAAATTTATCTCTTTTGCCACACCTTTAAACTTATAACGTACTTTATGGGCCATGTTCTACTCAAGTTGATCGATGTAATTCAAAAACTGTTTAACCGCTATTATAAACTCAATTAGCGCCAATAATTACCGTATTAAAAAAAGCGGGTGGCAAAACCACATCGCGAGGTGTTCGATGAAGAATTTAGTCGCTTTAAAGGAGCACTGGCCTTCGCCTGCGCTACTTACAAAATAAAGAAAAGCCGACTAAGCCAGCTTTATTTTGACAACGATGAAAGCTTTGATAGAACGATTGAGGCTTTTCATGGTTTGATCAATAAAGGATAAATACTCTAGATTGCTATGATGTTTTAAACTAAACATCAATATTACTTACCTAAAATACGAGGGATGTATGAGGCCTGATTTCGAAAATAGTAAAGTACTCCTAATGAGGGGACCTGTTGAATTGATCAGCGAGGGATATGCTGGAATTGGGTGGGGGCAATTTCAGCTTTGCAATTTTACCACTGCTGATGAGTTATATAAGCATCTTGAAAGCACACAACAAAGTGTGGGGCGTAGCGGTAATCAACTGCGTCGATTCATTGAAGTTAAGCAGGGCGATATCATTGTGGTGCCAGCGCCTGCCCGTATATACATAGGAATCGCTACTGGCAAGAAACAATTCTGCGCAGACAAACCGTGGGGCGAAAACCAAATAAAAGTAGATTTTCCCTGCGATGCTGAAAACGAGCCAATTTCTATCGCACGTACAGACTTGAAACAAGGTTTACAGTCTAGGCTGCGTATACGTTTGACCGTCGCTGACTTAGACTACTTCAAAGATGAAATAATAGAGCGTTACAACGACATTAAAAACAATGTGAGCAGCGGTGCCTTATCAAAAATTAATAAGCAGAGCGGTGAAGTATTAGAACAATTTAAGGCAAAACTGTTAGATAACCTTCGAAATAGAAATCATTACTTGGAAGCTGGTGGGCAAGGCTTAGAGCACCTCGTAAAAGAACTGCTCGAAATTGAGGGTTACACAGCTGTTATACCTAGTAAACAAAGTCACGAGGTTGGCGTTGATGTTGATATAGAAGCACAGTCACGTAACCCATTCATTACGCAAGATCTACTGATTCAAGTGAAAGATCACGTAGGCTATACCGATAAGCATGCCATCGACCAGATAGCGAAAGTTATGAGAAAAGACGATTGCTACAGGTGGGTAGTATCATTAGGTGATTTTACCGAAGATGTAACACAGCACGCGGACGGATTGAGCGTTAACTTAATGAATGGAAATCAACTTGTGGATTGGTTAGCCGAGCGCTGGCAAGAATTATCCCCAACTACCCAGCAAAAGCTTGGTATCGCTTCAGTGCCGCAGCTTGTTTTTTAAATACCGTATTTCGAACGCGGGTCTCTTTTGCTTAAAAGTATTAAACCACTCACTAGCAAGGGGGAGGCCTAGATGTTCATCACTCATTATAAAAATCTAACTCTTCCGAAAGTTTGCGCATCTCGGCTGCTATGAAAGCACTTATGCTTTTAGGCTTTAAAGCGCCAAGCTGTTTTTTATTGCAGCTTCTAGCCTCATAGCTCCTTAATAAGATGTCGAGGTAGCTCTGTAAAAACTCAGGTTTAGTCGTTTTTCTTTGCAACTGTTTCTTGAACCGTCCTTCAAAGCGCTTGATCTCGTCTTCATCATCAAATTCATATGTTTCTGTATAAATAAATCGAGCGGCCTCGTTTTGAGATTTACCAAGCCGCTGAATGAGCCTTTTAATTTCAGCTTGTAATTGCAGAGTCGTTTGTTCTGTCCCCATTTGTCCTTTTCGTCCTTTTATATTGATTTTGTCCTAGCGAGGACAAACTGAAATTAACTTTAAGGATATTAAATTATGAAACAACCTATGACCGTACAAGCCGCTCGCCGTATACAGTCTAAAAACCGCCAAAATGCATTCCGGCATCGTTCCGAAGGGTTCATTTGCCGCTCGCGCAATGTCTGCTGCTATGAAAAATAAAGTTCAAATAACGGCAGCTTCAAAATCCCCTGTTCCTAATGGACCAAGTAAAACAGGCAATCCATCGGGTGGCGGTAGAGGGAATAATCCCCCTCGTAAATAAAGCTACTAGCACTTTCTTGCATTAGCATAAAAGTCACTCATGAACTTTGACTCACGCTTTCTTATATCCCTGTAGTCAAATGTTTCAGTAGTAGCTTTAAGTGCACAGAGGCATATATCTGCTTTGTCTCTGTGCCAACTGTGAGTTATTTTTCTGTTGGAAGAGTTAACACACAAATCTATCAATTCGTATTCGAACTCTAGCGGATATCTTGGTTCTTCAATAAACTCTTTGTCTAGTTTATAGGTTCCAATTATTCCTAGAAAGAGCGCAGAGCTAGCTGACAAGAGTGGTTTTTTAAATTTCTTAAAGAAGTGACCTTCAAACGACTTTTTACATTGATGACAACATACGTGTTTTGCGAATTCTATGTCGTTGTTTGTTTTGCATTCTGGGCATTCAATTATCATTACATCTTCCTTGTTACTTCTTCACTCGTCCTTGGAGCTTTGCCTGCACCTTACACACGTCTAAGATTAGTTAAAAGTCTATTATTTTGCATATAGGTATAGATTAGACGAATAGATGTGATATTCATTTAAGAGTAAAGTTTAAGATGAGTTAAAGGTACCCATTCACATATTCAGAAATATATTCTACTTTGATAGTAGGTTAATAACTCTTTATTAAAACAAAGGAATGTACAAATGCTTAATTGGCCTCCTTTATCAAAAATCACTTGCTATAACATGAATGATGAGGAAATAGCGTCGTCATTTCGGGGAAAGTTGGATCTTGCCGACGCTCTGATGCTTTATTACTACGAAGCTGAACCTCTTGAATGCACTATTACTGACGTGCTCCAATAGATTCACACACCCAGTTAAGAGATAATTATCTCAACTGGAGTGTATATGAAAACCCGAAAAAGCTACTCGAAAGAATTCAAACTGGATGCGGTGAGTCTGGTTACA
>Ga0114906_1000179_pt1 | contig 38269 bp, 32 predicted proteins | sample MalvirDeepMed_M9_FD_89687 | JGI IMG/M metagenome (GOLD analysis project Ga0114906, IMG submission 89687) | Marine viral communities from the Global Malaspina Expedition - Malaspina viral metaG DeepMed_M9 | ecosystem: Environmental > Aquatic > Marine > Oceanic | place: Mediterranean Sea...
ATGATGCAGATTCAGTTATTAAAAACAATATAATTATGGATACCGATTCAGCTGGAGGGGCTGTGGATGAGTATGATTTTGGTTGGCCCGGTACTACTACTAATATCACCCCTTTAAATTGTATGTCTTCTGATGGCACTGCTGACGATGCTGGAGGTTCTAATAATTTAGTTGATAAAACAGGTAGTAATCAATTTGTATCGACTACAGAAGGTTCTGAGGACTTACACTTGAAAGAGGGGGCAGATGCCATAGACGCAGGTGTAGATTTAGGTACGACTCCAGCTGGAGTTAATATTGATATTGATGGTCGGGATAGAGATTCTGAAGGTGATACGTGGGATATTGGAGCAGATGAGTTTGTAGAAGACGTAGTAGCTGCTGGTGGTGCATCGTTTTTAATGTTTGTAGATTAATTAAGGCTTAAGGTAATATTATGTTTGGTTCATCATCATTTGCAGCTTTACCTTTTAGCGCCTCTACCCCCGCTGTTCAAGCTCCTGCCCCTCCTGCTCCTCCACCAGAAACTGTCCCATTAGCCCTAAAATGGGTATTAAGTAGTAGGGGAAATACATGGGTATTAGATTCTCAAACATATAAGTGGGCATTAACTAATAGAAATATGCAATGGGTATTAGATTCAAGAGTATCAAAGTGGACACGTAATCCACAGACTATGAAGTGGACTATTAAATAATTTATACAATGGTGTAAATATGGCATTAACAGCAAATCAAAGATTATGTAAACAACCTAGTGAGACGCGTAAATTCGAAATGGATTTTTCTAGCATTTTGGGTGCTAGCGAAAATATTACTGCTATTAGTGGTATTACTTCAGTAAAGGTAGGTGGTTATCCTAGTGATTTAGGAATTGCGTCGTCAGGCTTGGTTAGCGCTACTCCTACGGGAACTGTAGAGATGTACATTTCCAGTGGTACTTTAGGAAGTTCGTATCGTGTGGAAGTACTTGTAAATACAGACGCTTCTCAAACTCTTGAGGGCGATGGCATTTTATATGTAACGGATCAATAATATGGCTACATGGCAAAATACTAGTTTAATAATGTTACGCACTATGCTCAATGACGCTGGCTGTGACAGTGTGCGATATACGCCACAGAGATTAGATGATCTACTTATTACGGCGGCATACTTGTTACCTTTAGAAATTAATTTCAAGAATGACTATGTGGTGGATGTTGAATTAAGAACAATTACTCCTGATCCCATATATCCAACAAAACAAGATGATGGAGACGAATTTGTTAACTTATTGGTGTTAAAAGCTGCATGTATGGCTGACGAAGGTAACTTTAGGACAGCTGCATTAGCACAGGGCGTCACTGCTCGTATTGGTCCTGCTTCCTTACAGACCAGTAGCTATGGACAGTATTTGGGCACATTGTTGAATGAGGGTCCGTGTAAGGCTTATGCTACATTAGCAGAATTATACAATATGAGTTATGATGGTTCTAAAATTATTCGTGCAGTTATGTCTCCTTTTGTTGCTAATGATTACGATCCAAGCAATTTAGGTACTACTAGATAAATGAGAGGTAAGTATTATGTCTGATGTTATTACATATGCTATGTCTGGATCAACTGGTCCATATGCGTCTACTACTATTAATAATGGTGGTGTATTAGTAGGTTCTCCTGCTGGAAGTGGTTTTGTAAATACAAATTACACTTTTGGAGAAGGTTATAATGGAGCAGATGTTACTGCTTCTACACTGCCTTCTGTAAGCACCGTATTTGATAAGTATGATGGTAGACTTACTGGATGCCCTCCTTGTAATTAATAAGGGTTGATATGGTAAATCCATTTAGCGGTATCATAGATAGTAGTTTAAAATCCGTTTTCAATAATGCAATTAATGCAATATTGGACGATGGTGCTTTAACGGTTTCGTGCACCTTAGAATATGGTATTACTAAATATGAAAATTGTACAAATTGTTTATATGATCCAATTGGTCAAAAATCTTCTAATAGATTCCAAGATGGTGGACCAGCCCCATTCCCCTTTGGAACTCTTTGCCCTCTTTGTAATGGGAATGGAAGAAGGCCATTAACTAGTTCGGAGAATGTAAATCTAGCTGTAATTTTTGAACCAAGACAGTTTTTAGAAATATCAACACCTGTTAATACTGCTGATGGATATATACAAACTTTAGCTAAAAGTTCGATGACTCCGAAACTGCGACGAGCTAAGGAAATTATAGTAGCCACCGATACATCAGGTTTTTTCTCACATAGATATCAACGAATTAGTGAGCCAATCCCTATTGGTTTGGGAAATAATGAGTTTGTGATTTGTACTTGGAGAAGGGCTGGTTAATGAAAGATGTTATTGCTAAAATTCAATTGGAATCAGGATTTTCATCTAAATTCAAAAAAGACGTTTTAAGAGAAGTTACTAAAAAAATTAAGAATAAAGCTCCAAAAATAAAAATTACTATAACAGATTTACTTAGAAAGGCTGTTAGAGAAGCATTAGTTGCAACCCCTGAATATCAATCTATAGTGCAAGGTAAGTTACGAGCTGAATTGGGAATTCCAGAGTCCGACATTCGCATTGCTACAATAATTGATACATGGATAAATAATATTGAAGTTAAGGTTAAAACTGGAACAAGTCCTCTTTTATCAATAAATATAGGTATTATTAAAGATGATTATGGAGATGTGTTATCATTGCCAAGCGCTCAATATACTTATAATAGCCAACGTGGTCAAGGCGAAATTCCTTGGCTCAGCTGGTTATTGTTAGAAGGAGATAAAAGAATCATTACTAAATATGAATTTTCAAGTAATCCAAGAGGAAGTCGTACTGGTATGGGTATTATGGTTAGTAAAGAGCGAGGTTTTTGGCAAGTACCTCCAGAATTTTCTGGAACATCTGTAAATAACTTTGCTACTAGATCGCTTGGAGATATTCAGAATGTTATTGATAGCATAGTAGAACAAACAATTAAAGAAAGCTTAAAATGAGTTGTAATATTACTACTACATTTACGAAGGTATCACAGGTTGGGGATACTCTGTTAAATTCTCAGTTAGAATCTAATTTAAAAAGCTTTATTGATTGGGGAATGTTAGGAATTGGTGGATGGTTTGATGTAAATATTCCAACATATGGAGCATGGGGAGGTACGTTCGATAAATTAAGGCTCGTTGATGATCCAGCGTATACTCTAGGTCAGGTATGGGAAAGCGCTAGAAAGGATTGGGTTTGGGAAACTAGTGTTCCCTATACAGGAGGAAATCCAATCGATATTTCAGGAACTTATATTGATAGTACATTAAAAACTACAGGAGACGCTACATATGCACATCACTATAATTATCCTTTAGGGAGGGTGGTATTTGATAGTGCCATACCTACCACTTCAGATGTACAAATAGAATATAGCTATAGAAATGTTCAGACTTATATTGCAGATCAAGCGCCGTGGTGGGATGAACTTCAATATAACTCTATGCGTGTAGATGATTCAACCTTTAGTCAAACGTCTTCAGGTAATTGGGGAATTCTTGCAAACCATCGTGTACAAATGCCAGCTGTGGTTATTGAAGTAGTTCCTAGAAGAACGTATCAGCCATATGAGCTTGGATCTTCTAATAGCCTTATAACTCAAGATGTCTTATTTCATATTATTGCTGAGTCAAGATGGTGGAGAAATCAATTAGTAGATATTATTTCTTTACAAAAAGATAAAACTTTAATGCTATATGATTCAGATAAATTAGCTGATGCAAATGCTTTTCCTTTAGATTTTAGGGGTATGGTTGTTAATACTACGAATAATTATTCTGGGATTGTTAATAATACTGATTATCAATATACTACTGCGCGTATTACCAATATGTCAATTGTAGAAATGGAATCCTATAACTCTAGACTCTATGAAGGTACTGTAAGAGCGAGTTTTGAGGTTATTTTAACTTAATGGTGTATCTATAGGTAGATTTTCCTATAAGAAAAACTTAAGAATTTCCTAAAAAGGAGAGATTTTATGGCTAATAGAATTTATTTTGCAAACCAGCAGATCGCTTTTAGACGCGATAATTCGACCACTTACACTGTTGCTCACGGTGTTCAATCTGCTGCTGTTACCACCACGTTTAATCTTGAGCAGGCGTTTGAGCTGGGACAGCTTGCTATTTATGAGAATATTGAAGGTGTACCTGACATTGAAATCAGTTTGACTAAGGTTTTGGATGGTTATCCTTTGCTTTATCACTTGGCTACCGATGATGATGGAACTCTTGTTACTGGTCCGAGCCTTGCTGGTAGATCGAATGGAAAATGTCTTGTTACATTGGGTATTTGGCCAGATAGTGAAGATGCTGCTGGAGATGCCACAACTACTCCTATTACGCAAATGGAAGCCTCTGGTATGTTTGCCAGTTCTATTAGTTATAATTTCCCACTTGAAGATAATTTTACTGAAGATGTAACGGTTGTTGGTAATAATAAAGCTTGGTATAATACAAGTGACGTACAAAACATTGTTGGTGATAAGGCTTGTGCCTCTCCTACTTGGTCCGGTTTGGTAGCTTCTGGAGGTTTTTCGGGCAATAGTGATGGACCTAAAGCGACGGGTGTTAATACTCCGTGGGGACCGACTGGGGTCGAGGGGATCGGAGAGGTATCTCAAAATGGTGGTGTTAACCGTCGTGAAAATCTTTACTTTTCACCTACTACGGAGAAGCTTATAGCGCCAGCAACAGGTTTTGACTATACTAGACTTCCAGCTCAAATTCCTAGTGTTGATACTAATGGCTGGATTAATACTAGGGCTGATGGTAACGAGGCCCATGTTCAAAGTATTACTGTTTCCTGTGATCTTGGTCGTGAAGAACTGTTTGAGTTGGGTACTAGACAACCTTATGCTCGTGTTGTTACTTTCCCAATTGAAGTGACTTGCGATATTGAAATGCTTTCTCTTAGTGGTGACTTGATTAACGCTTTGGCTGATGGTTGTGTTGCTGGTACTGACCCATGTACCGATATTCAAGACAACCTTAGTAATGAAGTTATTCGTATTGCAACCTGTGAAGGTACGAGAATTTATCTTGGCAATAAGAATAAATTAGCTTCCATTAACTATGGTGGAGGTGATGCTGGTGGAGGTAACGTAACTGTTACTTACAGCTATACCACCTTTAACGATTTTACAGTTCTTCATCCGCAAGATCCAACTTCTCAAAGTTCGGGTTGGTGGGAGACGAGAAGTGGTTATTTGCAGACTCTTGATTCGGCTGGCGCATTGGTTGCTGGTTAAGTTTATAGATTGTGATAAATTAAAAGACTAAGGGGGGAGAGGTTTTCTCTCCCCCCTTTGTCAGTAGTAAAGCGATAGCCTTGGCAAGCAAGATATAAGGACTATGGGCAAGTTTTCACTACTGACTTTTTATAAAGATTGGCGGTTTTAGGATGGAAGAAGCGAGACGAAATTTTTTAACCTATGAAATTATTAGCGGGTTAAAATTTATCATTATAAATGATATAAGATATAAATTAGTCCCACCTTCCAAGGAACTTAATCTATTAGCGGAACATGTTTATCAAGAAACAGTGAACTCTTTAAGATTTGATAACCTTATTACTAAGGAAAAAGCTAAGTTGTTTTTGCTCAGGTTGGGGTTATGGGGACCAAAAGAGGATGAAAACCTAGAAAAACAAGAAAAATATTTGGATGATAAGAAAGTTGACTTATTCCATGCTATGTATGATCTTAGCAAACAAGATAGAACAAGAAAGACTATTGAAGGAATTAAAAAGGCTATTAATAATTCGTATGGTAGAAAACATTCTTTAGATTACATGACCTTAGATTATCATGCTGCTCTAACTAAAAAAAAATTTATAATAGCAATGCGATTAAGGGATAATGAAAATAAAGCTATTTATACTGAAGAAGATTTTTGGAATGCAGACTCTACTATTTTGGAGAATGTAGTAGATGTGCTTGATAGGGATATATTGTCAGTAGAAGAGTTTAGAGAATTGGCCCGTAATGATCCTTGGCGCACTATATGGAACTTAGGAAAAGAATCTTGTATGGGTACTTGTTCTGCTGAATGGACAGACAATCAAAGAACATTGGTCTCATTTACTAAGATGTATGATAATGCCTATCAGAGTATGGAGTGTCCTTCTGATGATGTAATTAAAGACGATGACATGTTTGATGGGTGGATGATTGATCAAAAAAGAAAGAGAGAAAAAGAGACAAAGCAGAGACAAGTTGATACTATGAATAAGATTCCTGATAAAGCACAAGAAGTTTTTGTGTTTGCTCCTACTAGGGAAGATGCTAATAAAGTATATGATATGAACGATATGGAAGCTCGCATGACAGTTAAACAAAGAGAACAACAAATCGTAAAGCGTAAGGGTCAAGGACGAATTGATGCCACACAACTTTTAGACACTCAAATGGAATTGCGTAATCAACAGATGCAAGAGTATAAAGATAAAATGCATAGAGGTAGGTAGAAAATAAAAAATATAAGGAACAATATTATGGAAGATGAACATGAAGATAGTTTTTTAGAGTTTAAACATCAAGCCAAAAAAAGACGATCAGAATCAGATGCTAAATATAAAGATGGTTCAAAACGTAGACTTTCTAATATATTAAAGAAAAAATTTGATACTACTATTATAGGTTCGCTTGCGGCCTTTGAAGATAGATTTGGAGAACTATGGGGACACGGTCTTGCCGTGAATGATTTAGATGAAGATCAAAGATATTGGAGAGAAATATGGATGGAAACAAGATCAAAAGTTTTGGATAATGGAAACGCAAATCTAAGAGCTGCGCAAAATGAGATTTCTCAATACACGCTTTCTTGGAATCGTTATGTAACTAATTTTAATGCTGATAATAGGGATCGATAAGGAGTTAACTATGCCAGATGATAAAAAAAGAACATTTGAAGTTGAAGGAAAAAAGTATGCGGTACGTGTTCCTACTGTAGATGAGATTAAAAAAGCCAATGAAATGAGAGCTAAGACTTTTAACGAGTCTCTTAGTAGGGGGGATTTACTTCGAGATCAATTGGAAACTGAGCTTAGAAATAGGAAGCTTTGGAATGATAATAGGGAGCAACAATACCAAACCTTACGTCAAGAAGTGTTAGATGGAGAATATAGACTTCAAAAGGGTGGTATTAAGCTTACTTCTGCACGAAAAACTGCTTTGGAAATGTCAGAAAAAAGAAATACTATGGTAGAGTTGCTATCTTCTCGTACTGATTTGGACTCTAATACCTGCGAAGGAAAAGCCGACGCAGCTCGTTTTAACTACCTTTTTGCTTGTTGTTTGGTGTATGATGAATCAGGAGAGCCATTTTTTCCTAATAATATTGATGATTATTTGTTAAATCAAGATGATCCCGTGGCACTTGCTGGAGCTAGTGAATTTTACTATTTGATTTCAGGTAGTGAAAGCGTTGATCAAAGATTGCCTGAAAACAGATTTCTTACTAAGTTTAAATTTATTGATAATGAGTTAAGACTTATTGATAGAGACGGTAAATTGATCAATGAAGAAGGGAAGCATATTGATACAGATGGTAATTTTGTAGAGTGGCATAAAGATGGTACTTCTACTAAGGTAGATCCTGTAGGTAGACCTGTTAATAGTGCGGGAGATTTTGATGTAGAACATTCAGCATTTTTAGACGATAGTGGAACAGAAATTGATGAGTCTGTTTATGAAAAGGTTGATCCTGCTCTTGTAGAAGACGAAGATGAAGAAAAACCAAAACCAAAGAGAGCTAGAAAAAAGACGGTAAAAGCAAAGGCAGAACCGTCTGAAGAAGTAGTGACAGAGTCTGATAGTTAGTTATTTGGATAGTGGTCATACCCGGAACAGTTTTTAGCTGTTTAGTGGTATGGCCATTTTTTTTACAAATAAATAAAGGCGATTAGATGGCTTTTAATATTAATGCCCATGTTATTTTAAACGGCCCCAAAAAGCTTAAGGCTGTTACAAGAAAGATAGAAAGACGTTTAGGTAGTGTTAAAGCTCGTATTCGTCTTGATATTCCTAAAAATTTATCTAAGCAAATCGGCTCTTTTAATCAAGGGTTGAAAGTTCTTAATAAAAATATTGTTAATCTACAGTCTTCAACCGCAACTGCAAGTAGACATCTTCAGACATTAACAGCTCAGTTTAGAAGCCTAAATAAATCTAGTTCGTCAATGTCTAAATCTCAATCTTCTGTACAAAGTTCTTTAGAGAAAACAGGCAAACAAGTTCATGGTGTTCGAAGTGAAATCCAAGAATTTGGTAAAGATGCTGCGTTGGCTATCAGAAGGTTTGCTGCTTTTACAGTAGCAACTGGTGTTGTGTTTGGTTTTGTGAGAGCCATTCAAAGTGCTACTAAAGCCGCTTTAGATTTTGAACGTGAAATTGTTAAAGTCGTTCAAGTGACTGGGGGTAGCCGCGATAATATTAGAGCATTGAAAAATACTATTAATGAACTTTCTGTCTCATTGGGTGTTGATGCAAATAAATTAGCAGAATTGTCAAGAACCTTTGCACAAACCGGTCAAACTATTGATCAAGTTAGAGATTCTATTAGGGCGGTTGCTAGGTCTAGTTTGGCTCCTTCTTTTGGAGAAATGAAGAATACAGCAGAAGGTCTTATTGCTGCTTTGGCACAGTTTAATATTGCCGCTGATCAATCGGAAGCAGTTCTTGCTGGTTTGAATGCAGTATCTAAGAAGTTCGCTGTTGAAGCTGAAGATATGATTTCAGTAATTAGACGGGCTGGTGGTGTGTTTGCGTCTTCTGCTGGTCAAATGGATGACCCGGTAAAGTCCCTAAATGAGCTTATTGGTATTTTTACAGCAGTTAGGTCTACGACTCGTGAAAGCGCTGATACAATTGCTGTTGGTTTGCGTACTATCTTTACTCGTATTCAACGACGAGGAACTATCGACTTTCTTAAACAATTTAATATTGAATTGATTGATGCAAAGGGTAATTTTATTGGATTGTTTCCTGCATTTCAAGCTCTTTCAAAAGGTTTAGATGACATAATTAAAAGAGGAGATGCTCTTACTCTCTCTGCCGTTGTTGAAGAATTAGGTGGTGTTCGTCAAGTAGGTAAATTAATTCCTGCTATTACTCAATTTAATAAAGCCCTTGCCGCCACTAAGATTGCTGGGAAAGCTGCGGCAGAAGGACTGGGCAAAGATGTTGCTTTAGCATTACAGCCATTAGGAAAACAGTTTGAGGTATTGCAACAGAGATTTAGCGCATTAATTCGTGATATTTCTGAATCTAAAACTTTTCAGAACTTAGCTAAAGTTGCTTTGTCTTTAGGTAATGCATTTTTATCAGTTGCAGAAGTTCTTAAGCCCTTATTGCCAATGCTTGCTACTTTTGCTGCTATAAAACTTACTACTGGCTTAGTGCAATTTGGATCAGGCTTTGTTGGTGGTTTGAAAAAAGGAGGCGGGGCAGGAGCGGTAGGAGGAACTTTAGGAGGGGCTATTACCGGTGGTGGAGGAGGAGGAAAAGGTGGTGGTGGATCAAATGCTGCATTAATTTCTGCAATTAATTCTTCAGTTAATGTTCAAAAAGGATTAAGAACAGCAGTTCAGGGTCTTTCTACAGCAGGTATGCAACCTTTACGTTTGACAATTGAAGGTTTGAAGAGAACTCTTGAAGGTAATAATGCTAAAATTACTTCTTCTATTACTAATGCAATTGGAGCTATGGGAACTCTTATTAATGTTCTTAACAGGGTTGCTGCTAGTACTATGAGGATACCTTCTACAACAACGCCACCACGTAGAAAATTTGCGACCGGTGGTCGAGTTCATGGTCCGTCACATGCTCAGGGCGGTGTTCCTGCTATGCTTGAAGGTGGAGAGTACGTTATTCCTAAAGGTTATGCTGACGGTGGACCGATTAGCCTTAATGAGAATGAAACAATAGGAGGTTTCTTTTTGAAGCCTGCTAAAGGGCAAGAAAGAAGTAAAACGTGGAAAAACAAGAAAATTAATGTTACTAATCCTCAATCTATTCGTAGACTACAAAAAGGTAAAGGCTTTACTAAGAGTTCTGATATAAAAGCCTCGGGTCCACAGATACAAGAACATATCTCATCTTTAACTCAAAAAGAGCAGCTTGCAGAAGGGTTGATTAGTAAAGGACAAGGAAAATTACATGGAGCTGATGTTAAAGGTCAGATGAGAGGTGGGGGAGCTAGAGCTAATAAGTTTGCAGGAATTTATAAAAGAGACCTTACACAAAATAAAGTACAAAGTGGCTCGACTAAGTTTGGCCTATCAGGTACGATGACAGGATTTTTTCCGGGGGCAAACGAGCTTGAGACTTCTGGGATTTATAAGGCTGTGGCCGATTTTACAAAAACCGGCTTGACAGACACAATAACGGGTCTTGTTGAACACATTAAGAGTAACGGACTTATAGATGTTCCTCCTATTAATCCAGATGAATCAACTATTTTTAAAAGGGCAATGTCCAATTTATTTAAAGCAGGGGGTGCTAAGGATGCAGTAGAAGGATATGTTCTTGAAGGAATGATATCTGCGATTACGGCAGCTCCACTTGCTGGGGGTGGAACTAGATTTGATTTTCCTGCTTCTAGTTTTAATGCTACAAACAAAAAAAGACTTGGGGCTTTATTTGGCAGTCAAGAATCTATAAATAATTTATTGAAGGCTGATGCTAAAAGAACTGCAAGTCCATCAAATTGGAATAGTATCGTAGAGAAACTTGAGGCCGATATAAATAAAGGGGATCTTAACGGCGTTAGACCGCAAAAGGGACGAGCATTTGCTGCTGGTGGTTCTGTCTTTGCTCCTCAAGGAACTGACACTGTTCCTGCTATGCTTACTCCGGGTGAGTTTGTTGTTAATAAGAAATCTGCTGAGAGCTTTGGTTATGGAAATCTTAAGAAAATAAATCAATATGCTAAGGGTGGAGCTGTCGAGCCCCAATATCTGTTTGCAGGAGGAGCGTTAAAAGCACAAAGAGGTGTTGACGATTGGACAGATGTAGCTGCAAGTAAGGAGACTGAGAGACGAACACTGAAAAGAAATACTGCCAAAAGCGGTGATAATGCTGCGATGGTAAAAAACGAAATAAAAAAAGGAACACAGGCTTTTACAGATGCAATTAGGGAGATAGCGGGAGAGCTAAAATCAGTAGGTGGACAGATCTCAGAAGTTGATGCAGAGATCGAGAAAGCAAAAGCCGATCTAGCAACCGCCGAAGGTAAAACCGGACGACGTAAGAAACGCAGCGTTCGACGGGCGACGGAACGACTAACAGTTGCAGAGGAAGCGAGAGCACCCCTAGCTGCTAAACAATCCGAGCTACAAGCTAAGAAAGAAGCGGCTATAACTGTAGCAAAAGATGAAGGAAAGCGACAAAAGAGAATAAAAACTGCTCAAGTTCATGGAGAGATCAAAAGGATAGATGAAGAGCGAAGACCTGCGCCTCGAAAGAAGCGCGAGTGGACGAACAAGTGGCAGCCGCGCGCTACGAAATCCACAGAACAGTTGGCAAAGGAATCTGAGGTAGCTGCTAATAGAATGAAAGGAATGGGTGATGCTGTTGCTGGCGGTATTGGGGCTATTGGTGGATTTACAGCGGCATTAAGCTCAATGGATTTTAGTTCCCCCGAAGCTGCAATGTCTTCTTTAATGGCTTTGTCATTTGCTGTTACGCAAGCACAGACGGCTTTCGCTGGACTTTCTGCAATAACTAAAACGGCAGCGGCTGCTGAAGGGGCAGAGACTGCTACAAATGTTGCAGCGGCTGGTAGCGAAGGAGTAGAAACTGTTGCTAACCTTGCATCTGCTAAGAGTGAAATGGTCAGAGGATTTAAGAAGGGGTTAAGAAGTTTCGATCCCACAAAGCGTGGCCGTCGTAGAGCAGATGTTCTGGATCGCCGGGCGATGGACCCCAAAGCAAGGAAGGTACGGAAGAGGCTTGACCGAAGACGCGGAATAGAGCCTACCACTATTACGGGACGAACTGGTAGGTCCTTTGGTGCTGGCGCACCAAAAGGGGCGAGCAAGCTTAATTCGAGTATGGCTGGCCTATCAAAAGGCTTGACTAAAATTGGACCTTCGTTGGGTAAGTTAGCCGCAGGAGGAGTTGTAGGAGCAGGTGCCTCAATGCTTATTGGTCCTATAGGTAATAAATTAGATGAATTGGTTAGAGGTAAAAAAGAAGAAATTGCTCCGGGTGTTACTGGAGTAAGAGGTGGAACTGTAGGGGGAGCAGGTACTGCTGGGGGTTTAATACAGGGAGCACAAGGAGCTGCTATAGGTGCAGCTCTTGGAACGGCTATTCTTCCGGGCTTTGGTACTGTTATAGGGGGCGTAATTGGTCTTGCGGCTGGAGCAGCTAAGGGTGCTTTTCAAGGAATGGCTCAGCAAGCAGAGTTTAATGCTATTGTAGAAATGACTGAGAATGTAAAAGATGCAAATAAACAATTAGAACGATTCTCTAAATTAGGTGAAGTTACTGCAACATCTTTAAAGAATTTAAATGATTCTGTAGCGAAACCAATTGCATCCTTTAGTACGGTTCAACAAGCTTCATTTAAAAAAGCAAGGTCAGATCAAGCGTTTAGCGTGAGTGGTCTGTTGGGTAAGGGTGGCGTAGCGCAAGAAAAAATGGGTACGGAGGGTGGTGTCGCAGCTAGTGGCATAGCTGGAGCTGCTGCTGGAGCTGCTGTAGGCGCTATTGCAACTGCTTGGCTTGGACCCGGTGCCGCTATTGGAGCTGTAATAGGAGGTATAATTGGTGGTATAGGTGGATTAGCCTTTGCTTTACTAGGTACAGATAAGCGTATTGAAGCTACTGCTCTATCATTTGATAGGGCTGCTAACTCTATTACTCCAGAGTTTATAGAAAATCTAAATAAAGCATTTGAGCAGGCATCTGGTCAATTAATGAAGAGTTTGAGTCTGGAACAAGTTCAGCAGATTGCAGCTGTTCAAACTACCAGTGAAGATCTTAATCCTGCCGAACAAGCTACCATGACTAATACAGCCTTTACTAATATGAATAATATTCTTGGTTCTACGACTGGAGAAACAGGAAAGCTTTCTAAAGAATTACAGAGACTTGCCTCTATAAAAATGGATGCTGGATTAATTGATGCCGTTAGAGCTGAAGCTGATTTACTTGGAGAGGAGGGAGGTGCGAAGTTTAAAGCAGCATTCGTTGATATAAGAAGAGAAGTAGAGAAAATGGGTGGCTTTGGAAAATTAATAGAAACTGATTCAATGGAAGAAGTAAATCGACTTATTGAGGCAAGAACTGATCTTGATGCTGCGGGTAAGGAACAATTAAAGAAAACTATTTTAGCTGAAAAAGAGAAGACGAATGCTCAATTAAAAGCGAGTGCTACTGCCGAGTTGGTGGCAAGGGCGACAAAAAGAGCTGCGCAGGCATTAGATGCTCTAGTTGCTGGCTTAGAGCAGTTTGGTTCTAAGACAGATGGTATTGCTAAACAAATGTCTGGATTTGCTGATCAGGTATCAAATGAGTTTGCTCAAATTACTGGTAAAAAAACAGTTGGACAGATAAGTAAATTTAATCCATTTGAAAATATTAGTGCTGCGAGTGATTTGCAAATAGATACTTCTCTAGGTCAATTACAAGGTTTGGGAGGAGGAGGTCCAGCAGGAGAAGTAGCATTTAAAGATTTGGGTAGTATGATGAAAGCCCAAAAAGATTTTCCACTTGAAATGAGACATGTTTTAAATGATCTTATGAAACGACAGGCTGAAGGAGAACCAATAGAGAATGTAGATGTAATGGATGCTATTACAGCAAGGTTTGGTGATCTTCCCCCTCAGTTATTGGCGGGATTGCAAGATTCGCTTACTGCCGGATTGGGCAGACAAAAAGGCGACTCGTCGGTTTTCACTTTAGATACTTTAAAAGAAATGTTTGAAGAGGGAGGGAATGTATTTGGACTTATGGGGGATGCGGCTAAGGCGACACAAGAACAACTTAGTAAAGCCGTTTCAGCCCTTAATGAATTTCAAAATTCAATATTAAAGGTGGCTGCTTTAGAACAAGAAATGATGCAGCATCGTATGAGTGCAGAGCTTAGTATTTTAGATAAGCAACAGTCAATTAGGGATAGAGTAAATAAAGCTTTAGGAAAGACTCCAGACTCTATAGCACAAGCTACTGGAGATTTAAGGGATAGACTACAAACTCTTGCCGGTGGTGGTACTGGAGGAGCTGTTGGTGTCGATGTACTTAATCCAGCAGCTATGTTTAGTAGATTAGAAGGACTGCAACAACAAAGAAAAGATGTAAGGGGTAAGCTTGGTCTCCAACCGGGACAACAAGCTCCAACTGTAGCTACAGATAATATGACCGACGAAATGAGGAAGAATTCTAGTCAACTTGCTAAATTAAATTCTGAAATTAATGGAACACAAGATGCCCTAAAGGAATTGGCAAATGATACTCGCATGTTAGCTGCGATTGAAACAAAAATAGCTGATTTGCAACGCAAGCAAGACTTAGCTAAGGGTGGTGTGACATCATTGATGCAAGCATGGAAGAAAGTAATGACTGGAGAAATAACAGGAATAGAGTTTAACGAGATAGTAAAGCCTCTAAATCAATTGAGGCAAGCCTTCACTGGCTCGATTAGTACTTTTGATGCTATTGATCTAGTAAGTGCTTTTGATTCCGGTAATGCATTAGTAATGCAAGACTTATCGCAACAGTTTGGTGGCAATCAGGAAGCAATGAAGGATTTTATTGATGGTATAAGGGCACAAGCAGGCGCTAGTGTTGGAGGCCAGATGGCTGGGGCTGGATTGGGAAATATGGCCCAGTTCATGCAGACCGGCGTTCAGACTATGGTGGATACGCAAGCACAAATAGGAGAGCTAGCAGGAGAGATGCAAAAGATTGGAGATGCACAAGTAGCTATCTTAGCACAGACTATGGAAAATCAACAAGCGGCAATGCAGGATGTTTTGAATAAAGCCTCATCTGAATTTTCAGCAGCAGCGGAAGCTTTGCGAGATGCTGTTGTAGAATTTGGAAAGATGCGTGGTATGCCAACAGATCCTCCTGTTACAATAGATCCTACAGCAGATCCTACAGCTACACCACCGGGTGCGCTTGGTGGGGGACCACCTTGGGCAGACGGTCCTTCTGAGGATGCTGAAAGACCATCAACTACGCCGACAGATGAGCCGACAACGTCAAGACCCTCACATGTTGAAACTGGAGAAGCGGCAGCGGCTGGAGCACAGGCAGCAGCTAAGATAGATACTGGAGATTGTTGTAAAATTATTACAGGTAAACTGGATAAAATAATAGCATTGTTAGGAACTGGTGGACCTAAAAGTGAAGCTGCTGCTGCTGTAGAAGCAAGTGCGCCTGCGGGAGCACCAAGAGCAGCTACAGGACGAGTTTCAGAACCACTGCCATTAACCACAGGCGAGGCGACCGAGCTGGTCGGTTCAATTCCTTCGGGCGATAGACTATTAGGCGAAGGTGAACTGACGCCTGCGGGGGCGGCTGCAGCGGAAGCTTTGCGAGATGCTGTTGTAGAATTTGGAAAGATGCGTGGTATGCCAACAGATCCTCCTGTTACAATAGATCCTACAGCAGATCCTACAGACGGCCCAATCTCCCGGTCCTCTGCTGCGCCAAAACCTCCCGGTCCTCCTACGCCTCCTCCGAAAGTTGAAAAAACAAAGCTAGATACGCTTAAAGAGCAACAGAAACAAGCTGAAGAACAATTGGCAAAGGACGAGGCACAAGCGACTCACCGGAGGGTGCAAAAGAAGCAAGATCGAGAGGCTTATAAAGAAAGTCAGAGAGAGAAAATTGTTAAGGGTGGTGACTACGGATTTGCAGTGAGTTCTGATCAAGCAGAAGCAACTGGGGGTTTGTTATCAGACCCTAAATGGAAAGAGATGCAAAAGACAGAAAGCGGGGAGTGGAAGAGGAAGGATGAAGAATATAAGCGAGGTCAGTGGCAGACATTCTCGGAATCATTCATGGGTCAGGGACACAGGGACGCGACGAAGCGGACGCATACAATGGAGCAAGACTTGAAGGGCACACAAAGAGAAGGGGAATTTGAGACTGAGGCAGAACGAAGAACGGTCGCTGGATTTGGCCTCTCGCGTGGAGGTGAAGCGGCTATGGCCGATAAAGCAGCTGAAGATAAAGTAATTGCGTCAAGAAAGGCGGTTGAAGAAGCGAACAAGGCCGTAACAGCTGAAGCTGCTCAGGTCGATCCTCACGCAGAAGCTGCTCAGGCTCGTGCTGGTGGTTATGGTGTGTTGACTCCAGAAGAGTTACAAGCCGCTCAAGATAAAAGAGCAAGGGAGGCAGAAGCTGCTACTGCTGTTGAACCTGCTGGTGGTGGTATTCCCCCAAGTGGTCCTGCGGCTGGTGCAGCGGAAGCTTTGCGAGATGCTGTTGTAGAATTTGGAAAGATGCGTGGTATGCCAACAGATCCCGCCGATCCATTGAACCAACAGGTTGCTCAAGGTGCGTCTCACATCGCTACTGCACCAGAGGGTATTCCTCAGGAGGACTGGGATAATGCAAACTTTGCTGGGAGAATGAGATTGCTCCAAGACAAGGATAAGGCAACACAAGACACAGCTACTAAACCTAAACAGGTTGCTCAAGGTGCGTCCTTGGGAGGCGTACAACAGAGAGTTGATGACGCAACACGGGTTCAGGGAGACAGAACGGCTACTGATCAGGCGTTTAAAAGAGGATTCCAATCTGGTCCTCCTATGCTACCTCCCGAAAAAGATGAAGCAGTAGCTGGAGACGCTAGTGAATTTGGCACTACAAGTGTTATAGACAAAGCTAGATCAACTAGAAGTTTTGCTGCAACGGCAGCTAGAACGCGGAGTGGTGGAGGGGGACGACGTATGGGAGTGTCAGGAGGAAGAGCAGGAGGAGGGAGAGGAATGCGTATGGGTCGAGGTAGAGTGGAATTAAAAAATGTTATGAAACAAGGTAGAGCAGAAATAAAAGCTGAAAGAAGCGCACAATATGATAGTCCAGAAGAACGAAAAGCTGCTTATGCTGCTGGGAAACAACGAAGAAGAGAAAGATTCTTAGGAACTACAGTTGGTGGACAATCTGAAACAGATGCAGAAAGAGCTGAAAGAGAAAAGAAACAACAACAACAACAACAGGGCATGGCTACTGGCGCTCAACGCCCAGCTGTTCAAGCTGCGCAAGTAGCGGACCAGCCAAGAGTTGGCGAAGATCCTAGAGCAAGAACAACACAAACTAGAAATGTTACAGCAGCACCCGGAACTACAGCAGACGTTAAAGGAGATGCTGGATCCTTAGCTGGAGCATCATTCCTTTCGGCAATATCAGAAGCAAAAGATACTTGGTTTACAGCCGGTCAACAATTTGGAGAAGGTGCTAAATCAATAATACAAGAGACTAAAATAGAAATGAAGGCTTCGTTAGGTCCGATTAGTATTAATCTTACTGGATTAACAGGATTTAGAGAAGAATTTTTAAAGCAAATGGAAGCAAAGATAGCAGAAGCTCTTGCTGGAGAAACAAACGCAGATGGATCACCAGCGCGTCCTCCGGGTCTTGGCGGGTAGCATCACATTAATCCACATTAATATAGAGAATAGAGAATAGAAAGGTAACATCATGCCATTAGGCGACGGAATAACATTTTCATACGGTAGTGGAATCGATACTTATAATTTTGATCCTAGACCGTTGTTTACTGTTAATAAAGAAATGATAAAAACGCCGTCCAATATAGGACTCGCAACTAAATACAATATGACATTAAATGGTTATGTTCTGCCTACTGGTGGTGATCAGGGATCAGCTGGTCTTAGTAATGTTATTAGCGGAACCAATGTTCTTAGAGACTCTTTTGCCAGAGACTTTAAATTATTATTGCTTCAGTGTGGCAGTGATGCTCCACTTATAAGTGGTTATCCTAAAGTTATAAGTATAGATGTTAATAACGCTAGTGATAACTATGTTCAACGTGCCGACTATACTATTAACTTAGAACTACCTTCTTTAACAGGGGGTACATCAGATTTAGCAGGAGAATTTTGTGATGGGTCTATCTCAGGAGACTTAAGTGCAAGTGGATTAATTTCTCTTACTGATGATTTTACAGTAGAATTTTTAGATCAAAAAGTTGGAGGAGATATTAATATTGCTGGGTTTGGCAGTTCTCCCTCTGTATTTTCTTTACAAAGAACACTATCAGCACAGGGTGATCCGACAGCATGTGTAGCCTCTTCTTATGAACCTTGGGAGATAGCAAAAAACTACGTCAGTGCAAATTTAGGACTTACACCAGCTATGACCGGACTCGTTGGTTTAATGTGCGTTTCTGGAATGAGTATTGCTAGCAATTTTAGAAATATAAGTGTTAATAAAACTGATGGAAGTGTTAATGCTACAGAAACTTTTGTTGCATATACTGGTTCCAACCCAGCTACTGAAGAGATGGAAGTCAGTAGCGAACGTTCTTCCGATAGTCCGCATATTTCAGTTACAGTTAATGGGACCATACAAGGATTAAATACCATAGATTATGGTGCAGGAGGGTGTGTTCCCACTGGAGAAACTACGTTTAATAATGCATTAACGGCATGGAATGGAGTATCTGGTGCCTTATACGCAAGGGCAAATGGGGCATATACTACTTTAATACCGAATAATAGACCCATAGGTATGCAAACTGCATTAAATATAGTACCATTAAGTGAAAGTATTGGATATAATCCTATAGTGGGTACTGTTACATACAGCAATAACTATGATGACAGACCTGACAATATTAATTCATATGCATTAATGGAAAGTATTAATTATACAGATACTTATGCGAATGATGTATTTGCATCAATCACCGTATTAGGAAGGACAAGTGGACCGCTACTTCAAAGTATAGGAACTGTTGGGCCTACAGTAGCAGAGATATCTATCGATTCGATTATGTTTCCCGTGCAAGGTGATGTGTCGGGGATAACAGCTGATCAATACCTTGCTTACAGTGGTTTGATTGAAAATTATGAAAATGGTTTGCTTGCGAGAGCGGATGTATCTCGAATATTTATTAATAATTTTAATGAAACTTGGGATCCAAAGGGAGGACATTATACTTTGAATAAGTCATGGACATTAGGAAAATGCTCATAGGAGGTTTTAATGAAAGTAGCACCCGGTGAATCTTGTACACAACAGGTATATGGACCTTATGAGCAAACTTTGTTTTTGGGTTGTAGTATTATTGATTTTTCTGTAAGTGCTGGATGGAATCAACAAGCATCAGAACTTACTGTAAATTTGGTTGAAGACCCATGTGATACTGCTTTCAAAAGATTCTGGACTCCAGAAGATGGTAGCTATATTGACACAAGGGGAGCCCCTAATACAAACATTGGTTTTGGTTATCAAAAAATGGCCGATCCCGGATTTACCTATCCTAATATTGGTGCTCCAGCCTTTTTTAAGATAGCAGATTTTGAATTTGCTGGTATTATACAATCTTATACTACAACAGAAGGAGCGGATGGAAATCCTAAATATACTGTTAAATTAGTTGATCCTCGGGTAATTTTAGATCAATGTCAAGTTATCTTAGATCAATATGAAGGTTCGGTTCAGGGAATTTACAATCTATTTAATGTATATGGATTTTTAGAGCATTATGAATCTGTGGTACGGGTAGAGGGTAATGTTAATGAGACTTGCGACCTAACTGAGACACAGGGTACTAGATTTGCATCTCCTGTAGGATATTTTGGTGGTTCTCGAAAAACTTCTAGAGGAATACCGTGGAAGTTGATTAGGAAAGCTTTAATTGGTATTACAGGAGATACTTCTCCGTTGCCAGCATTTCCGGGGGGTGCACAAGGAGGTATTAATACAGATGAAAATAGTCTTACATATTATTCGAGAGGTATAGTTGGGCGTGGAGGTAGCGGTTACGGATATGGAGAATTAACAGATCCCAACAATGAAATTAGTGAGGTAAACACGGGAGGAAAGGTAAAATATTTACTAGATCTGAGTGAGCTTCCAACCGCTGCATCATATGAGTATCGTATTGCTGGCCCTGTTGTTTCACTTAGTGATTTAATCAATCAGGTTTGTGCGGATGCTGGAGTAGATTATTTTGTTGATTTATTACCAACTAAGGATGGATTGTCGGCCAATACAACATTTCCACATTTGATTATAAAAATAAGAACTATAAGTAGACGCAATCAAACTGATATTGGTAGTTCTGTTAGATCAGTAATTCATGGCGGTGAAACGGATGTAACAAAGCAATATGGAGGTAAGAGAAATCGAGATTTTTCAACAGAACATAGCCAAATAAATGAATTTATTAAGAGCCATTCATATCTAGAAAACGGTGACGGTGTTATATCTGATTCATATGGTAGAGAGCTTCGCGCAGATGTAAACACTAGTTTTTTAATTGGGGGTGCAGTTAGACAATATTTTCAAGAGAATCCTGATGAAAATACCACAGTAGATGGAGAGCTGGTTGGACCTTCGACTAACATGACACCGTTCTGGGGATGGGATGGAGATGGGAATTTAATACAGTCTGCTTATACGGAGGGTATTACTCAAAGTTGGCGTGTCTTATTAGATTTTCGTAAAATTAATTTGGCCCTTAAAACTCCAGTTGGTTTGGCTGATGGATTGGTGGGCAAACCTGCAACAATTTCAGAACAAATGGGAGTGGCTACGGGTTGTGAGGCTTGTTTTGGATGGGTTACTGAAAACGAACTTAGGTTTGCTTTAGGAGATTATGAAAGCTTTAAAAAGAATATGCTCAAAGCAGCGCCACCTATTGCTCCTTGGCTTACAGGTGGTACTGTTTTGCAAAGATATTTTAGAAATACATTATTGTTTGTTGTAGACATATCACCAAATCCGGGGGCTCCTATGACAGCAATTGATGTTGCAGTAGGATCTGGCCCTTATGATTATAGTGGTGATCCAGCAAGTTCAAGAGCTATGGATGGCCAAACTCTATATAATTGGTTAAATGCTTATGCTAGCGATTTTTATGGTAAACAATTTTTGGTTGGATTCAAGAAAGGTACGCAAGTTTGTCGTTCTATGGACACAGACACAATTACGGATCCTCAACTAAACTTGGGGGTAGCTCCAGATCTGGTTTATAGTGATGAACCGTCTACGGAGGGTGGATGGGCTTCTATAGTTAATAATGATGGAGAACTAGAAGACACATCAGATGTTTTAGGAATATTTAATCCAACTGATTCAAATCCAAATGATGATAGATTTGGAGAAAGAGCAGACTTCTTTAAAGATGAACAAGGTAAGTTTCAACCTATGTTACGTTATTCTGTAACGTCTGCTCAAACGCAGTTACCCGGAGGAGAAATAGATATTAAGTCCATTAATGTGGATGATTATCTAGTAGGTACAAGATTTAATGCAGACCCTTATGAACCACCAGATAATACTTTCCCAGAAACGTCTGAAGACACTAGTAATTATATATGGGTTAAGGCCGATATTCATCCAGAATGGATTGAAGGTACGCCCGTTGTTGATCAGTGGGATGATATGAAGTCTATATTGTTGAAAGTTTCTTCACCAGTTCTTTTCAAGAATACATTATTAGGGTCAAATGTGATTATGGACATACTTTCATCACAAGGCCCAATGTCTGGAACTAATCGTCTATCTCAAAGACATGAGGATCCGTTTACACCTGATAATACGCCAGAAATTGATATAAATCCAGCAGCAAATGTGAATCTAGGTGGTCAAGGAACTAGTGTTAATGCTATAGCTCCTCCAGCTGTTTTTCCAACTGCGGCTGGAGTACCTATGAAAAGCAGCACACTAACTTATGGTCCTTGGAAAAATGTTGGGGCTAATCCGGGAGGGGTACAATGTGATTTAGACGAAGGACTTACACCTTGGGAATATGGTGGTATCTATTACATGAATGCGGCGGCAACTCAAAAAGTAATGAATAATATTACAAAGTCGCAATGGGCTGAGCGTGGAGAAGTTACAGTTCCCGGATATCCTACAAGACTGTTGGGCTCTTGTCTAACGCTTAAAACACAGGATGTTAAGACAAGATTTGCTGAAAAATTTGATAGTAGGGTGAGAACAAGTACTTCTACTAGTTATGAAAGACGAATTATAGAGTCTTATAAGGTCGTATTTAGCTCTCTAGATAAACAACAGGCTTCAGCCAGTATTTCTAATATTAATGTAAGTATAGGATCTAATGGTGTTACAACTTCTTATCAGATTAGCACATTTACTCCAGTTTATGGAAGATTTTCCAAAGGAAATGCAGACCGTATCAAACAAATAGGTCTAAATAGGCTTAAAGGTGAGCGCGAGATGCGAGCACGTAACCAATTAAAAAGACTACTAAGTGGTGGTGCTGGACATCTCGGAAGTGCAGGTAGGTGGGGTTTTCGTTCTTCTGTAGATTCTATAGGAAAGGGTAGTATAGCTCCTAAGAGTCCTATGGTATTGTATGTTGGCAAAGTTGCTGGATGGGAATTGCCATATCCTACTGGAACAGGAATGCGCGCACCAGATTTTACTGGGATTCCTCTTTCAAATGCTGCCGCTGGCGTAGGAAGTTATCAATATCTTAGAAAAGCTGTTTTAGGTGCTACCTCAACTACTTTAGCACATTATAAAAATTATGAAGGCACATCGATGATGACTATGGACGGTTTTATGAGACCGGTTACAAATAGACATGCTCGTACTGGTCCATTCTTTGGGACTGGAGTTGCTGGATCATGGCCGATAGAGGGTACTTACACTAATAAGCGTTACCACGCGACGACACAGTATTGGTGGAATGGATTTATAGCAGATTATAATGGTCAAGAAATTTCAGGCCCGTTACCGCCTAGAGCATTCGGACAAAATTATATAGAAAACGCTAGTGATGACGACTATCGGCGTGGTCAGGCAGGTGGTTGGTTTGGATCAGACGGTGTTATACCGACGCCCCTTTCAGAAGATGTCGGTACTGGAGTTGGTCAAATTGGACGATATCCTATGGTTCAAAAAACTCAAACTATAGCTCCTTTTCCTCCTATTTCTGGATATGAAAGCCTTGAAATTAGTACATGGTATTTAGACTTTCTCGCAGATCCTGTTTCTAATCCATTTCTTATTAATGATCTTCGTGCCACTGGTATTTTAGGAGGGTGGTGGTGTGGTACTTGGAACTGTTGTGATTCTGATAGATTTGGTCGTGGCAATTGTACACCTCCATTTGGCACAGGGTCAATGAATGGTGCGGCTGGTCATGATATTGAAGGAGTAGCTAGATCGGGATTTACTCAATTAGTGAACGGTTCTACTACAGGATCTTTACTTTTTAGACCAGATTGGGATCCTATAGGACACGGTAAGCCTACAGTTTTTCCCAATGATCCTGCAAATTCTGACCCGCAAGAGATTGACTATCCAACCAATTATCGATACTTAGCTATGCGCGGCCCCATTATGTTGCAGTCATGGGGATATGACATTCAAGGACATCCCATTCCTAATGAATTTGACATTAGAAATCCAGAGTCTTGTTGTTGGGGTCCAGTTCCAGAGAACACATGTCCTGAGTATGCATGGAAGAATCTTCCTTATTTATGTTTTGGTGCTGCCCAAGGTGAATTTCAAACAGACTATGCTAAAGTTAGTGATAAGTTTATGGATAATTGGTTGCAACGTTCAGATTCTTGGCCGGTTGCTCCAGTTGATTTAAGATTTGATAGGAAAAGAGGCGTTTGGACTATTCCTCCTTCATTTAGATTACTGCAAGTAAAAACTACTGGGATTATAGATCCCGGAGCTACTGACACAGCGACTGTTGAGAAGTGGATCTATGACATGGATTCTCCTGATTATACCATAGGGACTGGTACAGGAGAGGGTATGGAACATGAGCTAACTGGTCAAAAATTTTCTGGTCCAAAGGGAACTAGTGGACCTACGGAGGGTAAGCATGTAATTCAACTTGAAAATTGGTCAGAGTCAGCTCTTCAAGGAAAAGTATTAGCTTATTATGATACAGCAGAAGGAAAGTATTGGGCTGTTCAAAAAGTAGAGAATGGTATTCCTGCCGTATATGTTGGTTGCGCGTCCAAAGAAGGATCGGCAGGAACTCAGAATGGTTGTTACGTGGGTAATAATGTAAATGAAAGTACAGTTCTTGGAAAGTTTATCAGAGAAGATGGAGGAGAAGAGAGGGAAGGAATTACAACCCTTATTCTTGGGTGCGGCATAAGGGGTATTGTGACCCCAGATTGGGGTACACATCATATTGATTGGTATGGCAGTAATGAAGCGTTATATGTCGCTCCCGGAAGTATGAAACTCGCCGGATTGGAAGTTCAGGGTGGTCTAAATGATCAAGATCCTGCCCCTGCTGAAAAGCTGATATTTTCAGATAAATTGAAGATATCTGAATATATTCCACCGGACGATTCAGCGCAGTGGCATACATGTACGTGGAGTGTTGATCTAGCTGGTGACTTAGGAGGATGTCAAAGCGGAATTAATGCGGTTGTTAAGTATGTAGAAAGCGTAAAATGCGTTGGAGCTTCGTTTGAAGTGTGTAGTAAGAATATGGAATTTTATAGTGGATGTCTGGTAGCTACTAGCGATCAGCCTGCAAATAAAATCAATATGTAATATGGAAAGTATAGGTAGTTATGGCTCACATACCGGGTAATGTTGAAGACGAACATGGGGCTTATGAGGCAGAAAAAGAGTCTAGCGGTACTTTTGAATATTATCCTAATGGAATGCATGTCAATGCTGAATCAAATCAACCGGGAGATTTCTGTTGTAGCTGTTGTTTTAAGGACGGTGAACGTTGTCCACAGGGATATACTGATAAAGGAGACGATGAAGACGGTAATTTTTTAGGATGTGAAAAAGCAGCAGGTGGAGTTGCTGGAATGTGGCGCGATCAGATGGCCGCTGATAATGGTAAGCGATGCTACTGTGGTTGTTGTCCATGCTATGAGAGTACTTTACATTTTAGCATTCTTCATTGTAGAATAGAATATACCGACGATAATGGTGCGTCTTACGAAGATGTATGTGACAATAAAGACGGTTGGGAGTTTTCATTAGAACAAAATTCTGATACTTGTTATACTAACCAAGAGAGAGCACTTCGTGGATATATTAACCCTTGTTCACAGGAAAAGGGGGGTGCTGACAACCAAGCTATCCCCCCTTCGGAGAGTAAGACTTTTGGTGGAGGTTGTGAAGGGAATGCGGGAAGTCCGTTTTTTTGGTGGGACAATCTTACTCCAGAATATACTGATCCTGCTAAAAAGTCATTCTATCAGGAAGCGTATTCTTTTCAAAGCAGTATATGTGCGGGGGATGCGTTACCGGAGCGTCCAGCATTTGGATTTGATGGCGCTGGATCGCGGGGAGGAATGCAGGTTATAGCTTCGCTATGTTGTTGTAGAACAGGAAATAAAACTCCGATTCCTGATTTGCCAGTTTGGGTGGATGCTAACGACGCCGGTAAGACATATAACCAAGATAGGGAAATTCCAGATCTTGATGAACATATATGTAATGCTGAAGTAGATTCAGAGGGCGAGATCAAATCCAATTGTCCCGGAACAAATACCACACTCGAAAAGACGAGTCAGGTAACTACTCATGTAAATGGTTTAGAGGGATATGCACGACAATCATTTAAAGAAGCAGCAGGAGGGGAAGAATGGAGATTTAATTCAATTTGTGGAAGTTCTTGTAATATATTTACTTTATATCCTGATCCTGTAATGAGGATGCCTGTTTCCTTTGATATACATCAAAAATTTAATAACGCTGTTGATCAGGCTGCTTGTGATGCTATGGAAGAGGGGTGGTCTTGGATTCCGGCTGCTACCCCGAACTTTCCAGATGGAAGATGTATAAAGCAGTGGTGGGAAGTAGGAGGTTCCTGTACGCCTTGTTCTCAAGCCTTAATGAAATATTATATTCCTCCAGCCGAGGCCAATAAACCTAATACTCCCGTCAGACAAGATACAGCGTGTAATTCATTATTAGCTGGGGAGTGGAACGAGCTTCAGAAGAACTGGCTCTGGAACAACGACCACCCTTATAATCAAAGCTCAATGCAAACGGTGACGGTGCACAAAGTTAAGGCAATGCCAGCTCACCCATCAAGCGAGTTGGGTGTTTCTCCTCTTGTACATGGTCAGTGTTTAACTAAAAATGCACATTATAAAAATGAAACTGGATGTCCTCCCCCTATGGAGGACGACTTTCCAATCGATACTAAATTTATAATGACAGTAACTGGATCTTTCTCTATATCATGTGATTGTCAAACTGGATATCTTCGACATTATAAATGGCCCGGAGGCGACCCTTATAACAGTGATGGTTCTCCACATCAAGGAACTATAGCTGGTTGGGAAAAGAACGCTGATAAAACTGATCCAGACGCAGCTCCCGGAGATGTTTTTGCTTGTACAAATTGCGCAGGTGAGTCACTTGGTCTTCCATCACGAACTTGGTCAGATGTGCAAGATGGAAATTGTGCATGGGGATTTCATCGAATGGGAGATATTTGTTGGCCATCTTCCGATTATCAATCTGCGGTTCGGTTATATTTCATGGGAGAGATTTCAGAATAAAGGGCAATATAATGGAAAATGGATCAAGTCAAAAAACTTATGATGTGTGCAAAACAGAATGTCAATGTGATGGGCCGGGAGAATGTCCAGTCTATGGCATATATATGAACGAAAGAAGATACGAACGGTGTAAACATGATTGTAGTTGGCGTAAACAGTATGCGAGATATTACGCAAAATTAAATATAGCAGATATCAAACAAGAGTTAGAAAACAGAATGCATAATGCCATGAGCGAAGAACAAAAAGAAATAGACGAGGCTGAAAAACAATTAGATAATACTATTTTAGAAATAGAAAAAGAAGGAGTAACTCTTCAAAATTATCAACAAAAAACAGAAGGTCTTGGCGACTTAGTGGAAGGGGTATTATCAAAAATAGGCATTTCAGAAGAAACGATTAAAAAATGGTCTGGAATAGGTGGGTGTGGATGTCACAAAAGAAAAAAGTTTTTAAATCAAATTTTGCCCTTTAGAAAAAAAGAGTAAATATTGGCTAGAAAAAAAAGAAGAAATAGTAATAAAGACCACCAGTTAAACCTTTCTCTTCAATCAAACTTGAGACCCAAAGGTTCTAACCAAACTAGATATTTTAAAGCTATACGTCAATCAGATGTTATTTTTTGTTCAGGACCGGCTGGTTCTGGAAAAACAGCTATAGCAGTAGGATTGGCATGTCAATATTTGATAGAAAAAAAAGTTGAAAAAATTGTAGTCGCGCGTCCAACTGTAGAAGCTGGCAGGGGTCTTGGTCATTTACCCGGAAGTTACACAGCTAAAATTCAACCTTATCTTATCCCTGTATTAGAGGAAATGAATAAATATCTTTTGCCAGAAACACTTAGGATATTGCGTAATTCTAATCTTATTGAATTGTGTCCTTTAGAATATATGCGGGGAAGAAATTTTCATGACTCGTTTATGATCTTAGACGAAGCACAAAATGCTACTTTTGAACAGATCAAAATGTTTCTTACAAGAATAGGTAAAGGGTCTAAGGCTGTACTCAATGGAGATCCAGATCAAACAGATCTTCACTCAAACACGAAAGGCGGTTTTGATTTTTGTATGAAAAAGTTAACTTATGTTGAAGGTATTTCCATTTGTCAATTGGAAGGTAGTGACATTGTCCGTAATGATATTATTACTAGAATACTAGACAAGTTAAATAACTAATGCTATGAAAAGATATGGTACTCTTAAAGAAGATCAATGTCTTGAGTACTATATTCGTAGATATCAAAGAGCAATTTCAATGATACAAAAGACTAACTATACACCGGCTCAAATTGCAGGATTTAAAAGTGCATTGCCGGGTGAGAAAGTTAAAAGAGAACACATTCTAGAATATGCATTTAAAATTGTAGAGTTAAAGAAAAAGTTGTATAAGATAACTGGAAGATGTTCTCCTTCGTTTCCCAAATGGCCACTTTAATTGACCTCTTCAAACAGATAGTCCAACCATTTATTAAATTCGGGGTATTCTATGTCATCATATTTTAAAACAGGTTTGTAGGTGTGCGACAGAGCGACTGTGTGGGCTGCTGACGCTATAGGAAAGGCCGTTGCTTTTTGCATCGCTGAGAACTGAGAGTCTGATTTTATTACTTTTTGAAAAGACATGATACCACCACCACTTAGAACATCGTCTACTTGAACTTTTATAACAACTAAGTCCTCTTGAGGGGGACAGGTTTTTTTGAAGATTTCAATAAGGGTTTCATCATCTAATCCAGACTCATGAATTAAAAAATTAACAATATTATGATGTCCCGGATATCTCAATGTTTTGTAAGAACAGTTCTTAACACCACGATTTTGCATTGTTGTAAGAGTGTGTGCTGCTCCTCCACTAGTATAGAACGCTTCTAGGTTTCCAATAGATGTTTGAACTGATTCTAATCCACTCATCGATTTTTGTATAGAAGTTTTACCATGAAGTAAAATGATACAGTCTTCTTTATATTCATTAATTAGACCATCGTATGACCATGTACAACTATACTTTAAGGTATTAATGGGTTCTTTAGGAAGTCCTCCTACCATCATCACTATACTATTAGGAGGCTTGTGATGTTCTATTCTATATTCTTTATATAGATTTTCTGCAACAATATTAGCCCATCCGGGAGCTAATCCTAGATCTGTTACAACTGGCGAATTACCATATGAATAAGCAGCGTCGTTTATTTTATTACTAGTTAACACACTACCACCTAAGTCAAAATATTTTATTGTGTTATCTATACAAAACATAGCTAATCCTAAATTTTGATGGTATGGCAATGAAGCAATTACCGTTTCACAACCTTTTAACATATCAAACGTGCCATGAGGAACACAGTCAAAAACTTCAAATGTATGATGTGAATGTTTTAATATATTTTTACATTCATTTAATGCTTCTTCTGATTGATCTATTATTACGAGATCATATCCTAAACGTTCCATTGCCCAAGCAATAGCTCGTCCCATTCTTCCTGCTCCAGCAATACCTACTTTTTTATTACCCATACCCATTTAATTATCCTTTTAGTTACTGTGTAGACAATTTAGCTGCTTGATATAAACCATTAGATACGGAAAACAAAGGCTGTTCTGCATGTTTGATTTCAGAAATAGGTACAGGAAAATCATCGCCAATAAGTTCTTTGAGTCTTTCAACGAATCCAACTACTAGTGATGTACCTCCTGCAACAACAATAGGCATTTCCATTGTGACATTAGGTAGCTCTTTCTTTGGTGTGCGCTCGTAGAGTTCTTTAAATTGTTCAACTACATAACTTAACAATGATTCATAATAAATCGAAATAGCCTTTTGAATTCCGTTTGTTCCATCATAAAGGCTAAAGTCAGCTTTCTCTTTAACAGAAGTTACAACATTATGTGTTTCATCAGTATGCTGTGCTGCGTGTGCATCTATCCAATCTCCTCCTCTACTTAAGCTGAAGGAGAATACGGGAATTCCCATAAATGAATAAACAATATTACACATTCCAGCACCAAAACTCATACCAATTCCACTATATTGAGTATCAGCTAGTTCTGAATATACAACTGCTAATCCTTCAGTCATAACGTTAATGTTCTTATACCCAAGATTAGTAAAGACTCCATTTAGAATTTGTTTGTGATATTCTATATCAAAATCTGCGTCGATAGGTTGAGCCGGTACACAATAATATATCGTATCATTGTCTGATGTGGGGCGTCCTGCTACAGCTTTAACTAGTTCTCCTACCATTAGATTAGACACTGGTTGTTTAGGATTAAGAACTCCTTTTGACATTGGCCTAAGACATTCTTGATGAAATAGACTTGCAAATTTAAATGCATCATCTCCCAAAACATATAAAACATCATCTACCTTTATATAGTGTGCTCCTGCGTTTTTAAGCATACTTTCACCAAACTGGTTAGCAGCGCCTTCTAGAAATTTAGAAGGATTTAATTTAAAGAAAGCATCTCTAATTTTTCTAAACTTAATTTGACCGTCTTCTCTTTCTGCACAGGAAATAAATCCAGTTCCTATGTCTACTCCTATAGCACGAACATTGGACTCTTCGCTATTATCAGTCATTTGAAATACCTCATATATTTTTGGATGATATGATTCTATGGTTTGACCATAATGAATTTCGGTTTCTTTTTCCACCGATATTTCTGTAGGTTCTTTTTTAGGTTTTTCTGTAGGAGGAGGGTCTTGTGGTGATATAAATTCTCTTCCATGCTCTAATTCTACGAATGTCTCTTGAAGTCCAGACACACGCCTAATTCTTTTTTTCATATATTTAACAACTATTAACAGTCTGGCTTTTTTTCATAAACATCACCTATCCTCCGATCTCCAAATGAAGTCTCTATTTTTGGAGTTCTAAAATTAATAGCTTTATCGGCAAGACTTTCCATATTTTCTTTTTCTGTCTTTACAATTTTTTTCTGTGTGTCTATTTTTTTCTTAGTATCTCGATTTAAATACTTACTAATTAAGTAGAGTAATATAAGCGCAAAAACAAATGGCCAAAAAGAATACGCTAAGCTACGCAAAAATATTTCGAAAGCGCTAGTCAGCATTTATTCCACTCCTTTGGTACTGTTCATTAGATCTTTAACTGAGTTTTGACAGAATCCTTTATCTTCTCTTTCTATTAACTCAATTATTACATTACCTAATTCTTTAACTGGCTTACTAAAAATTTGTTTCATATTATCTTCTGGACAATCAATAACATTATCTGTAAGGAATTCTACACCATTCTTTTTCCATTCTTCAACTACTTTTTGTATATTACTAACTTGGTATGCTAAATGATGAACCCCTCCAGTATTACGTTCTTTTACCCATTCTCCTACAATAGAATATTCAGTACCATCAGAAATAAAAATTTCAGGATTATCTTTTAATTCTGGTTGTAATACAAGACAGTCGGCAGTAGAACCATTATCAAATTTGATTTCAAATTCTGTAGCTATGCTATAGGAAAGCGTTTTCTTTAAAAAATTAGCGGCATGATGTCTATCTTGGACTCTATATGCTATATGGTCTAGTTTCATAATTTAGTCCTAATCTATGATTTGGGCTTATAAACAAACCATCCCTTGTCTGGTAAGTATCCTCGATGCTTATCAGCATATGTTTTTTCATTAATACGCTGTTCTTTCTGCTTTTCAGAAAGTTGGTCCCATTTAATCTTAGGAAAGATAAGACCACCCTTCTTAGTACGTCCAAATACAAGTTTGGCTCGACAGTCTTGACATGTAATTTCTAACCAATCATTGTCTGAATTATCTAATCGACACACAAACTTAACATTGGTGGAACCACAAGCCCCACACCCATTATGTTGAAAGATCTCTTGTATTCTAGCAATTTGCTTAAATAGCTCATCTTCCTGTTCTGCTTCTACATCAAACCATAAACTTTCTGTTGCTCTAATTCTAGCTTTCATTTTGAACTCCCGTAGAAATCAGCTTTCCAGTTTTCATCATATCCCATATACGATTTGGGGATATCTTTTGGAGCCCTCTGAAACTCCGATAATTTAGCAACTAACAATCTTGCTTCTAGATTTCTTAACTCGTTAATTTTCTTTACTTTATTGTATTCTCCCTTTACAAAAGACGTAACTGAAACATCTAGTCTTTTACACAATTGATTTATTGCAAGCGCTTGTTGATCATTAAGTAATTCATCAGAAGACAAAGCTTCTTGCTCATCTTCGTTTTGAAGTTCTTCTGCTGTAACGACCCGGATTTTTAAGGCTCGTCTTAAGGCTTTTCCTTCTGCTCTAGTATCCGCAGTTGCTACTAGGTGATCTTTAAACGGGTACGGTGTTTTATGATATAGTACATCAACACATCCATCTACAGAAATAGATTGAGCACTTCTATATTTGGATATAGTTAACGTATGACATATTGTACACCGTTGGTTGTTTTGGGAGGTGGGACTTTCGATAATGGTGCTTTTTGAGCCTATTATTTCTCCAAAACATTTTTCTGTAATTCGACGTAGCCCATCTACAGTGGGAGCGCCATTGATCAATTCACTGTCTGACAATTGATCTAACAAATATTCCGACCACTCAGGGTCATATTCAGACGGTATTTGAGGGTTGTTATCAACCACATCATATTCCTCTTCTATGTGAGTGTTTTCTACTATTTGCTCAAATTCGCTTGTCGTCGTATTCATATTTCAAAATACCTTTCATTTTCCTGTGGATAGTGGTCCTTAATTTTTTCTAATACTTCTAACAAATTTGACAGAGTATTTCTAATATATCTTTGTGTTAGTGATTGATTTTGTTTGATCCTAATCATAACTAATCCACTATTAAGTATTAACCCTGTTTTTTGTTGGTCTGCTTTTATATTTCTTTCTAAATTTTCTTTTCCCCACACGGGTTTAAAATGTGATGGCCCATCCACTTCAATAGCTGCTCTATATTGGGGAAGGTATAAATCTACTTGAAGATTTTGGTTTTGTAACCAATGTTCCTTATGGAATTCTACCCTAATATTTCTCTTACCCAGTTCAGATAATAGAAAATGTTCCAATTTTGATCCGACTCGGCTACTTTCTCTCACAGCTTCTTGTGCATTGGCTATAAACAAAGCCTTTTCCTGTTCTGTTTTCTGCTCCCAAGCGTCTTTACCTATTTGAGATCGATACTGTTTTTCTTTTTTATTTAAAGCATCCCATACTTCTCCCTGCGATTGACTAATTTTTCTTTTTGTTTGCTCAGACCTAACAGTTCCTGCCGTTGGATGTTTGGCTCTACCTTTATTAAGAGCATTTTGTTGAGCATCTTTTGATGTTCTCAATTCTATACCATTTTTTTTGAGAACTCGTCTAATTTTATTAGGGTATGTTTTTAGCTTTTCTGCAATTTCGTAGGTACTCCATTGCTTATCTTGATACAGTTCTAGGATAGTTTTTTCTTGCTTATTCATTTTGATCGATCTCTATTAAAGTTTTATAGTCCCATTCTGGCATTACATATTTAGGTTTTTTAAAAAGACTTTCAATTAATTTCGCATGTTGCTCACTTCGTGCAATTAGCTCTATATGATTGTTTAGTAGTATTCGCTTTATGTGTTTATATTGTAAATCGTTTATATATGGCCATTCTAAATGATATAAATATAAAAATCTTTTTTTAGCATAACTAGTGTTAACAAAGTCTTGAGATCTGGAAAGATCATCTGTAATTAATGTTCCGCTGAATTTAAAAATATGAGATCTTTGTAATACATTAGTATTAACTGGTAATATAAATTCGTTAATAATATCATCACAAAAAAGACAAGCATTTGTTTTAGTGTTTGTTAATTTATTCAAACTATCAACACAAAAAAAGTCTTTGTCTATATTTTGTAATGTTGTCTTTAATATTCCTAACATATTATATTAATTCCTCAATTTTTTTCTAATAGTTCATATGGGTTGCCCGGCTTATTATATCTTGCCAATTCTAAAAATTCTAATAGACTTTGTCCTATATAATGTTCATCAATCTTATTGAATATATCAGATGCTATATGAAAATATGTTCTGCTATTAAATACCTTATTGTGACATTCTTCGATGTATTTTTTTCTAACAGGAGGCTTATTAAGAATTGTGTTTATAGTTGATGATAATTCTTTTAAACTATTAAATTGTAAGATTGTATCATCATTGTCTACAGGATATAATGTTATACTAGGCGTTTTTAAATATGAAGCATCCCAACAACTAGAAGGGTCAGTATTTAAGTTAATTAAGATTTTTGCCGATCTTATAAAATCAGCTCTTTCGAACATTGTAGTTTTACCTAGATATTGAAGAAGTGGAACTTTATTGTTCCCAATTATTTTAGTTTTGTAAGTGTTTGCTAGATATAACAATATGTTGTTTTTAGTATTATTATCATTATCAAAATCAACATTTGTAGTATCAATTAATATATCCGATTCCATATGTTTATTGTGTTTTGCATTATGAATTTGCGATACTTTTGCCATACTTTGTAATTCTATAGCTTTATTGTTATATATATCAGAGACATCCATTGAAGAGTTTACATGGGTGTGTGAAATAATTGCAGATGGTTTTTGGGGTAAATTATTTAAATATTCAGCTGCTCCATCCTTTGTAAAAGTCTGTTGCCAATATTCATCAATTGATAAGATATATTTAAATTTGAATTCATTACATACAATATTGAACGAATCATCTAATTGTGATTGGCTTAAAAAAATAATGTCTGGTTTAATCTCATCAAACATATCTATCATAGAGGTAGTGTTAGCATTCCATATCAATACATTAAAATTGGATGTTTCATGAAGGACTCCTTCTTTTCCTTTTCTATATTCCTCGTTAGATGCTATAGATTCTAAACATCCAGCAATATCATGAATGGCTGGTATTGGTATATTAGGAAAGATAATATTCATAATAAAATTTCTTTTGCCTTTTGTATATCTTTAGAGCTGTCAACATCAACTATTTTTATATTTTTATTTTGTATGCATCTAAAAGATCCTCCTCTTTGTATGATTTGATTAATAATTTCAAAACCAAATTTTGTATTATTTTTTTTATCCCAACACAATTGTTTTAAAAGCTTTAGTTCTTTGTTCATAAAGATTGATATTTGACCCCATTTTTTTGGGAGGTCATACATCAGATTGGTTAACTGTTGATTTTTATCAATAATACATCCCACTTCTTCATTTCCCATTTTTTGATCTGTTACAATAATACTAGATTCTTTGAATGTCATATTTTTAAGAGTGGCTGAGTTAAACACTAAGTCTCCATAAACTACTAAAAGTTTTGAACAATCACTAATAGCTCTTAAACCCATTCCGATACTGCGTACTACGCTGGTTTGTTCATATTTTTCATTTTCTATTTTTAGAATATGGTTAGGTGTTTCGTTCATGAGTACAGTCGCTTTAAATCCACATATCAATACAATGGTCGCATTAGGAATATATGTTTGTAGTAGATTTATTTGGTTTTTAATAATGGTGGAATTACCTATTTTTATTAAGGATTTTGGTCCATAAGATTTCATTCTACGTCCCATGCCTGCTGCTGGAATAATAATCTTTATTTTATCTTGACTCATCCACTACTTTCTTGTACAAAAGATATTAATGGTTCTCCGACATGGAAAATAATATGTTCTTGTTGTAACTTTGATAATTGATTCTTAAATAGGGATTGTTCATCGTTAAAGTTAATTTTATGTCTTATAGAATGTTTAATAAAAAATGGTATATCTTGTAGTTGTGATGGATGTATACTTTTATAGACTGCTACTACATTGGGTTGTATTTCTAAATGATCACATATAACGACCTCAACTTTATCATTTCTTTGGAAGAAATCGACTATTCTTTGTATACTGTAATCGTATGTATATTTGCAATTTCCCGGCATAAATCCGTATATGTGAAAATCTGAAACATCGCCTATAGACCCATTACCTTGTGCCATGTTAGTATAAAAAGATGCATCTGGCAATGGCATCGAAGCCATATTGTACTGCGTAAATATATTTTTGTAATTTTGTTGTGGGATATGTCCTTTTTTAGCTCGTCCTACTGCAATTAAGACGTTTGGAGACTCGGGCATATTTCTTCTACCTTTTTAATTAGTTGTGGTGAATCATCATAAAATTTAATTTTCTCATCTAATGCTATTCCAAAAGAATTACCCGCATGTTTTTTATGTGCTATTTTAAGAGCGCCTCTACCAATATTGTTATTGTTGGGTAAAAGGACTGAAAATGTTTTCATGTCGTCGTGAATAGATGCGTGTATTTCTTCTGACAATGTAGAAGGAATTGAATGTGAACATTCTAAGCTAATATAGAATAAATAGTTCATATCCTTTGTACTATCATAAACCAAGTCAACAATATCTGCATCAGTTTTACTTATGTCCTGAATTGTTTGAAGTCTCCAATGATTAAAGGCATGTTCTTGACAGGCTTTCATAACTTGTGACCCCTGACGACGAACAAAAAAATTTTCGATATGGCGCATTTGGGAAGGACTTTCGAGCGACAGACTGTCTATATTATTATGTAAACAATCAACAACAGTAACTACATTAGGTTTAATTTTTTGATTTTCAAGCTCTGATAGTCGTAGCTTAAGATCATCTAAAGTATCTACGGACCTCATAAATAATATTACATGATAAGGTATCCATAATTGTTTTTTAATAAACTGTAACATATCCTCATCTGAATATTTTTCAACCATCATATCTCGTAGGCTCTTGTTTCTATAATAGACACATGTTTTTCCTTCGATGATAAAGGATGTTGTTTCATGTCCATCTTCTTCATCGTTCATTTCTATAACAGATATATTTGCTTTTTTAAACCTTTCTAAGCGATTGGCTTTACATCCCACTTGCACATTTTTATTATTATAATCTGCGAATATACAATTACGACATAATGTAGAAGTAATAGGAATGTGTAGATCTTTATCTTTATCTGCTTTTAATTGTTTATTCATGGTCTTTTAGCCTTAATATTAAAAGAGAGTCCATTTATGCTTGCGGTTTGTACTACAAAACCATTTTGTTCAAAAAACGTTTTCATTTCTATTAATGAGTGTTGAGATTGATTGTTGGCAATCATAGTAGAAAATTTCTGAATATCTAGTTCTCCCCAGTATAATGCCCGCGCGATTTCCATAGCGTCAAATGAATTAATAGTAATTACGCTCCCGTGTCTCATTTTTTTCATCAGTGATATAAGTTGATCATTTGTTAAGTAATTTAATGTATGATCTACTATTATACTGGTACATATGCTGGGTGGTATAGTATCTAGTTGATTTAGCAAAATATTTTGATGTTCTGGAAATTCTTTTTGATGAGCAACTGGCATATCTGGTATTGTTAAATTTATATTCATATTCAAAACCTTATTATTGATATTTTATATAGGATGATTATAAAAGGCTGATTTAACCATATTAAATGCTACGACCCATTTAGTTAAAAAGGTTTCTAGAGAATGTTCTAGAATTATTTTTTGACGAGCCTGTTGTGATATTTTTGTTCTAATGTTATTTTCTTTTTCTAAAAATTGTATAATGGTGGGAAGCTCTTCCACTTCGTTTATCAAGATTCCAGTTTCTTGATCTTTAATAAAATTTTCAGTGTCTCTATTTTTCATACATATTACTACATTTCCCGCAGCCATAGCTTCTAATGTTTTAACTGTAATACTTTTGTTGGTATTAATAAAATATCGTGTTTTGTTAAATGTGATATCTTCAATATTATCATGATCAGTAGGTAGTATAGGATATAAAGCCCTTATGTGTTTAGCTACATGCGCTCCTACTTGAGGTATCGTATTATTATCCATAGATATTAAAGTCTGATCTAGTTGTTGATTTTGAAATTTGTGAACATTTATTCCTATAGGAATCGTAATTGATGGGGTACTATTAGACCATGACATACCTATATGATTATTACTATATATTTGTAAAATTACATTTCTATTTAATGTATTACTATCTGCTACTTTCATATCTTCTAAAAGATGGTGAGGTCTAACTAGAAACTGAGAACACATGTCTACAAGAATTATCGGAACATGTAATTTTCTAGACATTTGTAATGCTTCTTCGTATTGTTCAGCTCGATCATAACATATGATATAATCTAATGGTTCGGAATCTTGCAAAAGAGTATAAAGATTTGAAGGACGTTTCTCTATTGCATCATTCCACGGTTGTTGTGCAGGTATATAGAAGTTGTGTTGAGTTTGACATAAGAGACCTATATATTTTTCTGTATTTCTACATATAGTTAAGATATTAAGTTTATCAATCTCTGAACTTTGCGCTCTATGAATAGATCTTAAAATATTATTAACTGTTGTTACCATTAAACTTTCCATTTAAAATATCGTTATATGATAATTGTTGAAAATGTTGACGCAGTTGAGTGTTTGCAATTATTTTTTTGTCTCGTTCAAACTTATTTACATAAGCGTTTTTCATAG
>Ga0114906_1000181_pt1 | contig 38007 bp, 44 predicted proteins | sample MalvirDeepMed_M9_FD_89687 | JGI IMG/M metagenome (GOLD analysis project Ga0114906, IMG submission 89687) | Marine viral communities from the Global Malaspina Expedition - Malaspina viral metaG DeepMed_M9 | ecosystem: Environmental > Aquatic > Marine > Oceanic | place: Mediterranean Sea...
AGAAAATGCCATCAGCAACATGACCATTAAACCAAACGCAAGCATAACTGCGTACATAACACATGTTCCATGTGGCGGGGGCGCGAAATTATTGTGGCAAAATAATAATAGACTATGGAAGATACCAGAGGGGCGTAATGTTAAAAGTCATTCTTTAGAAGACAAAATTGTTTACAACCATTTGGTTGATAATGGCTTGTAGATTGAGCGTATCTCCCCGAAGAAGTCTTATTTGTACGAACTAATAGAGGACAAAGAAAACGAGAAGCAGCCTTTCTTGTTCTAGTGTATAATAAAGTGTCGGAATTTAAAGAAGCTTAGTAAGAGCTAGAGCGACACTTTTTCGACATGCCATTGTTGCACCAAGACCGTAGTTTAATCTTATTCAAAATAACAAATCTAACAAATTTCTTGGTAAAACAGTGTCGCTCACTTTTTTACTAGAACGACAAGAGGAACAGCGATGTCAGTCAGGGAGCTTCAAGACTACACCTTTGTAGCAAAATACGCCCGATGGATACCAGAAAAGAAAAGAAGAGAAACTTGGAATGAAGCGACTAGCCGTGTAAAAGAAATGATGTTGAATAAATATTTCGACATCCCAGAAATTCACGAAGATATAGAGTGGGCGTATGAAATGATGCGCACAAAGCGGGTGCTTGGCTCTCAGCGCGCCTTGCAGTTTGGCGGCAAGCCAATTTTTAAACACAACGCTCGAATTTACAACTGCATCACTTCTTATGCTGATCGGTTAAAATTCTTTCAAGAGTGTATGTATCTATTACTGTGCGGCTGCGGTACTGGATTTTCTGTCCAAAAACACCATATTAAAAAGCTTCCCCGTCTAATTAAACAAAAAGATGGAACAAAGAAGTTTACCATTCCCGACAGCATAGAGGGGTGGTCTGATGCCGTTGGCCTTCTTGTCTCTAGCTATTTTGAACAGGATGAATTGTTTCCTGAGTATAAAGGCAAGAATGTAACCTTTGATTACTCAGAAATCAGACCTGCGGGGTCTTTCCTAAACTCCAGCGGTGGAAAAGCCCCCGGCCCAGAACCACTTAAAAACGCCCTAGTCAACATAAAAAAGATTTTAGACAAAGCTCTTAAAAATCTAGAATTCTGTCACGGTGAAGGAAGAAGACTGGAACCAATCGAAGCATACGATATTGTTATGTACAGCGCTGATGCTGTTATTTCTGGAGGGGTTAGGCGTAGTGCTACTATTTGTTTGTTTAGCCCAAACGACGAAGAAATGGCGAAAGCCAAAACCGGTTCTTGGTTTGTAGAAAACCCACAACGTGGGAGATCCAACAACTCAGCTATTTTACTGAGAGAAAAAACAACAAAGAAGCAGTTTTCTAAACTAATGCAATCGGTTAAAGAGTTTGGTGAACCCGGATTTGTCTGGGCTGACTCCACGGAGCTTATTGTCAATCCGTGTGTAGAAATTGGAATGTGGCCAGTCGATGAAGAAACAGGAGAAAGTGGCTGGCAAGCTTGTAATTTAAGCACTATCAATTGTGCGAAAATTAAAACAGAAGAAGACTTCCTAAATGCCTGCAAAGCAGCCTCGATTATTGGCACATTACAGGCTGGCTTTTCTAGTTTTCCATATCTTGGAAAGGTCAGTGAGAATATAGTTAAAAGAGAAGCCCTGCTTGGCGTGTCTATGACTGGCATAATGGAACAATATGAAATATGTTTAGACCCTAAGATACAAAAAGATGGAGCCAAGGTGGTTAAAGATGAAAATAAAAGAATCGCTAAAATCATTGGAATCAATCAAGCTGCTAGGACTACTTGTATCAAACCTGAAGGGACTAGCAGTTGCGTTCTTGGGACTAGTTCTGGTATTCATCCTCATCATGCCAAGCGTTATATTAGACGGGTGCAAGCTAATAAGCTTGAGCCGATCTACAACTACTTCAAAGAAGTAAACCCAAGAGCTTGTGAGGAGTCTGTTTGGTCTAATAATGACAGCGATGATGTGGTCGCTTTTTGTGTAGAAGTTCCCGCTGGTTCAAAAACAAAGAACCAAGTTGGGGCTATTGATCTTTTGACTCACGTTAAAAGTACGCAGCAAAGCTGGGTTATTCCGGGGACAAATAAAACCCTGTGTACTAAGCCGTGGCTTACTCACAACGTGTCTAACACAATCAACGTAAAACCAAGTGAGTGGGATGAAGTAGAAAATTTTATCTTCAAAAACAGAAAATTCTTTTGTGGCATCTCCCTGCTACCGATTACTGGAGATAAAGACTATCCGCAAGCCCCATTTACCGCCATTTATTTACCCACCGAACAAGTTCGTCACTATGGAGACGCTTCGCTGTTCGTTAGTGGCTTAATAGAGGTGGCTCTTAATTTGTGGGAAGATAATCTATGGGCCGCTTGCGACTCTCTTCTTGGTGTTGGAGCAAAGATTAAGGGCAACGGCAAAAGAGAATGGGCTGATAGGTGTATAAAGTTTTCCAACAAATACTTTGAAGGAGACTTGAAAAAACTTACCTATTGCATGAAAGATGTTTACAACTGGAAAGAGTGGGTTGATTTAAGCAGGGAGTATACATCAGTTGATTATACTGAAGTAATAGAAGAAGAAAATAACGTACAACCAGAACAAGAGTGGGCGTGCGCTGGTGGAAAATGTGATGTTCTTTAACTAAGGGGGCTGGGATGACAGTACATACAGCAGAAGCAAGCATTACTGGATACAAATATTTTGAAGTTAAGAAGCTAACCGATTCATCGCAGGTTCCAACCAAAGGGCATCCTAGCGATGCTGGGTGGGATTTATACGCTGATGAAAATATTCAACTTTGGCCAGAGGAAACAAAACTAGTCTCAACAGGAATTGCAATGTCTCTTCCAAAAGGTTTTGTTGGTTTAATCTGGGATAGGTCTTCTATGGGCGTAAAGGGTATACACAGGCACGCAGGGGTTATTGACTCTGGCTACCGTGGAGAGGTTAAGGTTTGTTTACACAACACGACTGGCGAGCTTTATAAGATCAAAAATGGAGATAGGATTGCGCAATTGCTAATTCAGGAAACCCCAATTTTTAGACTACATGAAGTAGAAGAGCTTGATTCAACAGAACGAGGTTCTGGTGGTTTTGGTTCTACAGGTAAATAATATATGAGCAGAAGAAAAAAACCGCAGTCTGGACACACCGCTAGGAGAAAATCACTAAAACCAAAAACTAAAAACCAAGAAGAATACATAAGGGTTGTGACAGAAAATGATGTTACCTTTTGTACTGGGCCAGCAGGTACTGGAAAAACGGCAGTAGCCGTTGGGCTTGCCTGCGATTATCTTCTTGATAAAAGAGTAGAAAAAATCATAGTAACTAGGCCAGTAATTGAATCTGGCAAAGGACTTGGGTTTTTGCCCGGAACTTTTGAAGAAAAAATACATCCATATCTTATACCCGTCATAGAGGAAATGACCTATAGACTGAATAGCAATCGAGTACAGTCCTATAGAGACGACGGTAAAATAGAAGTATGTCCGTTAGAATATATGAGAGGGCGAAATTTTCATAATTGCTTTATGATATTAGACGAGGCCCAAAACGCCACCTTTGAACAGCTTAAAATGTTTATTACCAGAATAGGCTGGGATTCAAAAGCCGTTATAAACGGTGACATAGACCAAACAGACCTGATGGACAGGGATCAGGGGGGGTTAGAAGAGTTTTTAGATCGACTAGACCAAGTTGATGGTGTTGGTATTGCAGAACTGACCCAAGATGATATAATAAGAAATAAGATAATATCAAAAATACTAAACGCTTTATACGAATAAAATGCCAACCTACGATTATAAATGCGAAGACTGCAATCACGAATTTGAACAGAGTCATGGTTTTAATATCCAACCAGCCCCCTGCGAAAAATGCGAAAGTAAAAACTTAAAGATTGTTGTAAATCAAGCGCCTATGGCTTTTATTAAAGGTGAGCCTACGACCCTTGGGCAAATGGCAGAAAGCAACACAAAAAACATGGGGCGCTATGAAATTGAAGATAAGCGTCGTCACCAAAAAGAAGGAAAAATGAAACCAGAAAAGGAATGGTGGCAAAAATCTGGAGACGCAACCAAAGCAGACATAAGTAAGATGACAAAGACTCAAAAAGCAAATTATATACGCAAAGGAAAAAAATAATGGACGAATTTGATCTTGAAGGAAAAGCAGATTCTAAGAAAACAGTGATTAAGATTGAAGACTTAGAAGACGTAGAGGTAAAATGTGCTGACTGCGACAAGACTCTTTTGCAGCTTGTTCGTATTCGGCCATCAGAAGAGGAACAAAAGCTTGTTGTAGACTGTCCCTTCTGCGACGGAGAAAGTTGGATTACTGAACTTTCCGGTAAATACTTCCAGTCCCCTCCAGAAGGATTGCTGCTTGGTGAAATGGAAGAAGAAGAGGAAGAAAACTCATTTAGATTAATAATGGAGATTGAAGATGCCTGAAGATATTTCTGAATTTATTGACTATGAAAAGGTAGAATATACCTATTATGACAAGGACGCCAATGTCATTACGGAAAACGTAGAGATTTCCTGTGCCTATATCGCAACAGTAAACGACAAGGAAATATATTACGTGAAGGTCTTGAGGGGTTCCTTATTTAATCCAGAAGGCATGGATTCCAATAAAATAAAAACGTTACTTGGTAAATTTTCCAAGGTCAAAAAAGAAACATTTGATTTTTATGTAGACTATCTAAAGACCAAACAAAGAAACAGCCTTACTTGGGCTGAAAGGAGCAATGTCGATGTCTAAAAAAACAGGAAAAATAACTAAGGTTGAAAAGTTTTATATAGAAAACAATTCAGATAAGACCGCAGAAGATCTTGCAAAAGACCTTAACAGGTCTGTGTCTTTTGTTAAAAAGCACGTCACGGCGGAAGACGCAGTTCAAGATGAAATATCTAATGTTGGAGAACTAATGGGTCACAACGAAGGTGGCGGTGTAACAGTTATGACACCCGCAGCATCAGAGGCCGCTGATGAAACTAGACCTAGTAGAGTTAAGATTGCCCAAAGACACAAGAACGCCATTCATATAATTAAGAAAAAATGAATATCTTTTTATCTAAAGAATTTGATACATACATTAATGTGTATGCAGATAACAACCCTCTGTGGATAGCCACCCTTTCTAATGGAGAAACTGTCTACCAAGACGATGGTAGGCCAAATGTAGAACCGTCAAGCGCGTGGATTAGACTAAAAGAATATTGTGAGGTTAATAATTTATATATTACAAACATAAAAGTAAGAAACAAGTCACATATAGAAGACATAGGATCTGACTACGATGGCTATTTCTTTTGCAAGAGTGCTGGAGCTTTAATGTTTGGAGACCTGACGCAGCACGCTTTTGTATTAGGGTATTTAGAAGGAGAGAAACTTTCCGTAAGGAAGTGGAGACTTCCTGAATTGATTCCAGAAGAAATTGAAGAAAGAGATCCCTACGATCTTCCAGAATGCATCATTGCTAAAAAAGGAATATTGAATGAACAAAAACTACAAGCACAAAACCACGGGACAACCTTGTAACGCGGCTCAATACATAGCTGAAATGGTTTGCTTAAGAGAAGCGGAAAAGCAAAACGTTGGTAAGCCAGCATACGCCCTGTGGAACACAGAAAAATGGAAGAAGAAATTCCAGAGCCAAGTCACCAGAGCTTACCAGCTTCTAAAAAATTATCACGAAAAAGCCATCATCAATGCTTTAAATTCTTATAGAGGTAAAACTGTTTATTCTCTGAGAGTTAAATTTCTAGATGAGTTGATAAGAAAAGAACAAAACCAACTAGATAAGATTAACCAAAGACCAATTAAAGAAATAGAATACAAAAATAGTAGCAGCATTGTTCCCAGTAAGCCCTACGGGAAACAAAGCAGGATATCTGAATTAAGGAAGCTAGACAATGAGTGACGCAACATTAAAAGCAATTACAAAAAAGTATGGAAACATACTAATAAATGGAGCGCAGGTTTTTGAAGATCTAAAAGACATGAAGGTGATTCCCGTAAGCCCAGCTTTGGATTACGCCCTTGGTGGTGGGTTTAGAGAGGGAACTTGGATTCAAATGATTGGAGATCCTAAATCTGGAAAAACCACCACGGCTTTGCAATTTGCGGCCAATTGCCAAAAAGAAGAATATGGCGCAAGAGATATTTTTTACATTAATGTTGAGGGTAGATTAAGCACAAAAAACTTTGAGGGAATTGAAGGATTGCAAGCAGACAAGATAACCGTAGTGCAGTCCGAAGAAGAACCCCTAAGCGCTGAACAATATCTTGGGGCGGTAGAAAAGCTAATTAAGTCATATCCCAATTGTGTTGTAATCATTGATTCAATCTCCAGCCTTATAGCCCAAAAAGATTTAGATGAAGAAGTTCGTGGCGATTACAGGCCCGGAGTCCCAAAGATTCTGTCTAATTTTTGTAAAAAGCTTAGTAGCGTTGTTCCCAAACAAAAGGCTATTATCATCATGGTCACACATTTTATAGCCAACACCGCTGGTATGGGCAAAAAGAAGGTGGCAGACGGCGGCGTTAAGGTGAGGTATCAGGCAGATACGATTCTTGAGATAGCATGGATTCAAGCTTGGAAAGAGAAAAACGAAGGTCGTCAAATAGGACAGGCCATGCACTGGAAGGTTATCACCTCTGCTCTTGGCGGCTTTGTTGGTGGCGAAGCAATTGGTTGGCTCAGATACGGCTTGGGGATAGACAAGAAGCAAGAATTATTTGATCAAGCTAATGACTTCGATTTGATTTCTGCGGCTGGAGCGTGGTACACCTGCGACTTCCTTGTTGAAAACCCAAAACTAATTTCTAGACCCCTAAAGGAAAACAACATTGATCCCAAAGATAAAGAAAAGCTCACTAAGTTTGTTAAATTTCAAGGCCAACAAAAGATGCGCCAGTTTTTAGACGAAAATAAACTATGGGGCGCTCTTGAGAGTTCATTGAAGGAAATGTTATTTTGAGGGCAAAAGGTTTTGATGGCAGGGATCGAAATTGGAACTTATCTAAGTGTGTCGTATCGGGGGATGACACTAGACCACGTTCCAATCTTCACATTCTTGCCAGAAAGGTCTTGCGAAAAGAATTCCCGTATGATAGAATCTTTGAGGAGGTTCCGCTTCCCGGTTCACACAAGCCATCAAGAAAATCTACTTTGTTCGTTGATTTCTTGATACCGTCAAGTTCTTTGGCGGTTGAGGTTCATGGGCGACAACACTTTGAGTTTGTCGCTCATTTTCATAGTGACATGCGGGGATTTAGAAAATCCAAAGCCAGAGACAGAGACAAGGTTAATTGGCTTGAAATAAATTCTATTGACCTTATCACATTAAGCTATTCGGAAACAGAAGATGAGTGGAGAAACAGAATTATCAATAGAGAAGCTGGATGACTTCATTCAGCAACTGGAAGATTATGTTGCTGGTGAAGGTGTCATAAGCGTAAAGCCCAATCCAGAGGTTGAGCAAATAATCAACCTTTCTGGGTTTGAGTTAAAATCTTTAACACCAGAGGAATGCTGCCAAAAAGCATTTGTCGTTCAGGGGTACTGTAGCTTTCTACAAAAGGTATACAACAAACATCTAGCCAAGTTTAAATGGTGCGAAGAGTTCATAAACCACGCAGTTGCAAAAAGATCTGAGAATTTTGATAAATATACCAAATGGGAAGTTAAGGTACACTCTGTAATAAGAGAAGATGATTTCGTCCAAAAAGTTTGGAGGGTTAAGAGGTTTGCAGAAGGTAAAGTAACATTGCTTTCTGATTCCATAAGAGATATAAGAAGACAAGCAGACACATTACTAGAACTAAGCAGGAAAAGAAAAAATGACACCTATAGATAAAATTAAAGAAGGGATTCTTTGCAATGATATGGAACAAGTTATTCAAGGCTTTAAGCTTCTCACGGGAGAAGAAATCAGACCAGAAGGAAGAAAACCAGAAGGAAGAAAACCAGAAGGAGGAAAGCCAGAAGAGCCAATCGCAGAAAAAGCCGTGCAGTCACCAGTGCAGATGCGGTCGAAAGACTTAGATTTTTCTACAAAGCTAGAAGAAGATACTAACCACGGCAAGCGTGAACCAGTTAAGGCTCAAAAAAATCAATTTGTTGACGATGGTACGGAGGCGTTGGTTTCAGAAGATCCAGAACTGAAAACACCAAATGTTCCTTTAACGCAAAGGCGACCTCCAGCAAGCCTAGTTGAAGTAGTCTGCCATGTTTGCGGCGAGAAGGAAGAAATTAATGCTAAATACAAAGTTGGACAATTTCATCGCTGCGGTAAGTGTGTTGGCTAATGGCAGAGCAGATCGCAAACACAGCTTCTGAGCGTGCTGTCATAGCCGGTTTGGTAAAGCATGGATCGGAAGCTTTCATTGATGTTGATGACATCATAAGCGTGAGTGTATTTACGCTTGAAGAAAATCAAATATTATACGCCTGCCTAACAAAAATATTTGAAACTAACAATGAAGTAGATTTTCCATCAATACTAAGTGCAGCAAAAGATGTTGGCCTAGACGCAGCATTTGAAAATAGAATATCGCCTGAACACGTTAGGGCGATAATGAACCTAGACATTGCTATTGAGAATGTAAGAAACCATGCAATTAAACTCAAAAAATTAGAAATAGCCAGAGACGTTCGGTTAACAGCAAAGCGCGTTATAACCAACATCATAGATGTTACCGGAGACGAAACCGTTGATCAAATCATTAGCATTGGAGAAAAACCGTTTTTTGAGTTGTCTTCCTCGCTAAACAACAAAATTGAAGACAAGCCAGTAATCATTAGCGAGGATATAGAAGAATACATAAACCACTTAATAGAAAATCCAGCAGAGATGCTTGGCATAAGCAGCGGTTTTCCAAGGTTTGATAAATCAATTGGGGGTGGGTTTAGAAGGAAGTGCGTAGACCTTATTGCTGCCAGACCCAAGGTTGGCAAAAGCATGTTTGCTGACAATGTAGCTTTGCACATTGCTGGCAAGCTCAAAATACCAGTTCTCATGCTCGACACAGAAATGTCTAAGGAAGATCACGTTAATCGCCTCTTGGCAAACTTAAGTGACATTGAGATTAATGAAATTGCTACTGGCGGTTTTTCTAAATCTAAAGGTGGAAAAGAACGTGTTACACAAGCAGCGGAGGAACTTAAAAGCATTCCATATGATTATATTACCATTGCAGGAAAATCATTTGAAGAAACCCTTTCAATTATGAGAAGGTGGATTGTTAAAAAGGTTGGCTTTGATGAAAACGGAAGAACCAACCCTTGTATGATTGTCTATGACTACTTAAAGCTCATGCACTCAGACCAAATGTCTGATGGGTTAAAAGAATTTCAAATTTTAGGATTTCAGATTACACAGCTTCACAACTTTGCTGTTCAGTATGACGTTCCCTGTCTTAGTTTTGTTCAATTAAATAGGGATGGAATCACAAAAGAATCGACCGATGTTGTTAGCGGTTCTGATCGCTTGATTTGGCTTTGCAGTAGCTTTACTATTTTTAAGAGAAAGTCAGACGAAGAAACGGCAGAAGATAATGGAGAAAGTGGAAACAGAAAATTAGTACCCATCGTAGCTCGTCACGGCGGTGGGTTAGCCGATGAGTTTGATTATATTAATATGAGCATGAGGGGCGAGTACGGACGCATAGACGAAGGCTTCACTAAGTCCGAATACATTTTGGCTGGCAAAAAGAAAAAAGAAGGCTTTGATAATAATGTAAACAGTGGTGAAGAGGGGTTTGTTTTAGAAGAAGAGATAGACCCGGAGAAGCCATTTTGAAAAAACTTACAACAAAAGAATTGAAGAAGCTGTCAGACAAGATTGCTCAAAACATAGTACCCATACTTGGGCAGTTTGGTGTTGAAATAAATGATTTTGAAGACTATATTTCTTGTTCCTGTCCAATACACAAAGGCGACAACCCAAATGCTTTTACCATGAACACAGACTTAGAGCATCCCTACTTTGGCTTATGGAAATGCTGGACACAGGGGTGTGAAGAAGACAATGTTAATACGCCAGTTGGGTTGATTAGATTGTTGCTATCAGATATAGAAGACAAAGAAGTTACGTTTGACCAAACGGTTCAATATTGCATGAAGCTAGTTGAAACTAATTTTGAAGATTTAAACAAAGAGTCTGAAAACGTGAACTTTAGTACATTTTCTAAGTTTGAAAAAGCCCTACAAAGACGAGAAAAAAATAAGGCCAACGGTGTTGAGCGAGACAAGGTTAGGGCTTCCCTAAAAAGACCGGCCAAGTATTATATAGAGAGGGGATATTCAAAAGAAGTTTTGGATGAATTTGATGTTGGGGTATGCTTGGATTCAACTAAACAAATGCGAAATAGAGTAGTTGCCCCCGTTTATGATGATGATTTTGAGCGCATGGTAGGATGCGTGGGCAGAGTCATGCATGAGAACTACAAGGGGAAAAAGTGGGTCAATTCAAAAAATTTTTACTCTGGAGCTTGGCTCTATGGGTATTGGTTATCTCAAGACAAAATTCGTGAAAAAAGAACAGCAATTCTAGTCGAAGGACAAGGCGACGTTTGGAGACTTTGGGAAGCCGATATAAAGAACGTGGTTGGAATGTTTGGGTCTGGTCTTACAGACACACAAATAAGAATTCTGGAAACGTCTGGAGCCTTTACGCTGGTGTTGCTAACAGACAACGATGAAGCGGGGAATAAGGCGAGAAATTCCATACGCAAAAAGTGCGAAAGAACATTTAATATTATTGAAATAGAACTTTCTACCAAAGACGTAGGCGACATGTCTGTCGAACAAATTAATCAAGAAATTAAGCCGCAGATAAAGGAGCATATATAATGACGAATATTTTAGGATTTTCTGGCGTTAAGCAAAGTGGAAAAACCACCTGCTGCAAATTTTTACATGGATACCAACTCAGGGTACATGACGTAGTTGAGAAATTTCTCATGGACGAAGAAGGCAACCTTATAGTAAATGCGATTCAGCTTGATGAAAATGGAAAAGAGGTCGAAGGTCTTGGGTTTTTAGATATCGAAAGAAAAGACGCAGACTTTGTTGAATATGCAAATAGATCAATTTGGCCTTATGTTAGATCTTTTAGCTTCGCAGACCCGCTCAAGATTATTTCGATACAGTTGTTTGGATTAACTGAAGAGCAGTGCTATGGAACAGATGAGGAAAAGAACACGCCCATAAATATTAAATGGGAAGATGTCCCTACGGGTGAGGATTCAGGGGGCTTTATGACGGCCAGAGAATTCTTGCAGTATTTTGGAACTGACATTTGCAGGAAAATCAAATCTAACATTTGGGTTGAGAGTTGTATTAACAGGATGCTAGAAAGCGGAACCGAGCTTGCAATTGTGCCAGACGTTCGCTTTCCAAACGAAGCAGACGCCATCAAGAAAGCCGGTGGTAAAGTTATTCGATTAACTAGGTCTCCATATGATGACCAGCACGAAAGCGAAACGGCATTAAATGATTATGAAGGATTTGATCATGTGCTAGATAACGCAAACACCAACTTAGACGAAACCAACAGATCACTAATGGAAGTTTTGAGGGACTGGGGATGGTTGCAAACAAAAGGATCATAAGCGTCCCTTGGGATTACTCAATGATAGAGCGCGCCCAAAAGAAAGCCAAAAAATTGGGAGCGATAAGAAATTCAATTCTCCGAGGGGGTGGAAACCTTGCGGGGTATTTGGGAGAAGAGGCCGTTGCGTCATACATTAATGCAGAAATTATTAGCTGCAATGACGGCGACGATAAATACAATTACGATATCTGGAAGGACAAAACACGAATAGAAATAAAAACGAAAAGAAGAACAGTTCCACCTTTAGATTATTACGACGTGTCGGTTGCAAAGACCAGCAGACACCAAAGACCTGATTTATATATTTTTGCAAGCATTGAATTTGAAAACATGGCGATGGAAAATGGAAAACGTACCTATCGCGGCATCAAAAACATTTGGATTTTAGGGCAGGCAGAGCCTGAAGATTATTTTGCAAGAGCCAAGATTTGGCAAGCTGGAGATGTTGATATAACAAATGGATTTAAAACTCATGTAGATATGTATAACCTGCCCATATCGGAAATAGAACCGCTAGATGATAATTTGTTACCATAGAAGCAGCAGCATAGGAACCCTAGACTTCTGCGAACAAAAATTTTTCCTACAATACAATCTGTCTTTTAAAGATAAGACTAATAAAAAGGCTTTGATGGGTACAATTACTCATAAGGTAATGCAAACACTTGGCGATAAAAAAATCGCTATGGAAAAGGGTTTAGGCTTTGTAGAAGATGATGAAACAGGAAAGAAGCTATCTCTTGAAGAATGTGATAATATTGAGCTTCTTAATGACATAGCGTTTGATTACTACAGTTCGTCTTTTCCAGAAGTCAACATTACAGAGGCTGATCGCAGAGCTTGCAAAAGATGGGCAGATAAAGCGGTAGCTTATAACGACGGAGCGCTTGACCCTAGAAATCAAAACGTTTTTGCCACCGAGTTGTTCTTTGATTTTGAAATCAAAAAGCCTTGGGCGAAGTATTCTTATGAACTTGACGGGAAAACAATTGAAGGTTATTTGGCAATCAAAGGAACCGTTGATCTTATAGTAGAACATTCGGATGGGTACTATGAAATAATAGATTACAAAACTGGAAAGAGAATAAACTGGGCAACAGGAGAAGAGAAAACACACGAAAAACTACAAGGCGACACCCAGCTACTTTTGTATTATTACGCCTTGAAAAATATGTACCCAGACCGTGAATTTTCAATAAGCATTTACTACATAAATGACGGTGGTTTATTTTCGATGGCTTTTGATGAAGATGATTACGAAAAGGCAGAAGAGATACTTAAGAAAAAATTTGAACAGATAAGAAACATACAGCATCCACGACTGCTTTCCAACAAAAATCTGCATTGGAAGTGTCAGAAGCTTTGCAAATTTAGCGAACCCTACAAAGACACAGGCAAAAGTTTATGCCAACACATACGTGATGAAGTCGTGAAAAAGGGCATAAACACAGTTGTTGAAGAATATGGAGATATTGACAAAATTACCACCTATGGCGACGGCGGTGGTAGATTAGCGGATAAGAAAAAATGAATTGGACACCATTACACCTGCACACACACTACAGCCTCTTAGACGGCCTCTCGAAGCCCTCACAGGTCGCCTCGCGCTGTTCGGGGTTGGGCTTTGAGTCCTGCGCCCTAACCGATCACGGCACCATATCGGGCGCTGTGGCCTTTACGCAAGCTTGTCGTTCTAAGAATATTAAGCCAATACTTGGATGCGAGTTCTACCTAAGCCCAGCCGATTGCACAATTAAGAACGAAGAAAATAGAAAGCTTAGTCATCTTTGCGTGTTGGCTAAAAACAAAAACGGTTGGAACAACTTAATCCAAGCTGTTTCAAAAAGCAACGATGAAGAAAACTTTTATTACAGACCTCGTCTTGATTTGAATACTCTTGGTCAATTTGCAGGTGGCGACTTGATTGCCTTTAGCGGCCATCTTGGAAGCGACTTGGCCAATGTTATATTTGCCGATGTAAAATCAGCCTACGCCGCCCCAACAGAAGAAGAAGCCAAGAGATACGTTCATCCAGAATGGGTGGAAAATGCTTTGTCTTTGGCGAATAAATATCGAGACATCTTTGGCAAAGAAAACTTCTTCATTGAAATACAAGCCATAGATCAAGAAAATTCTCCTGCCGCTAGCTTAGTTGCACAGGGGCTAAGATACATAGCGAAGAAATATGACTTTCAAAGCGTGGCTACAGCAGACTCTCACTATCCAGAAAAACAAGATGCTGGTGATCAATTACTACTGCTCTGCTCCGCTATGAAAACCACCCTGCGTGGGATCAAGAAAAAGCTACAAGAAAACAAAGACGTGGCTTTCGGTGGGTTTATGAAATCAAACAATTTTCATATTCCCTCACTTGAGGAAATACAGGCCGTTAATCAACCACACGAAATTGCGGCCACTATGCAAATTGCTGAAATGTGTGAAGACTATGACATTCTTGGTCGCCCCATGCTTCCACAATTTACCTGTCCTGAAAATCAATCAGAAGAAGAACACCTTCGCCATCTTTGCAGAGAGGGTTGGACAAATAGACTTGTCCCAACTGGAAAAGTTAATACTATAGAAACGAAGGAGCTATACACAGAGAGGGTAAAAAAAGAGCTTGACGTTATAAGCCAAGCCAACCTGTCTGGGTATTTTCTCATTGTTAGAGACATAGTTAATAGCGTTCATAAAAAGAGCTACATTCCGGGGCCGGGAAGAGGTTCTGCCGCTGGATGCTTAATTTCATACTTAGTGGGGATAACCCAAGTAGACCCAATTGAATATGGCCTAATCTTTGAAAGGTTTTATAACGCTGGTCGCAACACTGATGATCACATTTCCCTTCCCGACATTGATATTGACGTACCAGCTTCAAAACGAGACGATACCATAAACTACATAAGAAATAAATACGGCCCAGAAAGAGTCGGTCAAATGGTCACATTTGGGAGGCTACAAGGACGCAGCGCCCTCAAAGAGGTTTTGCGCATGAATGAAGCTTGTGGTTTTGATGAAATGAACACAATCACAAAAAGCCTACCTCACGAACACGAAGTTTCTGACCAATTAGCGGAGATGGATGATCCATCGGTAATCAAATGGACTCTGATGAACCAACCAGAAACACTAAGGGATTATTGTAGATTAAATGACGAGGGCCAATTAGAGGGCGATTATTCCAAACTCTTTGCTCAAGCAATGAGAATAGAGGGAACTTTTAAATCTCAGGGAAAACACGCAGCGGGCGTTGTTATATCTTCCCACAAGCTGGACGAGGTCTGCCCAATGGTTAGAGACAAAAAGGGTTCTGAAAAAATAGCGGGAATGGAAATGAACGACCTTGAGTCTATGGGTCATGTAAAATTTGATATACTTGGAATTTCACTACTGGACAAAATTATGGGCGTAAGAGATCAACTTGAAAGCGAAAATGTCTAAACAGAATAAAAGCTACCGGCAAAACATCAAGAACGGAATCGAAGAGGGAAGATATACGGAGTATAAGGGTCTTTCTATCTGTAGAATAAATGATTTTTATCCACTAATGAATGGAAAGATTAGATACCAAGTGCATTCATATTTTTTTAGTCAATTGTACGAAGACATTGATGATGCACTAGATAAATTTTTTGAAATAAGAAGGAAAATTAGATGAACTATAGAGACATAATTGTATTCGATTTCGAGACTGGCTCTCGCAATCCAGACAAGACACAGCCAGTTCAAATCGCCGCCGTAGCTATACACGGAAGAAAGCTAACTGTTCAACCAGAGGGATACTTTGAAAGTTTAATTCGTCCTATCTTAGACGACGAAGAAGCCATCGAAAAAGGGTTAGACCCAATAGAGGACGAGGCTCTCGCGGTAAACGGTAAAACAAGAAAAGAGCTAGCCAAAGCTCCCGCTGCTAGAACTGTTTGGAAAAAGTTTACCAACTTTGTCAACAGGTACAACTTTAAAGGCACTCCTTACTACGCACCGGTCGCCGCTGGATACAACATAGTAGGATTCGACATGCCTATTGTTCAGCGAATGTGTGAAAAATATGGCCCGACTGACAAGAAAACAGGGAAGCAGACCCTGTTTAATAAAATCCACAGAGTTGATGTAATGGACAACGTTTGGATGTGGATGGAAAATAATGCCGATGTAAAATCTCTGAGCATGGATTCAATGCGTGATTTATTTGGAATAAGTAAAGAAAACGCCCATGATGCCCTGCAAGATGTCAAAGACACGGCAAATTTGATGATAGGCTTTATGAAGCTTCATAGACGTATTGCGCCAAAGATTAAATTTGAAAAGGCTTTTGCAGATGGAAACCTCCACATTTGATGTTCTCGATCTCGATTTTTACGACGAAAAAACTTGGGACTTAATATGCTCAGGAAAGACGAAGGGTGTCTTTCAATTAGAAAGCAACCTTGGAAAGTCTTGGGCTAAACGTGTTAAACCTCGAAACATAGAAGAGCTTGCCGCTTTAGTTTCGATTATTAGACCGGGAACACTAAAGGCCATTCAGGATGGTAAGTCAATGACCCAAAGGTTTGTTGACCGAAAAAATCTTAAAGAAGAAATAACGTATCTTCACCCATCCCTTGAGCCAATCTTAAAAGGAACCCAAGGGGTTCTCGTTTATCAAGAGCAGTCTATGAAAATTGCCCAGCAGCTTGCTGGTTTTGATCTTCAAGAAGCCGACAATCTTCGTAAAGCCATTGGTAAGAAAAAGGCAAACCTCATGGCTAAAGTAAAGAGGGCTTTCTTGCGGGGGGCTGTTAGTAAAGAAATACTTACAAAAGAAGAGGCCGAAGAAATCTTTAGCTGGATCGAAAAATCCAGTAGATACGCTTTCAATAAATCCCATGCTGTTTCTTATGCCATTTGTGCATATTGGAGCGCTTACGCTAAAACTCATTACCCTCTTGAGTTTTATTGCAACTACCTTCTTCATTCTTCTGGCAAGCCTGACCCACAACAAGAAGTAAAAGAGCTTGTTAATGATGCTAAAAATAGTGAAATTTACATAAGCCCTCCCTCAATACAGTCTATCAATGCTTTAACTGATATTATTGATCGCAAGATATATTTCGGTCTTCTTGACGTTAAGTCTGTAGGTATGAAGCAAATAGAAAAATTTAAAGATGAAATTAATGCCATAGAAAAACAAATAGGGAAAAAATTATCTGATTGGTCTTGGTATGAATTCCTTATATTGGTTTCTTCAAGGGTTAACTCAAGAATGCTTGTAGCATTAATATCAATTGGCTTTTTTGCCCACCTTCCAGAATCAAGAAAGCAAATGCTGGATGAATTTGATACTTGGGGAAGTCTAACAAAAAAAGAGCAAGAATGGGCTGTTAACAATTATAATAAGTATAAAGATCTTATAAGTTTACTAAAAAAGATGTCGCCCACTAAAAAAGAGGGTGGCGCTGCTTTTAATACTAGAAGATCAGGAATAATATCCGATTTAGTAATTCACTGTGAAAATCCATCACATTCAATGAAAGACGACCCAGAATGGGTCATAAGGACAGAAGAAAATTATCTTGGGGTTGCATTGACATACTCAAGGGTAGAAACCTACGACACAAAACTCGCAAACACAACGATTAAAGAGTTTTTGAACGGTAAGAGAAACGGCGTTAAGATGGCCGTTACTATATCGGAAGTTAAAAAATATGTGACCAAAAAAGGAAAAATGAAGGGTGTCGAAATGGCATTTATGTGTGTTGAAGATCACACTGGTGCTTTGGATTCGATCACAGTTTTTTCGGAAAAGTGGAAAGAATATAAAAACATTTTATACGAAGGAAACAACGTAATATTAGTAGGCCAGAGTTCTAAAAGCAAACGATACCAAATAGACGACGGCATGATTGTAGACGACGTAATAGAACTAAGTTGACAAAAACTTCAGGCTTGCATACCATTCATTATCGGTTTTGAGTCTTATTGAAAAAAGGGAAAAAATGGCTAACACTATTTCAAACTATTGTCGTTTCATTGGAAGATTAACTGACACCCCAAAAATAGTAGACTTTGAGAACACGACTCTCTGCACGTTTACTTTGGCTGTTAGTGAGTACAGAAAAGAAAAAACAGGGGAAAAGAAAAAGAGTGTAAACTTTTTTGACTTTGAGGCGTGGGACTCAGGGGGAACAACAATATCAAAATATTGCCAAAAGGGGGATATAATTGATTTAGTTGCCTCCGCAAGAAACAATTCTTGGACTGATAAAAATGGCAACAAAAGATTCTCAACAAAATTCAGGGTCAAAGAGTTCAAACTCTTCAACACCCAAGAAAGTCAAAAACAAGAAGCTAACTGATAATAAATCAGAGACACAAGAAGAGCTTGAAGAAAAGCTGATCCATGAAAACTATGGGTTGGTTGTTTCTCAAGCTCTTTGTTTTTTGGATGACAATAATTTTGAGGATTACATTCAGGCCGGTTTGATTGGCCTCCTCAAGGCCATTAGAACTTATGACGAAAACAAAGCTAAGTTCAGCACGTTTGCAAGTGTTTGTATAAGAAACGCAATTTCTACCCTGAACAAAAAAGTGAAAAAGCTTGGAAGCCAAAACCTTAGAGGCGTGCTAGAGCATGATAAAATTTATAATAGCAAAGAAAACATAGAACATTATCTTCCAGATTTCTTGTCAGAAGAACACAAGTTTATAATAAAGCTTAAAATTCAGGGATATACAAATGCTGAAATAGGAAGTTTTATGTCATGTACAAAAAAAGATATAAAATGTAAAATAGAGATAATCATTAAACTGCTACAAGAATATAACACATGAGAAAAAAAAGAATACTTTTCTGCGGCGAAGCCACCTATTTGAATACTGGCTATGCTACATACATGCGTGAAGTAATGACTCGCCTGCACGCTACAAATAAATATGAATTAGCAGAATTTGCTAGCTATGGAGATCATCAAGATCAAAGAATGTCTTCCGTACCTTGGACGTTCTATGGAAACATGCCAACGACAGATGAAGAAAAAGAAAAGTATGAGTCTTTGCCAACAAATCAATTTGGCGAATATAAATTTGAATCTGTGTTGCTAAATTTTCTACCAGACATAGTTTGTGACATACGTGATTTTTGGATGTTTGAATACCAAGAGCGATCCCCCTTTAGGCCATATTTCCATTGGGTTATTATGCCAACCGTTGATGCAGCCCCACAAAACGAACAATGGCTAGCTACATTTGCAAACGCTGACGGCGTATTTAACTACTCAGACTGGGGCCATGACATTCTAATGAATGAATCTAACGGCGTTATAAAATGTCTAGGTAGCGCAGCCCCATCAGCCGACGCAGCTTACCAACCGGTTTCAGATAAGAAGCTACACAAGAAGAGTATGGGGTTTGATCCTAACACAAAATTTGTTGGGACTGTAATGAGAAACCAAAGGAGAAAGCTCTTTCCAGACTTGTTTGAATCCTTCAGGATGTTTTTGGACAAAAGCAAAAGAAACGATGTCTTGTTATATTGCCATACTAGCTATCCTGATTTGGGATGGGATATACCCAAGCTTCTCAATCGTTACAAACTTTCAAGCAAGGTTGTATTCACATATGTGTGCAATGAATGCAAGAGTGCTTTTCCGTCTTTCTTTTCTGACGCAAGAAGAAAATGCCCAGAGTGTGGTAATTTTTCCGCTGGGCTGTCAAGCGTCCAAAAGGGTGTGTCCTATGAATATCTATCAAGAATAATGAATTTGTTTGATCTATATATACAATATGCAAACAGCGAAGGGTTTGGCTTACCACAAGTAGAAGCTGCCGCCTGCGGGGTTACTGTTGCTAGTGTTGACTATTCTGCAATGAGCAGCGTTATCAGAAAACTAGAAGGATACCCGATAAAAGTAAAAGCCCTATACAACGAACTTGAAACAGGGTGCGACAGGGCTGTCCCAGATAACAGGTCTGCTGCTAATATAATGCACAGATTTTTTAAGCTAACCGAAGAAAAGCAAAATAGTCTTGGGAAAAGATCTAGAAAAAACTTTGAGAAATATTACCAGTGGGACGACGCTGCAAAAAAATGGGGGGACTATTTTGATTCAATAGAATTAAGGCCAATTGGAGAAACTTGGAAGTCTCCCCCAAGAATTCACCAGCCAGCTAAAAAGGCTTCTGCTGGTTTATCCTCTTCGGAGTATGCTAGGTGGTTAATAACAGAGGTTCTTGGAGAGCCAGAAAAACTAAATACTTATTTTGAATCAAGACTCATTAGGGACTTGAATTATGGGATGTATGTCGAAGGTACTGGCGAATCGTACCTAAACGAAGATTCTTACAAATTCGTTAAGCCGGTGTTTGAGCCGTTTGGTGAAAATGAGTCGTATAATATGATGTTTAATCTATGTAATAGAAGAAACACATGGGAGTCAATTAGAAGGGACAGAGTATGAAAGTCCTTTACGTGGGTTGTTACAGAGATGGTACAGGGTGGGGACAAGCCGCTACAGACTACATACTAGCTATGGATTCAGTTGGTATTAATGTTGTTCCCCGTCCAGTAAAATTAAATCAAACACAAATTACCATCCCTAAACGAATTGCCGAACTGGAAGAGAAGAGCGGTTCAGGAGCATCTGTTTGTATACAGCATGTTTTGCCCCACATGATGGAATACAGTTCTAAGTTCGACAAGAATATAGGACTTTATGCTACGGAGACTAGTAATTTTATCGACTCTGGCTGGTCTAGAAAAATCAATATGATGGACGAAGCTTGGGTTATTAACAATCAAATGTTTCACGCCTCAAGAGAAAGCGGAGTAGAAGTTCCAATTAAAGTCGTTCCACATGCTTCCGATTTTTCAAAATTTGAAAGAGGGTATGACAAAACAAATTTTCCAAGCGCAGCGGGCAACTTCGTTTTTTATACCATCGCAGATCTAAACAAAAGAAAAAACCTAGAAGCCTTCATAACAGCATTTCACGCTGAGTTTGACCCATCTGAACCAGTATCCATACTAATTAAATCATCTAGGTATGGACTATCAGAAGAAGAGACAGCGTTAAAGATAAGAGATATTTGTAATGAGATTAAAATTGGGCTAAAGAAATTCCCCAGTATAAATGATTATAAAGAAGACCTTATAGTAACAAGCTTTATTAGTGAAGAGGACATATACAAGATTCACAACAGTTGCGACTGTTTTGTTATGCCAAGCTATGGGGAGGCTTGGTGTATACCGGCTTTTGATGCTATGGGATTTGGCAAAACTCCGATTTGCACCAACGTCGGGGGAATGGCCGATTTTATTGGCCACGGGGGATTTTTAATCGAGGGCGCAGAGGAACCAGTGTCTGGCATGCTGGAAACGTTTAACAATCTTTTTACTGGAAATGAACTTTGGACTTCCATCAATATAAGAGAATTGATGAGTTGCATGAGACACGTTTACGAAAAGCGAGACGCATTGAATAAAATGCGACAAGAGGGACTCAAACAAGCCCACAAATACTCGCATAAGAACATTGGTAACTTAATAAAGGATCTGTTAAATGCCAATAGTTAGCCCCCTATCTTATATTATTAGAGCCGCCACTAGGAAGCCAACTGAGAAGTTAAATATTCTTACTTTCCCAACGCATGAGCGTTATGAAAGCATGCTGGCTAAAACTGGTCATAATTTCTATGCGTATAGGGCCGAGGGCATCAAGGATTGGAATGAAACCTACGCCAAGCTTCCAGACAACTACCACCTTCTTGACCCAGAACTTGAGAGCAATCAAATTCCAGAATATATAGACTTTGATCTAGTTCTTTCCCAAAACAAGTTTGGTCAATTCCAAAAAGCCATAGAGCTATCAAGCGTTTTACACCTGCCATTGGTCAGTTTAGAACACACTCTTCCAATGCCCCAATGGGGCGAAGGCATGCTTGATCAACTTAGAAACATGAGAGGGCATGTAAACCTTTTTATATCCCAATACAGTATTAATGCTTGGGGGTGGGAAAGCAAAAACGACACCAAAGTAATTACCCACGGAATCGACACCGATTTGTTTTGCCCCAAAGAAGGAGAAAAAAGTGACGAGATTTTGTCCGTTGTCAACGATTGGATAAACAGAGATTGGTGTTGTGGTTTTAGTATTTGGCAAAGGATAATCAACAATCTACCACATAAGGTTGTGGGAGACACTCCGGGGTTATCAAAACCAGCACCCTCAACCGAAGAACTTGTGTCAAATTACCAAAACAGCAGGATATTTTTGAATACATCAACGATATCTCCCGTTCCAACGGCTTTAATGGAGGCTATGTCTTGCGGATGTGCCGTGGTTTCAACAGAAACCTGCATGATTCCAGAAGTTATAGAAAACGGAGTTAATGGCTTCATAACAAACGACGAAAAGCAAATGGAACAACATCTTGTTGACCTGTTAAACGATGAGGATATGGCAAAAGAAATCGGAGACAACGCAAGGAAGACAATAGTAAACAGATACTCAGCGGAAAAATTTGTAGATAAATGGCAACACATACTTTACACAGCATCAAATATAGTTTTTAAGGGGTGACATGAAGATTAGAATTACCGTTGGAGAAAAAGATAAGCTGAATGGCTATGTCAATATAGATCCAATTACAAAGTTTGACGATCTATCTGTAGATGTTAGAGATATAAGCGAAGTAGTTTCAGATTCAGAATGTGTCGAACTTATATCTGAAGATGTAATAGACTACCTTGAAAAAGAGCAGTCCATTCAAGCGTTGTCCGGGTGGATTAAAAAAATAAGGCACGGTGGCAAAATTATTGTAACATCAGTAGACGCTTACGGGGTCGCAAAGTCTTTTTATAGAAAAGAAATAGACATAGCAACCTTTAACAAAATTATACATGGAAATTTTTTATCGTCTTGGGATGTTCGCCTTAGTCACACAACCATAGAAGAATTGTGTGAACTATTTGAAAGCAAGGGTCTGAAAATTACCAAAAAGCGCATCAACGGAATTAAACTAATAGTAGAAGCTGAGAGATCCTAATGAACGACCCTAATAAAATTAATGAGTGGGATGAGTCCACAATGAAAATAAACCAAGAGGGGCTATCTTCATTACCCGAACAGAAGTCGTTGTTAACTTCTTGCAAGGACTGCTGCTTTGCAGTAAAGAAGGGAAAAACTCAAACTGATTGTTTGCTTGGTAGGATTGATAAGTTCGAGGCGCAAAATATTGAAGTTGTCGGGGCAAAAGACGAAGAAGATAACAAATTTCTTATTTTAAAGGCTTGGTGTTCTGCTTATAGAAACGATATTTGGAAAACGGCACACAAAGACGAAGATTTAAAAGAAGCTCTGAATAACGAAATATACCCAAAGGTTAACTTTTTGATATTGGCCAAGGATGGTCTAAACGAAATTGAAGTAACAGTTAATTCGATTTTGAACCAAGAAAAGTTCAAGGCTAAACAAATTATAATAGTCACTTGTGATGACGATATTTATTTTGAAGCCATACAAAAGTCAAGATCCCTCTTGGAAGATTCTGGCCTGCTCTTTAAAGTTCAGGGGGTAAGAGGCGACATACCCAACCTTGCTATTATAGATGAGGTTTTTGCGAATTTTCATAATGGATTTTATAGCATTTTTGAATGTGGAAAAGAAGTGCCAAAAGATTTAATTTCTGTATTACATTCAGCCCTAAATGACAACCTTGAAAAGGTTGGTTATATAAAACCCTACGATGGAATTAATGGAATGACGGCTCAATGTGTTTTACATAAATTTTTATACGGAAACAAAGACATCACGCTAGAAGAAAAACTTATAGATGGCGAGGAAATGGACAAAACAGGTAAAGAAAACTCTCTTGTAAGAACATGGGATGAATTAAGATGAAACTTCCTTTGGTTACTATATTAATAGCAAACTATAACGACGAAGAGTATTTGGACAGGGCAATAGAAAGCGCTGTAAATCAAGACTACCCCGGCCCGTTACAGATTTGCATTGTAGATGATGGTTCTACTGATGGCTCTTGGGATGTTATTGTTCCCTACATAAACCACCCAGCCAAGGACGCCCATTCACATTTAGATGTAACGTTTTCCAGAGTTCTTGCTGGTAGGTTTGGAAACACTAAAGTAATAGCAATAAAAAATGAAAATAGCGGCCCAAGCCAAGCCAGAAACATTGGTATAGAATACACACTAAACGATACTGATATTTATGCCATCTTAGATTCCGATGACGAAATGTATGAAAATAAAATATCGGAGTGTGTTCCGGTTTTTGAAAAAGGCGATGGGATGATCGGCGTTGTTTATGCCGACTACGATACTTTTCACACAAGCACCAAGAAAAGCATTAGAGAATACAAAGAACCGTTTAATAAAAAGCGACTAGTTCGTGAATGTATTGTTCATAGCGGATCTTTGATATCCAAGGAGGCTCTAGAAGCCGCCTACGAAGATACAGGATACTATGACAAAACAATGCGCACATGCGAAGACTATGACCTTTGGATGCGAATAAGTGAAAAATTTATTATAGCCCACGTTCCAAAATCATTAACAATGGTTAGGGTTACAGGAGATAACTCCTCTTTTATTGTCAACCAAGAAATTTGGCAAAAAAACTGGGCAAGGGTTATGCAAAAAGCGCAGGAAAGATATGCCTAATAGGTTTACATCAGCAATTAAAAAAGAGGGTGCTGGAACAAGTCCTGATAACCCGCTAACAGTGATAATACCTGCGGCTGGAATCGGGCATAGGATGAAATCATATGGCCCAAAATGTTTGCTTAAGGCCAACCAAAAAGAAACAATATTACAAAAGGCAATATCCAACATAAAAAGAGAATATCCGCATTCTGATATTATTGTAATAGTTGGCTTTGAGTCTGACAAGGTAATGAAAACCCTACCACATAACGTAAGAGTTATAGAAAATACCAAATACGAAGAAACAAACATAGTAGAAAGCATAAGGATCGGAATAAACGCATCGGCCAACAAAAAGCTGTTAATAATATATGGAGACTTGGTTTTTAATGTTTATTCAATAAGGAATCTAACATCAAGTGGATCATGCGTAGTAGTAGATTCCCAGTCTAGATTTAAAGATGAAGAGATTGGAGTCACTATTGTTAATGGCGACGTTACAAATTTTGCCTATGGACTTACAAGCAAATGGTGTCAAATAGCATATTTTGAAGACGCCCCTTTTGACGCATTAAAAGACCTATGTTCAGACAGAAGACGTAATAAACTGTATCCTTTTGAATTGTTTAACATCATTATTAATAGTGGAATTTCTATAAAAGCAAAAGAGCCAAAAGGGATGTTAATAAGAGAAGTAGATTCACTAAGGGATTTATAATGACGGCTTATTCAACTTACTGGGCGTATATAAACAATAATTACAAATGGTACGCTTGGTATTATTTAGACGGAAAAGTTAAAATAAAGCTGGGGCCATTTTACACACAAGACGAAGCTCAAGAAGCGGTAGAACAATATGAAAATCCTTATCTCAAGTGACGGCCCCCACGCGCATTACTACATAAGAATGTCTTGGGGTAAAGTTTTTGCAGACTCAGGACATCAGGTAAGAATGTGGGAAATAAACCAAGAGTCTGCCTTTGATGCATTCGACGAGTTTGAACCAGATCTTTTTATGGGTCAAACATACAATTTAGATAAAGCGGTCTTTAAGTGTATTAAAGAAAGACCCCATATGAAGGTTGTTTTGCGAGCCTCTGACTGGGGGGATATACAAGACGATATAGACCTTGATAAATATCCAATACTTGTAGCCCAAGAAGAAGAAAAGAAACTACTTGAAAAACTAAAGAAAGAAACCGGAAAACCAGATTTTGTTCACAATCATTACCATGACAACTGGATTAATCAGACGCACGGCAAGTGGAACGATATAGGCATTAGGCCCGTTTCCCTAATGCATGCCGCTGATATATTTGACTTTTATCCCCAGCAAGCAGTAAACCTTCTTAAATGTGACATAGGGTTTGTTGGTGGGTATTGGCCATACAAGGCTATTAACCTTGATAAGTATTTGATTAGTCTATGCAATCCAGTTGGCAAATATAATATAAAAATATTTAGCGGCTCTAGTTGGCCAGTATGTCAACATCTTGGAAAAATTGATAATAACAATGTCGGAGCTTTATTTTCATCTGCTACGGTTTGTCCAAATATAAGTGAACCACACTCTCAAGATTTTGGATATGATATAATTGAACGACCGTTTAAAATATTAATGAGCGGGGGTTTTTGCATATCTGACTATGTTGAGTCTATGGCCAATGACGTATTTACTAATGATGAAATTCTTTTTGCAAAAACTCCTGAAGAATTTAAGCAATTAATTGATTTCTACATTAAAAATCCCGAAAAAAGAATGAAACACATAAAAGCTGGTTATGAACTAGTTGCACAAAACCATACCTATTTTCATAGAGTTGCTAAAATATTTTCAGAATTGGGTTTAAAGCGGGAATCAGACCTTTGCGAGGAAACAATGATGAAACACTTTGGGGATTAAAATGACAGTTGTAATTACAGGTGGAAATGGGTTCGTTGGAAGAAACCTAATTAGAAAGCTATACAAAAATAAGCTTGTCTTTGGAGACATAATCAACATAAGCAGGAAAAACTTTGTCTCTCCTTTTGTAAGCCATTCGTACAGATGTGATTTAGGATTTACTGACGATTTTGATGCTCAGTTTGAATGTCTCAAATTCGTAATGAATAAGCATAGGCCGGAATATATATTTCATCTTGCTGGCAAGGCTACCGTTAAAATGGACGGAAACGAACCCTTCGAGATCATTCAAGACAACATCTTAAGCACACAGAAGGTTTGCCAGTGGTCGCCTAAAGACGCTAGGGTTGTTTTGGCTTCTTCCGTAATCGTTTATGGTGATTGGCTATTCAATCCTCCACCCTCTGGAGATCCTAGATACGAAGAATCCTACAAAACAGAACCAACTTCTATTTACGGAATGACAAAGCAGGCTTCCGAAGGAATACTCAGGTATTACACCAGTATAGGAAAAATAAGCGGGGTGTCGGCTCGTATGTGCGCGACTGTTGGTCGTGGGTTAACCCACGGGGTTGTTTATGATTTTATTAAGAAGGTTCTAAATAACCCCACGCTAGAAGCTTTAGGAAGCAAGCCGGGGTCTACCAAGCCGTATTGCTACATAAACGACTTAGTTGATGCTCTTATGATATTATCAATGAAGAAGGATGTTGATTTAGAATATAACATAGTTCCTGATGACGAAATTAGCATCGAAGAGGTTGCTAAATCAGTAATGATAGGCTTAGGTGTTTCTAAAGATATAGAATGGCTTGGGGATGCTGCCAATTGGAAAGGCGACAATAAATTAATTTCGGTTAATAACGACAGGCTAAAAAGCATCGGGTGGGTTCCGCGATATAATTCTAGGCAAGCGATTATACAAGCCGTTAAGGACTCAAGAATAAAAAGATGAAAATACTCTTCAATCCTCTAATGCCAATAGACCTCAATATGGCAAACATGGTGTCAGATTATCAATCCGACATGATATTTCATGGCTTGGTCAAAAATCTAGGAAAAAATGTTCATACAGATTATGATTTATGGTGGCATCATAAAAGCGAAAAAGAGAAAAACCCACAACGCTTTAGGGAAATTTGGGGCAAGGGTTTTACCATGTATGGCCTTCTTGATAAAGAAGAGTACACGTATAGTTCTTCAGATGATGTAAATGCATATGACGCAGTAGTTATCCCCATACATCACACCATGAACAAACAAGATGCATACTTGAAAAAGCTACTAGATTTTTTTATAGAAGCAGGATACGAAAAAAATCAGCTAATAGTTATAGACGGCTGGGATCAAGAATACATAAATCAGGACTTGGCTGGCTTATGCACATATTACAAAAGAGAAATGAAAGATCACCATGAAGAGCATGCTTACCCAATTTCTTTTGCCATGCCTAAAGAAAAAATACGACAACTAGACGACTCAAAAAGAAACGTTGCCTTTGCTCCGTTAATACCGGTCAATCAATCTGTTGACCCCTCATACATGTCTACATATATATATGGTACGGAAGAAAGCTATTATGATATGTACCAAACAGCCTATTTTTCATACACCTCAAAAAAGGGTGGCTGGGATACCCTCCGTCATTATGAAATCATAGCTAATGGCTCTATTCCCTTTTTTGTTGATATAGAAAATTGTCCTAAGCACACGCTTTGGGATCTTCCGAAGAAGACTTTGTTGCAAGCAAGAAACATACTGGGAGGAAGGCCAAACCTTACAGAAGGGGTCTGGAGAGGTCAGGCGCTTCCTCACTGTGGGGTGATTGCTAAAGACAAACCCGGAGAGCTTGAAGACTTTCACGAAATTTTATGGCAACATTACAGAGATGAAATTTATGTTTGGTTAAATGACAGGGCGACAACAGAAGTGTTGGCCAGCTACGTTTTGGGGAAAATATAATGTTTGGGATAAAAAAAGCGTACTGCCTGTGTTTAGACAAGAGGGAAGAGCATTGGGTTGATCTAAAGCAGCAGTGCGAATCCAAAGGATTGGAATTTAATCGCTTTCTAGTTGGCGAGGGTAAAATTTTTGATTTGCAAGAGTATGACAAGATAGACATAGAAAACCCGCCTATTGACAACTGGGGATATGGTGGCCATGAAACAAACACAGAAGAAGAGATAAAGATAAAGAAAATAAAACACTGCAATGCATTTTTGTCACATCAGGCTATGGCAAAAAAAGCCCTAGAAGATGGCGACGAAAAGGTTTTGTTTTTAGAAGATGATTCTTATTTTACCGAGAGGTTTGATCAAGTAGTTAGAAGAATAGCGCCTGAAATTGAAAAAATAACCTACGACATGCTTTATTTAGCTTGGTGGATTGGGGATGAAGGCGATGAATTTAACGACCGCGTAGAAAAAATATGGGAAGAATCAGAGTCTATAGGAGTAGGAAAAGTAACTAGGGTTGGTGGATTGCACGGAGTTATAATTTCTAGAAAAATCTTAGACATCATAACTAGGTTAGAACCAATTAACCCCATAGACTCACAGTTGTCTAAATTTTTTCACGATAAAATAGACTCACATTTTATTGCCCCCAAGATTATTCACGACAAAGGTATTTTCAGCGAATGTGAACAAAATATAGTGGTAAGAACAAAGCTATGAAAAAAATAAAGTCTTTTTTTGAAATAAATATTAGATCTGAAATGGCAGAGTGTGTTTCAATAAGACCGAGTAAGATTGAGGGAATTGGAATTTTTGCCAACGAAGACATTGAAGAATCAACAACTATTCAAAAAACACACTTCAACCACAAAGAACACGGATGGATAAACCTAATTCCAAATAATAAATTTAATCACTCAAAGCTCAATGCTAATTGCATGCTGATAGAAAACAATCAATACAAAGAGCTTATTACTTTGAGGTCAATAAACAAGGACGAAGAAATTTTAGTTAACTATAATGACTGCCCAGAATTAGAACTTCCAGAAGAAGGATGGGTCGAATAACCTCAAGGCGGTTATTATATATAAGCACGTTAGATCACGAAAAACAGGACACATAGCTATGGCAAAAATATTGGTTACAGGCGGCGGGGGGTATGTTGGAAACGTTCTTTGCCGACAGCTTCTTGATAAAGGATATCAGGTTAAGTGTTTGGACAACTTTAATAGAGGACAGTGTGATGCTATCATTCCACTGGCAACAAACCCAAACTTTGAGTTTGAATACGGAGACGTAACTGTTTCTGCACAGATGAACGAAGCGGTTAAAGGGTGCGATGCGATTATCCATTTAGCGGCAATTGTAGGGTTTCCAGACTGCGCCGCCCAACCAGCATTAGCAGAGGTTGTTAACGTTGAAGGAACAATGAACGTTATCAATGCTAGGAACCTTTATTCTAAGAATATACCCCTTGTTTATGCGTCCACAGGCAGTGTCTACGGCAAGGTAGAGGGGATTTGCACAGAGGAGTCCCCACTAAACGCCGTGTCGCAGTACGGCGTAAATAAGCGCGTTGCAGAGGAAATGGTATCTAGCGAAGAAAACGCCGTTTCTTTCCGTTTTGCCACCGGATTTGGAGTTAGCCCATCAATGCGGGTGAACCTGCTTGTAAATGATTTTGTTTATCAGGCAGTTACAAATAAGATGCTCACTATTTTTCAGGCAGATTTTCGCAGAACCTTTATTCATGTTCGTGATATGGCTAAGGCTTTCACGATGGGGTTTGAAAATATGGGAAACTGGAAGCACAAGGTTTATAACGCGGGGGCAAACCATCTCAATTGGACAAAAAGGGAGTTAGCGGAGTATGTTAAGGAGCATACTGGATGTTTTGTTCATTATGAAGAAATTGGTGAAGATGCCGACCAAAGAGATTACGAAGTTAGTTATGATAAGCTAGATTCCGAAGGGTTCTCTTGCAGCGTAGACATGAAAACCGGTATACAAGAATTGATTAAGGTAACGCCTATTTTACAGATAAGGCATCAATATTCATGATAGATATTAAAGGTTCGACAATTTTGGTAACGGGCGGTGAGGGCTTTCTCGGCACGGCAATATGCAAAAAGATCGCAGAAAAGGGAGCTACCCCACTTGTTTTGAAGCATAGGGAAGTAAATCTTCATGATCTTCAAGCAACAATACACTTCTTGACTGCTCATAAACCAAGTTTTTGTATACACGCCGCTGGCTATAATGGGGGTATAGAATTTAACCGAATGTATCCAGCAGACATTCTCTACTCAAATACGGTCATGGGGCTAAATCTTCATCACGCATGTGAATACACCGGTGTTAAAAAAATCCTATCAATTATGACATCATGCGCTTATCCAGACACGGGAATGGACGTACTAAAGGAAGAAACCTTTTGGGATGGCCTTCCCAACAAAACAATTAGAGCGCACGGTATTGCAAAAAGGATATTGCAAACAGCGTCGGAAGCGTATAATGATCAGTATGAGTTAAGTGCAGCCACTGTTTGTGTAACCAATCTATATGGGCCAAATGATACTTTTGATTTAGTTAGGACTAAAGTTGTTGGTGCGCTTATTAGAAAGTTTGTAGAAGCGAATATAGAAGAAAAAGACGAAGTTGAGTGCTGGGGAACGGGAAACCCAATGAGGGAATTTATGTATGTTGACGACGCTGCCGAGGCGATTATTCAAGCCTTTCAAAGTTATCATGATTGTTCTCAACCATTAAACATTGGAACAGGAAAAGAAATCAGTATAAAACAACTTGTTGACTATATTTCTAAAGCCGTTAATTATAAGGGAGAGGTACTTTGGAATACAGAAAAGCCAGATGGCCAAATGAAGAAACTTTTGGACACAACCAGAATGAAAGACTTTGTAAAAATTACCCCGATAGATGTTGAAGAAGGCATTAAACATACCGTACAATGGTATAAAGCAAACAAAGAAGAGGCTGATGCAAAGAAATAACCAAATAGGGTTCTTGGTAGAAGACACATCTTCTAGTCAGCTATCATTTAATCTTATAAAAAATATAAACACCTACTTGGAAGACAAAAGCTGTGACTTTACAGTGTTTTTTGAAAACTCTTCCGCAAGTGTTCTAAACCCCAATTTTGCTTTGATGTCGATTAATGAAGTGTGGAGTTTTAATGGTGCATTAATTGCAACAAATATTGCCACAGCAAGATCGCTTAGTAAATGCTTTGCGACTAAGAAAAAGTTTTTTTACGTTTGGGATATTGAGTGGACTAGAGAAAGAGTGAAATCTGTCACGCCTTATGAAATGACTGTTCAAGCTTTTTCAGACCCAGACATAAAATTGATAGCAAGGAGTGAGGATCACGCTAGGGCAATAGAAAACTATTGCAATAGAAAAATTACCGATATAGTAAATGATTTTAACATAGAAAAATTAGTGAGGATTACAAATGAGTAGCGCTTTTATTAACAAGTACAAAGAATATATCATAGAACAATATACTGAGGAAAAGAAAAGCACCTATGAAATAGCTCAGGAGCTTAAAACTTATCCCAATAAAATTCGTAGAACTTTAAATACCCTTGGGGTTCCGCTTAGAGACAAGAGTTTAGCGCAAACCGTTGCTATTAAAAGCGGCAGACATGAACACCCCACAAAGGGAAAGAGACGAACGGAAGCCGAAAAGGTTGCAATCAGTAATGGCATGGCCACGTACTGGGACAACATGGAAGACGAGGAACGAGAAAGGCGATCAGAGCTATCAAGAAAACAATGGGAAGAAATGTCCGAGGAAGAGAAGGCAAACCTTCGCAAATTGGCGGCTGAAGCTGTTCGTAGAGCAAGCAAAGAAGGCTCCAAAATTGAAAAATTTATACATGAGGGGTTGACAAAGGCTGGATATGGGGTTATCTTTCATAAGCGAGGATTAGTAGCAAACGATAAATTGGAAGTTGATCTATTTGTTCCGGCCTTAAAAACGGCCATTGAGATCGACGGGCCAGCCCACTTCTTACCAATTTGGGGTCAACAAAGCCTAGATAGACATATTCGCTCAGACGCTCAAAAGGCTGGGTTGCTTATCAATCGTGGATTTGTTATACTTCGGGTCAAGAATATTATTCGTAACCTCTCTCAGAAAAATATGAGAGACACGCTTAGTAGTATTATTGAGCAATTAGAAAAAATCGAAAAAGACTTTCCACCTATTACAAAACGACTTATTGAAATTGAAGCATAGTGTATAGCGAAAAAACAATAAAAGAGCTTAAACAAATTTTGGAAGAACATAATTGTGCCATTCCAAATGGCGCAAAGAAAAAAGATTTAGTTGATTTAGTGGAGGCTATCATGGCTAAGGACGAAGATTTTGTAACGATGCAAAACGCCGGTGCGGTAGATTTGTTTGAAGAAGTATTTGAAGAAGAACAAGAAACTGATGCCGCAGACAAAGAAGCTAGCCCCGCTGAAGATGAGGATAGACCCTCAATATTTAGCGATGAATGGGGTGAGTATGTAATGGCCCACTTTAAGCCTAATGAATTGGTGGATAGAAATCCCATATGCGCTGGCCTGCGAAGGGTTGCCGAGCTTTTACTTGGTGACATCATTGAGTCTGGCCCTTCGGAAGTTTTCCCAGCAACAGACACTAATGGCCCCGGCAGAGCTACTGTGGTTTTTAGCGTTACATTTAATTGGATGAACAGTGGCGTAGCTAAAACCTTTAAAGAGGTAGCAGACGTATGGCACGGCAATACTGATGATTTGTTTTGCGCACACCCCGTTGCCACGGCGTCCACTAGGGCAGAAGGCAGAGCCTTAAGAAAAGCTCTAAAGCTCAGGTGTCTTGCGGCAGAAGAGCTTGCCAAGAAAGACATCGTTGAGATTGTTCAACAGGCCGTTAAGCAGGCTCCTACATCCGGCGAATATGAATCTGACAAAAGAATTAGTAGTCAACAAATTCATTTCATAGACAATAGATGCAACCAATTAGATATTGACGTTTTCTCCTTTATTAATATAGGAGAGGGTGAGTACTCAAACATCAATGATGTTAATAAAGACAGCGCCAAAAAGATGATTAAAGTTCTAAATAGTTATCAAAATGGTGGTGAAATTCCCGATAAAATTAAAGGCTATAAGATAAACTGGAGAGAATAATGAAAGTTACTTATACTTCTGGAAGAACTAGCGTAGAAATTGAAGGCGACACACAGGTTGAAGTTTTTCAACAGTTGGCCAATTTCCAAGAAATTTTCGCAGAGAACATGTGCGGAAAGTGTGGAAGCGAAGATGTTCGTTTTCAAGTCCGAAATGTAGATGACAATCTATATCACGAAGCAAAGTGTACGGGTTGTAATGCCAAGCTTGCCTTTGGTGTCATGAAGAAGGGTGGAAGACTCTTCCCCAAGCGCAAGGACAAAGAGGGCAAGTGGCTTCCCGATGGCGGTTGGGTTAAATGGAACCCTGACACACAAAAAGAAGAATAATGGTTGACATACTTAAGATGCAGGCTGAACAAGCGCGCTTGTTCAGAAATCAAAATCGTCAATTTAGAGAAGCCCTGTTTTCTTCTTTGGTGCATCTGAAACCAAAGTATTGCTTGGAAATAGGAACTCACATCGGTCAATCAACCGAGGTTTTTCAAAAATACTTTGATGAACACCAGCCTGATGGTGTTGTTGTCACTGTTGATATACATAAGTATAAAAACATTGAATCAAAGAATGTTAAACAGTTAATTGTTCACCCCCATGTTAACAATTCATCGGATTGGCATTACGTCAAAAACGAAGAACTCCTTGATCATAACGTAGATTCGGTTGTAAAAAATACCGAATTAATAAAAGAGTCGATAAGGAATTTTTCTGCAAACCAATTTGATTTTTGTTTTCTAGACGGCGACCATCAAAGAGAGTCTGTTATTAAAGACTTTGCTATTTCAAGAAGTCTATTAAAAGAGCCTCAATACATATTGTTTGATGATACCGAGGACGATGGTGGTGGGCATGACTCTGTAGATGTATATAACGAAATTGTAGCCGAAGAAAAATATAACATCTACGATTTCTCTAAAGAATGGAATGTCTATTGCGGCTGCGCTCTAATATGGAATAAAAAAACCCCGACAGTTCGGTGACACCAAACTGACGGGGCTGGTAGAGCGATAATTATTATAGATATTCTAGCTCTACATATAACCCATACTGGGTCTTGCTTCCAATGCTATCCGGTGATGCCGATATTCCGACATACCAATCATGCTGATAGTATTGGCCTGTATTAGCAGATCCGTTGCCAGCGTATTGACCGCTTGGCCCCGGAGACTGCGCCAAGGGAACATAAATTCCACTACCACCGACCGTATTTGTACCGGCTGGTAATCTAGCAGACGGGTTCTTAGACCCGATATACGTTCCCTGTGCGTCTGATCCAGTATGTGATGCGCTTCCCCACCAAGTTGAATCGCCAGATCCTTCTACGGAATATGAGACTGAGGGGTGTAGCATTTCTACAACCCTAGTAATAACTCCACTTGCGGGGAAATTTTTATTGTTTCTGTCAAATATCCTTAGCTTTGTATTTTGCGTTCTTACAGCGCTATCATTGCTAAATCTAACATTTAACGTAGCTTTTGAATTAGGAATAAACAGAAGTCCAGTGGCGGGAACAACCCCCGCAGCAAAAGACTTTGTGTCGGTAGAATATTTCATATTATTACCAGCACCACCATTGCTAGTGCCGTTACCGTCAGTAATAAATGTTGTGTCTTGCCAGTTGTTTAGTTGAACCGACTGCCCAAAAGATCCGCCAAAAAACCCCAGACCAGAGCCTGAGAGGTTATTTATGGAAGTGCTTCCAGCAAAGAAACTTATGGATGCCATGTCTTAATCTCCTTAGAGCTTAAATTCTATATTATTATACACCATTACTCGAAAAAGCCTTTTGTTTTATTTTGATTGGCTTCTTCTTTTTTATAGGGAAATAGCTTGTTTAACTTACTTTGCCTTTCCCTGCATCCGCAATCCTTATTGATAGCATCAAACACTGTATCTATGACCTTTTTAACGCCAGTGACCTTAGTTATTTTTGCTAAAGTATCTCCTAAACCTCTTGATTCGGACGGTATATCAGTATCGCCCATAAAAAATCCGGTATCTTTTTCTATTTTAAAAAATCCTGTTTGCTCCTGAACCTCGTTTTCTTCGCCTCCTCTGTAGCCTTTCGATACCATTATTTGATTTAATGGATCTTGCATTGGCCCCTCTCCGTTTTCCCACATTTCAAAATAGGCCATCCTATTTTTGCATAAGCCGTGTAGTGATTTACTTTTTATGCACTGGTGTCTATTACAAAATATACTTCCTGAACCTTCCTCCATCTTGCATTGACAGGGCGTTGCTGGTGGTACATTTGGTTCGGGGTAATCCCTAACCTTTTTGCCCCCACTTATTACCTTGTCAAAAACTTGAGGCTTACTTCTTTTTGGATGTCTATTTTCTAAAGTGTTGACATCTTCCTGTTCACTGTTAAAAAAGCCCTTCATTGTATTCCTTTTATTCGTGAATGTTTACGTGAAGTATCGAATTTCCGGGTATTCCATGAACTAATTCCATATCATTCAAATGCGGCCCCATGTAGTGATGCCAGCATTTGTCTGAGCATTTGTGGAAGTTCAGCGGCCCCTTATCATTGCAACATATCTGATCGAAATTCAAATAGAAGTCCATGCTTGTAGGCTTGTCGCTATTTCCTTGTCTACAATTATTTTCTGGTGGAGGATATCCTACTATTATATCAAATGCCCCACCGTGTCTACTCCATACCGCTCGCCAATTTGGATCTGCGTATTTATCATAATCTTTATTTTCTTTTATAGAAACGTCTACCTGCGGCGAGTATATAACACCCTTATGGTTTCTTGGAGAAAGACCAATGCCAACATCGTGACCCATTGCGATTGCTTCTGGGGAAGATAAGTTCGATAGCTTATCCATCATTGTTACGACATTCATCTTTCTTTCGTCCAATGAAATGCTTTGTGGAGCGCCTTTATAAACAAGTTCTCCACCACCAATTTCAGTGCAATGTTCTGGCGTGTAATAATCTCCCGCGATTGTTGGATTTACACATTCAAAATTATAAATAGCCGTTCCGGTTCTGCTTACCCCCCAATTGCCTCCTAACTCATCGCATTCTTGCTTGCTGGTTTTTGATCCAATCATCCCCTGTACATGACACACTCCAGCTAATGAATATTCAGCGCACTCATCAGCATTGTTTATGCCTCCTATGGGATTTCCAACAAACACACCACCGATGCGATCACATCGCTGCTTTGTGGCTGCTTCTTCTGTAACATTACCATCTTCAATTCTATAACAAGTCCCTGCATCAGACCAGTAAGTACCTAAGCATGTTTTATATTCTTGTATAAAATGACAATTATCACTTATCGCACAAAGCTCATAAGCCTGACTACTTTCTTGATTGGTGGGTTCGCCGCCTTCAGCAAAGCTATCGGGAATTTCTTGATCTAATCTTGAAAGGTCTATACACCTACTTCCACTGCTATCTTCTTCCCATGTATTAGAAGTGATGTCTCTGCACTCTTCTTCGGTCATGTCCACTTCTTCGTCATTCTCATCAAAACATTTCCCTACCTTAAGCCAAGCAGCCCCTCTTGTTGCGTTACACGCGACCGCTCCTAAAGATGATAAAGGAACAGAACTACCTGTGAAGCCACCGTCGTTGGTTACTCTTTTGGGCGTGTTTGATAAATCAAACTCCCAATCCGTAGCAATACCGGCTGCTGGTGTTGGCTTATAGGCGTCTAGGTTTGACCTTAATTGACTAGCGTCATGAATTGTTAATTCCATTTCTTGATGAATGGCAAATTCATTTGCGGCTGTAATTTTACCGTACCAAGCCCACCCGTTTTCTTCACAGTCTTTTTGGTTGTCATATTCAGCATATTGACAGCCTCGTTTTCTAGCAACGTAATTTCCATCAACTGGGCCAAGAGGACATTTCATCTCTCTTGTTTCTTTTCCTTCACTGTCAACAACAATAGTTTCCACACACTCGAAACATTGCCCCTGTGGAAAATCTTCACTCGGCGGCTCACATGGGTTTTGTAAGTAGAAACCGTTTAATCTACAACCAACAGGACAGCCTTCAATAAAGCCCTCCTGTTTAAACCGTATCTCCTTGGGCTTTAAGTTTAGTGGATCTTCATATTCACCTTTATCATCTACTGTATTGTTTGCTTTTCCAACAACCCATGTTCCACCAAACATTTCTTCACAAACATGCTTATCCCCGTTTCCTATTACGTCCTCTCCACTTGGGTCATCAAATATTTGAATCCATTGACCTTTAGTCTTAAAGACCAAGGGCAGCGCATCTTCCGCGCCGATAGCCATCGCCCTTTGATCGCTAGAGGCATCACAATCTGCTTTATTATTTATAATACCTTTAGTTAGGTCTTGGTCTATATGAACCCATTTTGAATTTATTATTTGGGTGTCAATGCATTCACCTTTATTACACTCATTTATGTCATCACCTTGTGACCCAGAGCAATAACCCATCCTTGCCCCCTTACAGGTTGCTGGATAAGCCACGCTTCCACTAATTACAAGCTTCTCAGCATCAGCTAAGTCATGAGGGTATTTTGTTGTAACTTTTGTATATAAGAACTGAGGAACCCAAAAATGCTTTGCTTTTTCACAATCCTTCTTGGTTTCGTAATAAGGATTGATGCAAGTTCCATCCGAATCTGAATATACATTATCAAACCTGTCAATTTGAACAGGCTCAAAAGGCCATATCTCTGG
>Ga0114906_1000183_pt1 | contig 37694 bp, 49 predicted proteins | sample MalvirDeepMed_M9_FD_89687 | JGI IMG/M metagenome (GOLD analysis project Ga0114906, IMG submission 89687) | Marine viral communities from the Global Malaspina Expedition - Malaspina viral metaG DeepMed_M9 | ecosystem: Environmental > Aquatic > Marine > Oceanic | place: Mediterranean Sea...
CACTTCATATTCTCAAATAAGACACCTGTTGGTAATGCTTTGAAAATGAAATTTTTACCATCACGTGTAAAGGTATGACCCGCATTTGGCATGTTGTCACTAATTGCTACAGTTATATTTTTATACTTAGTATAAAGATAACCTGCAAGTTTACCTTTACCAGTACTTCCCCACTGTCCATCAATCAAAAAATTTACCTTACCATTTTCAATAATCATATTTTTATGTTCCTTTTCTACTATATTATACCAAATAGGCACTTTTTTGTCAATTAATTAAGATGTTTACCTTTAAGAATTTCTGCATACTTAGTACCTTTAACGCCAGGCGAATCACACATCTTTTGCATTGCATCTCCAAACCCACCGTGGTTGTGTGGTTTTTTTATGTCCATATTATAATCCATTTGTACAGCAGGTGCAGCCCCATGATGTCTAAAAACGTTTCCTTTTTTAGCATCACAGTGAGGACACTTCTTTTTTAGTGGTTTTTCATAATCCGACATAGAAAGGACTTCTTCCCAGATTTCTTTACATTTTAAACATGAATATTCATAAATCATTTCTTTTTTTCTCTTACTAGTTTATTAATTTCAACAATGAAGCCGGTAGGAATTTTTTCTAAGGTAGATGCAAGATCTTTACCAACCGTAGATAATAGAGATACTTGATCGTCATTTTGGTAGACTAGGTAACCTACAGATTTCATTACTGGACAGGGTTTTTTAGCATCGCGAAGTTGGCTTTTCAAGTTATTCCAGCCTACTTCACCAAGTTCTTCAGCATCAACCCAAACCACTTCAACTAATTCATAGTCTTTGTCCATGTATACTATTTATATACGACAAAGACCCCTAACAATTTTGCATATGCAAGGGGTCTTTGAAGTCTTTCGTTCTCACTGCGAGGCCCCACAGTGTCAGAGTGGTAATGAATCTTACATCATCTTCACCGTCAACACCCTGATTCAGGGTATTAGGGTCAACAAATGCCTCTACTTTTCCACAAGAACGATTATTTGTACTCCGGCAGGATTAAATTATACCTGCAACTTTCGAGGTCAACTAATTTTGTTAGTTACTCTAATCGCACTATAACTGTCGGAGTTACCCAACTGGAATCTATACCTCTCGGCCGTCTTCCACCCCACAACAGGGAGCCACATACCTTATTCCGCATGACGAAAAATTGTTCAGTCACGGAGTCGTGTAAGTGATCAAACCTTACACATTTTTTATATTCACTTGTCAAAAAACTAAAAAATTGATGACGGGCAATGGAACTTCCCCCATCATCAAAGGTTAATCCAATTAAGGATTATAGAGCGTATCGTTTGCCCATACGGTTAAAACCATAAGTACGAGTACCATTGTGGGTATCAGTAACGAAATATCGGGTCTTACCATGAGGTGTTTTTGCAGTAGTAACCATCCAATTACCATTTGCTTCAAGTTGCTTCTTGATGGTGCTCATCGTGGAAGCAAGGCTTTTCAAACCGTAGCGATTTCGTGCTTCGGATTCAGTCAAGCCATTGTCTGAATTGGTTAAATAGTTGATTACCTGCCTACGCTTAGAAACGGGTGCCATTGGCATAATGTTTCTCCTTTTCAAACCGATGTTCACTTTGTAGGGTGTCCCAGTCCATCGGTAAACTGTGTACCCTTTTGTTGATAATGTATTATACCATGACGGCTTTTACATGTCAAGATTTCTTTTTTGTTTTCTTTTTTTTGTTTTTCGGTCGTCGTAAATCCAACAACCTATTACAGTTATGGTTACGATCGTCCAAAAAATAGCAAAGTATTCAACTAAAATCATTTGTTTTTACTGGTCATCTATTTTATCGTCCAAATCCATCGGGAGTAATGCTCTTAGGTTAACCATAATTCTTGCCAGTTCATTATAATTAATTTTATTTAATAGGTACTTCTCATACCCCTTTACTGCGGCTTCAGAAGCATCAATCAAATCTAATAACCATTTTGTTTTGTCTTCTGGTTCCTTCCAGTTTTTTTTACCATTTACCTTTTTTTTGTTGGACATTTTGTTAATAACACCCCTTTGCAAAAATATTTATGGTAAAAAAATATGCGTATTCTTATAGTTCTTCTAGGAGCATTATGGCTACATTATCGTCTGAAATCCAATCCGATTGTCCATCTTCAAACTGGATTTTCAAAGAACGATAAGTAATGTTACCTTCACTATCGTGTTCTTCAACCAAGTCAATAATTTTGCCCGTTCTTTTTGATTGCTTTTCTACAACCTTGTTACCTATGTCATATTTGCTCATGTTCTTGGTATCCCTGTTAATTGTTCAAAATAAATGATTTTGTTAATTGGAATCTGAACCCATTCACCACCCCGCCATTCATCTCCGTTCATATCCCAGACTACAATAATGTTTTTTTCATAGTCGTAGTCAATCCAATTGTTTACTTTATTTTCTTCCATATGGAATTTTTTCAGGGTACAGTACCTAAGTTCTTCTTTATTAACACTGTTAAGAAATTTTATTTCACATATACCATTTTTTAAACAAGTATTGAGATCTGCTCTGGTGGCACCCTTTTTTAAATCTATTATTATGGTGGATGTATTTTCGTTCATATGTATATTATACCTTTAAGGCTTTTATCTGTCAACAAATAAATATTTATCCAAACTCGCAGTATTGACAATAACCACATATAGAGCCATTTTTCTTTTCAAAGTTTGAACAACCTTCGAAATTAACTCCACTACAGTCTTTGTAAATAGATGCATTTAAAGATTTTGCGTCACTAACCACATTAGAGATTACTTTTTTATTAGGGTGTTCAACACTGCAATCTGTTTTAGTATCCATAGTATCTTCGTTGATACCATGCTTTTCTAAATATCCTCTAGTAAAAAACTTTTCCCTAATAGCGTTAGATTTAAAAGAGAGAATTACTTTTGGCACTATATTAACCTAAATCCTCTCTGTCAAAATCCTCTCTAGAAGAGGTAATATCTATCATGATTTCGCTGGCTATTTTAGCAACTTTTAACATAAAGTCTGATTCTTCATCAGTAAACATGCTTCCGTCGCATGATCCTATTAAAGACTTAATTAAAAGCATAGTACCTGTTGCAACTTCAACGATTCTTTCTTCCGGAAGATACCCAGATTCGCCAGCAAGTAACTTGTCATAAGCAAACCCAAGGGTATCCATCATGTCTGAGATTTCGAATGTACTTCTTTTTATTATCATCTTTTTTTAAAAAACTTCCGTATTATATAGTGTTGAATCGTCTTCTTCAGCACCATCAATTACTGACATAACCATTTCATCATCTGCTTCGAACTCGTCGACAACGTTATGCATCTCTTCGTCAGCAGCCATTTGTGTTAACTCATTGTCATCAGGAACTTCTCCATCCCCAACCATGTCAACAGCCATGTCAGCCACTTCAGGGATAAAATAAACACCTAAAGTAGCACGACGATCGTGGTCTTTCACAATCCAATTTGGTACGTCATCATTGTTTTTAAAATTCAATGAAACAGAACGTAATTGTTGACGTGAGAATGTTATATCAGTAGTATCGATGCTCAGACTCTCAGCATGGGTTATAATTTGGTCCACATATGCTTTTCGTGCTTCTGATAAGTTGTCATATGTCCAGTCAGAGTTGACCTTACTCATATCGTATCCATTTGTATCGTATTGACTCATATCCATTTGTTGTTTCTCCTTATATCTTACTAGAAACGTTTTCTTGAATGTGTATTATACCACGACGGCTATTTTCTGTCAATGGCTATTCGCCATCATCCCAAGGTTTGTCAAAAGGGTGTCTTGGGTGGGAAGAAGAATCCCCCACAAACTGTTCTATCAACCAATTGGCATATGCTTCTTTATATTCTTCCCAGTCGACAGGTCTATCGTATGTTCCATATACACGAAATTCTTTGCAAAATGCCTCATCCAATTTATTTTCTATATGTTCAGACAATGGTAAAAACATTATATGTCATTCCTCACTAGCGTTCATCATATAATATGCAAATACCATTACAAAAAGTCCCGCTATAATGTATCTAATAATGTCTTCACACATTTTCTGGATGTGTTCCATGCATTCGGTGATAATTACCTTGTACCATTTTGTTCCACAGTTCTCTGGCTTTATCGACAGGTAACCATCGAGTGTCGGTACGATGTTCTATCCCATCAAATCTTACTGCATCATGATCTTCATACCAAGCCACTTGCACCATGTGTGATTCGCGATCGTTAGAAAGGGTGTACATCTTGGGATGTCCCTTTTGTTCAACTTTCCCTGATTCTTGAATTTCACCGTATTGACCCATAATCATATGATTATCGTTCAACCAGTCACGGACTAGCGTACCATTGTCGTGCACTTGGTCAAGAAGTTTATTTTTTGGCATCCACCAATGTTGATTGGGGTCATCCCATCGACCACCGTATTTCTTTACATCGTCTTTTTCGTCATAAAGAACAGCGAGTTTATAACCATCAAATACGCAATCTTTGTCGTATTTCTTATATTCTTTTCGGAATTTTTTTATTTCATGTGTTTTCATTGCGTTTTAAACCCTTGTGATACGAGTGCATCCCATTGTTTGCGACCAACGCTCAGGTGGTAGCAACCGTCCGAATGATTCACACCATCAATAACCTCTTGACAATATTGACCATTATGTTTGATTTGTACCCCATACCCATCAGATTCCTTACCATAATGGAGGAAACTATATATCTCACCGTTGGGATGCTCTAAAAAGTATTTTTGTGTAGTATCCATTAGGTAGTAAACCCTTGTTTGATTAGAGAGTTCCAAAATGTTCTTGCTTGTACTCTTTCGTAATTCCCTGCAACCATAGTTTCATCATATGTACGCCATCCGTGTCCAGCATTGATTAACACTTTGAGAGTTGACACCACTCCAGAAGGTAGTACTCCATATGGTTTGAACATATACTGGCATCCTGTGTCGTGATTGATTAAACAATAGTCTTTTGAGTGGAGTTCAGTCGTATTCGTCTTATTATTCAAAATGGACACGCATTCGATTCTGTGGTTGCGGTTGCTTCGCTATCTGGTACATTGTGAAGGTCAACATCACCGTCAACCTTGTCGTACAAGTCCATGAAACCTTCCTTGGTATCATCATCGAATCGAGCGAGGCACATTGCGAGTGCTTTAGGCTTATCACCACCAAAGATTGCAAGTGCTTTAACGATGTCCACGAGGCGACGAGTCGAGATCACTTCATCAACTCCACCTTCGTAAAATGACTTGCGGATGATACCTGCCCATTTGGTCAGGTGCTTTGCAAATTCGTTGTCATCGACATCAACTGATTCCATTGCTTTGCGAAGAATTTTACACTCAGTATTTTGAGGAGCATATTCTTGCTCAAGTGTTACAGGGAATCGATCAAGGAATGCTTCATTCATTACAGCAGTACCGATGAAGCGACCATCATCACTACCTTTACCCTTGGTATTAGCAGTTGCAAAAATTGTGAAACCGGCTGCAGGAGTGACCCACTGACCGATCTTCTTAAGGAACACACCCTTACCTTCAAGGACAGGTTGCAAGCACATGATATTTGCGGATGCAAGATCAACTTCATCAAGAAGAAGAACACCACCATTTTTCATGGCTGCAACAACTGGGCCATCTTGCCACACTGTGCTACCATCGATGAGTCGGAATCCACCAAGTAGATCATCTTCATCGGTTTGCTTTGTGATGTTGACACGATAGCAATCGCGTTTTTGCTTAGCACACACTTGCTCAACCATGGTGGTTTTACCGTTACCAGAAAGACCAGTCACGAAACAAGGATAAAAAATCTTTGCTTTGATGATTTGTTCAACATCTTTGAAGTTACCCCATGGTACATAAGTCTTGATACGGTCAGGAATGAGAGTGTCTCGTTCACCACCAGTTAGACCCATAATCATGGACGCAGTAGTTAAAGAAGGTTGCTCAACCGCACCTTGTACGGGACCAGTCTGTGCGACATTTTCCACTTGTACAAGGGCGGGAGCAACCGGATCAGGAGCAGTGTGACCCAACTCAGGCATCGAGAAAATATCTCTGCTACGTCCGAGCGGACGACGAGTTTTATCGTGAGTTATCCACGAAGGAATCACGTTATAAATCCCTGTTGATGCACAAAGGTCAAGCAGTTCTAAGCGGGTTACGGTAGGGCAATCTTTCCCTTCGGGACCCCTCGTATACTTACCCAAACCTGCCTTACGCATTGCATCAAGGAAGTTATTTTTTCGTCGTGTTGTATTGCTATTTGCCATGTTTTCGAATCTCCTGTATATTTCGAACTTTATTTCCGTACACCCATTATACCACAGCCTGATTCTTCTGTCAACCCCCATCACGAATACTCTACTGACAGTACGTTGTCAGTATACCCCTTCCCGATATTGCCGCTGAGGGTCTGATAGCATCCGGCTATCCCCAGAGTTTCTCCTTTGGTTTCCCTTGCACCTTTTGATCTTGGGTGGGCACTTAGACATTCGGAGCAGCCTGTACAAGGAAGATATATTCCTGATCCTCCCCTGAGGATACCCCCTCACAATATCAGGAAAGGGGTATCTTGTGGGTCTAGAAACCCTTTCATAAATAACGTATGGATATCACCCCGATCGAACTCCATGACAATGTTCTCTACAAACGTGACGATCTGTACGCACCCTTTGGAAGTGAGCACGTCAACGGTGGAAAAGTACGACAAGCAGTGCAACTCTTTGATGAAATTCACGATGACATCTTAGAAAATCATAACGGTGGAGTGGTCACGGCCAGCAGCGTCCACAGTCCCCAGTCAGCAATCATAGCAAAAGTCGCTCAATCGCATGGATTCAAGTGCATCATCGCTGTTGGTGGTACTAAAAAGGAAACACTTTACAAGCATCACATCATGCGATTGAGCGAATTTTACGGTGCGGATATCGAGATTGTTGCAGGTCACGGTATGACAACGGCAATCGATGCTGGTGCTAAAAAGAAGATCATCGCAAAAAACGGATACAAGTTGATCAAATTTGCGATCTCTCTTGAGTCTAACCCTAAAGCGATATTCGATGGTGTAACCGACCAAGTCGCAAACATACCTGACGAATTGGACAATCTGGTGATTCCAGTAGGAAGCGGGATTCAATTTGCTGGCATCATTCGTGGATTGAAAAAACATAATAAAAAGGTGAAACGCATCATAGGTGTCGCATTTTGTGATAGGACAAAGGCTATCAACGCTCATTTGGATCGATTCAAATACGAGAACTTCCCTGCAGAGGTCACCGAATTTGATGACTATGAGATCGTGTTGACCAAGCATGCGTACTCAAAATCTGTATGGGAAAAGATTGGTGACTCTTACATGGATGACATCTACGAGGGTAAAGCACACAAATGGATGAGAGAGAACATTGACACAGATGCAGAGAAGACGTTGTTTTGGATTATTGGGAGAAGATTGACAGCACCCGAAGTCGATTCACTAACGCCCCAGTATGAGGACATTCATCTTTGACGAGAGTACTCTCCGCTTTGATCGTCATGGCACCAAGCGGCTCCTTATTATAAATAAAGTGGTATGGTTAGGACAATTGAATATTTCTTAGCACTTGTAATATGCGCCCAAGGATGCCGCATGGCACCTCAAGCAGATACCGTACCACCACCATCGTCAACAAAAGAAGAAGTTGCTGTTGTTGAACCAGAATTTTTTGGTGACTTTACCTCAAAATGGTTTAATGAAACAACACAAGAGGACGATCCGTATCCATCGGTTTGTAGTCTTTATCTTGAAGATGGTCATATAGTAGGTAGTGGTATACTTATCCGTCCTGATGTCGTTCTAACAGCAGGTCATTGTATAAAAGATGACGATATTGTTTCTGTGGGATTTGGGGAAAGTGAAGAAGAGATCGCGGTCATTAAAATAGTGGTACACCCCTATTACAGCGAATCGTCAGGGCGGGTAAGAAACGACATAGGTCTTATTTTTCTTGAGTGCGAATCACAGTATGAACCCGCTACAATGGGGTGTGTAGAATGGATGGAAAGATACCAAGATATAACCACTGTTGGTTATTCATTTGGTTATAAGAAATACAGTAAGTTAGGTGTGTTCAGGTATTTCGGTACAGTGGTAGAAGAACCGAATTACATGAAATTTATTCCAAGACCGATATCGGTTTGGTTTGGAGATAGTGGTGGTGGGGTTTTTGCTGAATTTGAAGAAGGTGAAAAGTACCTTGTTGGTGTGATTAGTAGTTTTGTTATTATTAAAGTGTATGGGGATAGAGAAGTGGTAACGGAGTGTTCTGCAGTTATTGTTGCAAAATATATAGACTGGATAAAGATGGAGATTTTAATAAAAAATGATGCGATTGAACAGATTGTTGAAATTGATAAAGATGGAAGGAAGTGTTAGAGAACGCATTGGAACTGGCGCTGTTGTTGTCACTGGTTTTTTTGTCGGGTTGTGGCTTGGACGACTCCTCTTGACAATAGTTTAAACAAACAATAGATAAAGTATATGAGAATTGCTGGTATTGATTATAGTATGAGTTCTCCCGCTATTTGTACCCACATTGGAAACAAATGGCATTATAATAACTGTAACTTTTATTATCTAACCTCTGTTAAAAAACTTGCTACCAATTTTTGTGAAGGTAAGAGGTGGTATCAGTCACAGAATAGGTTTCACGGAACTTTACAACCCAAAAAACATAAAAACGACGAAGAGCGATTTGACAACATCTCCCATTGGGCGATGAAACACTGTCTTAAATTTGATTTTGTTGCTATTGAGGGATACGCGTTTGGTGCAACAGGAAGGGTATTCCAAGTTGCAGAAAATACCTCTATTTTAAAACATAAACTTTGGGAAACGGATACACCGTTTGGTGTTTATTCACCATCTACGATTAAAAAATTCGCTACTGGTAAAGGGAACGCAACCAAAGAAGACATGTATGATGCTTGGTTGAAAGAAACTGGTGTCGACCTAAAAGAAATTATGATCCCAAATAGAGAAAAAGTAGGTAATCCAGTGACTGATATCGTGGATTCCTACTTTATCTGTAAGTATTATTATTTTTTACCTTAAGGAGGTCCCGGACCACCGGCCACAGGGTCATACGGATCCGTCTTCCATGGAAGAGGTTCAGGGAGAGATGCCACCCAAGCGGAACCATCCCAAATCATTATCAGTCCCATATCATCAGCCCAATATGACCATGATGTTTCGTTTCCATTTTCATCTAATTCACCATTACCATACATACCCATTGATGCCCAAAGTTGGTCAGTCATGTCTGACGGTGGAAGATTCCAGACATCTGCCCAGTCTATACCATATTCGTCAAGAATATCTTGAAGGTACGGAGGAATATCTCCTACAACGACTGGGTCTGGAAGACCAAGAAGTGATCTGAATAACGCTCCCATTGCTAGCCATTGTGGATTATCAACGGGATGGCATTGACCAGCAAAGTTGCAGTACTGACCCTCAAACATAAGGTTTGTCAAAAGGGCAAGATAGTTCCCAGCCACTATAGTACCATTATTCCAATTGTCCACAATTGCTTGGAACAAGTTCCATTGCATATCTGACATTCCATGATGTTCCACTTGTCCAAGCCCACCGATGTTGTTTAAGAGGGTCATTAATGTGCTACCGCCACTCATGTCTCCTAAGAACCAATACCAGAAAGATGCCCAATAGGAGTTTCCTCCATTGGGCGACATGTCCCATGGGTTCATGTTATCATATTCATTTCCAAATTCTGGTGGAAATGGTGCTTCACCTTGCATTCCACCTGCTACCCACGCATCGAATGATTTCTGCCATCCTGCAGTTACTCTAGATATATTAAATTCATATGGTTCATTACTACCACCACTCCTATAGAGTCCTGAAATGGTGTTAGCAATACTGGGCTGTCGTGGATCTCGTCCACCAAAATCACCTGAGATTCGAGGTAGTTGTGGTAGTGCATTGGAAGCACCAAAATTACCACCACCACCTACAGGTATCTGTTCGTTCAATTTTTTTAGACCGTTAATTCTGCTTTGAAATATTTTATGTTGTAAGGTCATTATGCCCCTGATTGATTTCCACCACCGTAGGTTGCTTCGGGTTCTTCAATTGGGATATCTGATGGGATTTCTTCTGGTGGAAACCATCTTGGAGGCCAATGTTGTCCATCACCGCATGGAGGAAATGGACATGAATATCGACATTCTGGTGATTTGCATCCAGCACCGGTTGGCCAATTCCAATATGGGTTTCCATCTTCGTCAAAACCATCCGGTTTTGGCCACGGTGTACCATCATCGTTTCTAGGATTTCTTGGTTCATTAAAAGGGAAATACTCTCTTGCTGGATTGGGCTTTCCGCTTGGTCGCGTTGGTGTGTGTCCAGGCACCGGCCCATATGGATATCCTCCGCCAGGCGGAGGATCTCCAAGACCTTCATTTAATAATTCACCAGACATTATCTGTCTTGCTGTATCTGTTATACTTTTATGTTTTTTGGGTTTCATATAAAGTTATTTATTCTTCTTTAGGTTTTTAAATCCGTTCTTGATCTTGATTTGTGATACAATCTTCTTAGTCATCGGACTGGTAAGCCTGCTAGCAAATCCATCTTGTCCAAAGATCTCTTTTCGTTCTTCATCGTCCAAATGTTCTTTCATTTCTTCAATAAGTTCAACTATTTCAAACAACGCTTTTTCATTATGTTTACCGTTAAGTAGCATAAACCCTACAATAACCGCAGTAAGCAAAAATCCACCAATAAAAATGTATAACCCAATCTGGGCCATTTCCTCAAGATAATACTGTGATGCGGTTGCAAAACCTACGGTAAGGAATCCAATCGCCAATATCGTTCCACCTAGTTTCCTGTTTACCCAGAAGGTAACAAATACACCACCTATGATTAATGCAAACCCAATCGTAAAGAACAATGCGATGTTCTCATATAGGTTTTCTAATGCTTGCTTTCTAACCTCCCTATCTGATTGTTCGTACTCTGTGACTAGATCCTCTAGTTCTTCTATCTGACCTATCGCGGCTGAAACTCTGGTGTTTGCTTGCTCCAGATCTTCTAGAGATTCGTCTATGCGAATTTGCTCTTTCTGTGCATCGTCCACAGTTTCTTTGATCGCTTCTGCGGAATTCTCTATGCTGTTTAGAGTCGGATCGACGTTGTAATTTCTGTCCTCTGGAACCAGTGCGATCTCGTTTAGAATCGAATTTGCTTGATCGTCTATCTTCTCCAGATCGTTTCCAATCACCTCTGATGCGTTCGTTATCTCGTCGGTCTGTTCCTTCTGCTCTCGTACACTGTCCACGACTGTGCTCGATGTGTGCATTGGCGCTTCTTTGTTCACCTCTTGGAACATCTCGCAACCGCTTATCACCATCAGAAGTCCTAGAATTAGAGGTAGATGACCACCTTGCTTTTGCTTCACTCTTAGTTTTCTCGATTTTCTTAATTTTTTCATCATTTTGTACACCCTCTAAAGTTTTGTCAGCCACAGATGTCATTCCAAGTGTGGTCATTACTATTAATACTATTGCTAATTTTTTCATTTTTGTTTTCCTTTATTATGCTACTGATTGATTTCAACAACCTGCTTGCTGTCCACCACTTGCTTGCTGTCCACCACCTACATTCGCCCACTTTGTTCCGTCTGGGCTGCCGGGTATGTCTTTTTCTGGCCAAACTGGACCATCGTCTGGAAAATCTGGAAGGTTTTCTGGATTTCCACCTACCTCATCATAGAGTTCCCTGATTTTCTTCATTGTCCATAGCCATTCATCTCGACAAACTTGGGTTTTACATGCATTATATGCATCTATTGCGTCTTCATATGCATGTAATAACTCATGCGCCCGCCAATAGCGACCCGAAAGAGCCCAATGTGGAGCCCACCAATGCTCTTTTAGATATTCTTTAAATGATTTCATGGTTATTTAAATACCTTGCTATCGTATATTTTATTTTTTCTATCTAATTGTTCAATGTATTTCGCTACTTCTACTAGGTCTTTTACTTCACCTTTGAAGTGAATCTCGAAGGCCGCTCTAACACCAGAAACGCTTGGTTTTACCTTTTTAGTATGTGAAAAGCGGTCTTTGAATTTCAACTTTAAATCTCTTTCGTATATCCTCTCATACATCATTTCATCAGTCTTGAAAGTTACTACGAGTGTTTTCTCTCTTGCTTCTTGAAGACCTTGGGTTTTATTATATGGAAACATCCTGTTTAATTTTTTTCTACGCTCTTCACATTGGTTGCAAGCGGGAATACCGACAGCATTGGTTACTTTCTTAACTGTATCTCCAAGACCTCTCGATTTCAATAGGTTTTGTGTCCATTGATCTTTAAATATGCCCATTTTATTTGGCTGCCCTTTTGTTATGTTTAAGTCTTTGGTCGTTCATCCTGCGACGATAAATTGACATTTCACCAGACAATTCATTCTGAATAACAATAGGTTTGTTGGGGTTATTATGTGAGTATTTTCTAATTGGTGAATAATTTGGTGAGTCATCTTCGAAGAAGTTATTCCATCGTTCACCTTTATTGCGTCTAGTTTTACATTTTGAAAATTCATCTTCACTCACCTTAAAAACAGGATGACCGCAATAGTCATCTTTAAACTGTGGTGTTTCATCACCAGTACTAAGTGATCGCAGTGATTTCTCAAGGGATTCACCAATTTTTTGAGCATCCATCATCATGAGCATTTTTCTAGGAGAAAGTTTATCTTTCTTTTTTCTTCGCTTTCTCTTTTTAATACCAACTCTTGAATCATCACCAGTATGAGCAACACCTGCTGTACTAGTAGCAGGAGTTTCTTCTTCTATTGATTCAAAGAAATCGCTAAGATTATAGTTGGTAGATTCAGGCATATAATGGGTTTTTTTACCAGAACCCATTTTTTTAATTTTCTTATCATCTAACCAAAAATCGATAGCACCTTGAACAAAACTTTTTTCAAGTTTAGTATCTTTTGCTATATTATCTATAGTCGAGTTATGTTTCTTAGATAGTTTTTCTATTGAATCAAAAACAACCAAGATGTCATCTTTCATTCGTGCTTCATCCAGCGAATGTTCAACGGACTCACCGAACGGATCTGGCCACCAATCTGGTAAATCGCCCCCTTCTTCTATTCCCAACAATTGCATAATCCAAGCAATGATCCACCATGGCGTACTTGGGTCGTTAATTAAGGTCATTATTTGGTCTGGGCTGTCAAACCCCGCATCTTGAAGTGCTTCCCAGCCGCCTCTTGCAATTCTGCTCATGTGGTCGCTTACAACCCTTATGGGTTTGGTGAGGGCTATGGTTATGTCGCTGGGTTCTTTGCGTGTTTCCGGTGGTCCTGGGTCCAACAAAGGTATACCTGTGGGGTTGTTGGGTGTGATTGGTATTACGTATGGTGGTGGAACTGCTTCATCCAGCGAATGTTCAACGGATTCAAGACCCAATATATTTTTACTATAGTTGCGTTCTATTTTTTTGATTTCTTTTTTTCTTTTTCTTTCACTTTTATCAAAATCTCTCATTTTAAGAATCTTTTTGATCTTGTTAATAAAATTTTTTACACTCTCATCAAGTTCAGCAGATTCCATTTCTGTGGAAGGAGAGGTGATTACTGAACCATCCTCAAGTTCAACTTCGTACATTTCTATTCCGTGTTCGTTACCCAAGTATTTTGTAGCAACTCCACTTTTACCTTGAACGATAACATTTTTACCTAGTAGACGTGTTTCATCTATTTGAACAGACTCTTTAACGTCAATCATATGATATTTTGAAGCGGCCTTAGTAATGAATTCAACATCTTTTTGGTCTTTTGGAAATACCTCATAGACTCCCCTACCTTTTTGGGCTGTTGTGATTTTATGTTTATCCATAACTTTTAAAAAACTCTTAAGATTCGAATAGTTACCCATACCTGAATCAAAAATTATTGGTGCAATTATTTTTTCATTAATGGATTCAAGTACGTCACTCCACTTACCCACAACTTCTTTATCGGCTTTGGTGATGAAGGCTCTCCAACCTTTCTTTTTAATTTCATCAACTCGTTTCTTTGCTTGAGCAAGAGTCTTAAACGGTTCATTGGTGATATGTCCTTTTTTCTTTTTGTTCCATCTTACAAAAAATAACTTGGCATCTTCTTTATTTTTTGCTTTCAATTTTGCCATTGAAGCGTGGGCGCCCGGCTTTGACGGTTGCGGTCCACCCCAAAATTCACCCAAATGTTCAACGGATTCTTTCCTGCTAGCAAGGACTTTTGCAGTTTGTTTTGGGTTACGTCCTTTTTGGTATAACCAAATTGCAACATCTGCATCTACATCGTCATAAGAAGAACGAATTTTCTTTAGTTCTCTCTCTAGTTCAGTCAACCACTTCATTAGTGGTTTTTCATCACTACCACGGTCTGCACCTGTTGGCATTCCTGCAATGCGGTCACCACGAACGATTGCTTCATCAACGGATTCCACTACAATACCATGTGAGGTTCTTGTTGCTTTCCCAACATTACCTTGCATTAATTTCCACAGTTTTTTAATGTAATTGGGCTTACCAACATTTAATAAACCACCACTAGAGAGTTTTTTACCGTTTTGGTGCGTTTTAACAATTTGCATATAGCCGTCCGACGACACTTCCAGTTTATATTTGTCACCAAGATTACTACCCATATCTAAGGTATCAACAACTTTTAATCCTTCATGTAGTGTTTCTTCTTTTGCCATCTTAGTAGCAGTTGCATGCATCACACTTTCCCAATCATCACCATATCGGTCTTGGAATTCTTTCTTCTTTTTCTTCATTGAAAGAACGATCTCTTCCTTTTTTTTTTCTTGGGAAGATGTGAGACTGTCTTCTTTAAGTGCAAATTCACCACCAGTTGTTTTACTAATAGTTGTTGCAAGTTTCTTTTTCTGAACAGCACTAAGTTGCTTCCAAGATTTTTTAAGAATCTTTTTAGCATCTATCTTAGCATACTTAGCAAAATCTTTTCTTTCAGTAGAACTTAATTCGTTCCAATGAAGAGTTTCTGCTTCATCTAAACTGCAAAAATCGTCTAGGACAAAATTTTCTTGTACTGCGTATTCTTCATCCCATCCCATGTCTTTTAGAAATGATGCATAACTTGACCATGGTTTTTTCCTTTTACCTCTGGCAATTTCATGTTTTAGTGGATCTTCTGGTTCCTTTTGGCCGTGTTCACCGCTAGTATCGTCCGCACCATAACTATAAGTGTCTAATTCATCGTCGCTAACAAGTAGTCTTTCAATATCATCATTTGTGTATTCATGCTCTGTATATGGTCTGTTTGATTTATCAAAGGATTGCTTCACGTCAATCATTAAATCACTATAACCTGCCTTGTTTTTGCCCCACAATAAATCTACATAATTTTTAAACTCATCATGGTATCTTTCTGATTCTTCTTGACCGATAAGAGAAATCAAATTCCGTACGAAATCTTTTTTAGTTCTAGCATTAAATGACTTACCAGAGCGAGTAATTAAAGCATTCCAGTTAAGGGGGCCAGCGGTGAAAGCGGTCTGATCAGTAACATTGACATTAGTAAATGAGGATGCATGTGATTTACCAGCAGAGTGTGTTGGTACTGCTTCAGAGAGCAAATCTTCGTTTAAACTATCAACTAATTCTGAGAAGGTCTTCATGTGAAAATACTACCCTATTACCTGTCTTTTTGTGAGTACCAGAAAAAATATACGTTCCTAACATTTCACCCTCTGATGTTTCTTTCTCCACCATTATGGTGTCTTTATTATCTATAAAATCGTAAATATCTGGAAGTGTGTTTCTAACCATATATGTACCTTTTTCAACGAGGTTTTCACCATTAAGAAAGGACTCCATAACATTCTTTTTTTCTGGTATGTCTATATCAGCATATTCAGCAAACATTTCTACAAGCACAGATTCTTTAATTTTTGGTGTTTTTTCTTTAAGAAGCCATAGTGCAACTGCAAATGACCCCAATTTAGTTTTGGTCATTGGTAGTTTGTCTAATAATTTTTTAATATTCCAAATCAGGGTATGAACGATGGTGTACGCTTTTCTTTCATTACCAGTTTTTAGGTCTTTTCTTTTTTTAAGATTATTACCTTTATCGTCTATAATACCAAGTTTGTAAGCATCTGTCTTTTTCCAAGGTGTTACTAAGATTTTAATGAATTTGTAAGCAACAAAGGTGTCAAATACTGTTCCCATTTTCTTTTATACCTTCCTTAAAATCTCTATTACCTTGTTGTCCATTGGGATTGTGAGTAAATCCACTTCATTAACTTGTTTTGCTTTATCGTCTTCTGGTAGCACATTTAAAAAAACTGTGCACGTCTTTAGTATTGGGTGAAATTCTTCTTCCATTCTATGAAATAGTATCCTTGTCGCTGGTACAATCCCAAAAATATTATAAAGGATAATAATATGGTTGAGTACTAATCTTTCCTTTAATTCTCCGGTCGTTAAATATCTCCTAAAAAGTCTTTTCAAATACTTTATTCTATTTAAATCGCTGTAAAATTCTTCTATGTCTAAGCACTGAGGATTGTCATAGTGCTTCATTGCATACATCATATAGTTCTTATTGGTCAATCTATCGAATTTTGTTGTCATAATAATAAAAAAATTTCATAATAATAATAAAAAATAGTGTCTTATTAACGTGACTTGGCTTGTGCAGCAAGCATTGCACCAGTAACACCATAAGCATAATCTGCTAAGACGTATATACCTTCAGGGAACCTTATAGTTGCGTTATCATCAACAATATTAAAACCTTCTACCGTATTCCCTTGATTTGATCCTATTCTGAATCCCGTGTAGGCAGAACCAAAGCCTGGATGTACACCATTAACATAAGCACGACCATGCAAAAATCCATCTGTAATACAAACATCAGTATCAGGAGATAAAGTGTAATGCAATCTAATAGTACCTGCTCGTACATTTGCACTTTCTATTGTACACCCACATAATATCTCAAACGGATTATTATATGTGGTGCCAACAGCATTATGAAGAGGATTTTCCGATTCTAAGGTTAGATTTTCAATTGTGTGACGACCACTACCATGCAGTATAACTGGTGCGATGTGTGCATGAGTAAGGCCATCAGATGCAGAGCCCCAACTAAAACCCTCTGATGGATAAATGTTTAGATTTTTAATGTCGCAATCTAGTGCTACCAAACCATAATTGGGATGATCAGGAGTACCAAAGGAACTACCCCTATTTGCATATATATCAACTTGTGCAATTTTTTTGCTATCAGAGCCAGAACTACCATATCCTTGGATATAGGTTGCTCTATTTGCATAACCAAAAGTGCCGCCCGTGGTCCCACCGCCGCCTTGCTCGTTGTGAGAATTCGAGAACAAGGTTACATAACCTTCGAATGTGGTGCCTGTAATTTTGGTATATGCTTCAGAATCCGGTGCAGAATTGGGATAAACACCCCAATTGCGCCGTTGATAAAGAAAATTCATTCTACTATCATAAAGTTGGAATTCCGAACCACCAAAAACCTTACAACCGTATGTAAATAGAGATTTATTTAGTTTGGTCATGTTCACCCTATCAGACTTGAAGCCTTCGGGAACTTCCGAAAGTGGAACTTCCAAAGGCCCGATACCACCACCGAATGGCGGTATGCCTTGACTTGGATGCAACGGTGAGTCTTGAGTATAAATACGTAACATGTCAGTGTTTATTCTTAGACTATCATAACCTCTCATGCCCGAATATTTGCTACCAGATGTACCTTCACCACCCATTGAATAGATATAGTCACCACTAATCGCTCCAAAATGTTGGTGGTATCCTCTGTGCACATTCAACCACTGTAATGCCCCACTAGCGCCTCCAGTAGCATCATTTGCCGCCTGCGTTTCACCACTCCAAGTTAAACCTGTGCCTGGTGTTCCTCTACAACCACCAAACAAAAGAGGGGCTCTAGGAAAGGGGCCACCGCTAAGTCCAATACTTGCATCATTTGGTAAATAGTCAAGATAAACTTCGTCACCTGCAGTGGGGAACTCAGTTACAACAGGATCAGTGAAGTGCCAAAAACCACCAGAGTTACCAGTTGGCCCTTGAACTCGCTTTTTCCAGTTTCCCCAATAGTTGTAAAAATTACCTGTGTGACCACCTGCAGTACCACCACCGCATGCGCCCACGAAAACGGATCCATCTGCGTTTAGGGCTTGACCTGTCCAAAAATATGTTGCCATTTATTTAATGTCCCTTTGTTTACTCGTTATCTATTGGTTCCCAACCGACTGGCATTTTAAAAAATGGACCCAAACTATGGAACCAGTCAAAGAATTTTTGTTCAAAGTCGTCAGGCCAACCGTGACCATCAATCACACCTTGACTAGTCAATAGACTAACAAGCATATGTCCTTGTGCTCCTTGCGTCAAGATTCCCCAAACATTATATTCGTCTGGTGGTGAAGGTGACCACTGCTCACGCCAAAGTTCTCCAAATATAGAAGTTCCAGGCCCTTGATTTGTGCAACCATCAAATAACCATTGTATTATGGTCATCCACCACATATAACCACTGAGTGGATCAATCACTGGCCAATTCTCACCAACGTCCAACGGGTCATGACTACTGAAATTAACTGGGTTACCATCATCATCAATCGCTTGAGGAGGCCACATCATATCACCTTCCATGCCATCTCGAACCCAAGATCTGAAGATGTCTGTCCATTTAGGGTTTATACTCCACTTGGAAGGGTAGTAAGGATAACCATACATAGCACTAATCCCTACATACGGGCTTTGTGATGGTTTTGGTTCCCTTGATGGAATACCGCCTGAGATTCTTTGAGGTATAGAAGGATCTGTTTGACCAAATCCACCTGCACCACCACCTGCAGGTGTGGTCTGTTCACCCAATATTGACGGTACTAATTGTGCTTTTAAATCCCATAGATGATCTTCGTTCTTATTCCAGTCAAATTTAAGGGCATATGAGTTACCTCTATGACTAAACCCATCATCATTTATCCAAGTACCTTCTTCGTCAAAACCGATTCGTCCACCCCAGTGTTTTACAGGGACTTGTGAAGATTTTCCGATACCAACTGCAGTGTGGTCAAAATCAACACCAGCATGACTCAAAGCAACTTTGATCTCATCAACTCTACGTTTAGGATTGGAAGTGGGCAACCTATTAAGATATGCTAATGCGGCATTTACTCTATCAATTACTTCTGGTCTTTCAATGTCGTGAGTGTTTATATCCACATCGGATGTTGTTGGACCATCCGTTGGTGAACCGTCGGTATAACTTCTTGGTAATGCTGCACCTATTTGTTCGATCAGTTCTTTATATGTTCTCATAGTAGTGGTAATCCTCTTTTTCTATTTTATATAGGTAACTGTAATATTTATACAGAAAGAAGGCTAAAATCTATGTTAAGAATAATTTTTTCTTCTTCCGATAGTTCATATTTCTTATTTACATTTACTGAATAATTTGCTTTTTTCAAAAATTCTTGACCGAGAAGTACAGAATAACTCATTTCTTCCCTATCGGTTAATGAAAATGGTTCATTTTTATAGGTTTTCCCACCCATCTTCATGTCCAATAAAACAACTGGTCTTCTTTCTACCGACTTTTTTTCATCTCCGTTGCCACCAGTATTAACCTTAGTGGTATCTTCAACTGGTAATGTTATTTCTTTTCCAAATTCTGTAGTGAATGAAACCTTACCATTTTTAATTGTAATATCTTCTGCATGTAAGGAGTTGTGTCCTGAATTTCCAGTGTCAGCACGTGCATTAAGAACCCCTATTCCCTCAATATCTACTTGTTCTATTCTACCTATTTCTTTGGATGAAAATTGCCAGTTATCTTTGTCTGTTATGTAATCTACAATATAATTTACAATTTCTTGACCGGTTACTTTGTCCTTATCATCCATATAATATGTAAAATATTCATCTGCACCACTGCCAGGCGATCCATTAATTTCAAGTACTTTGTGTTCATCTTTACCGACAGTAATATGATCCACACCACACAAATAACAACCGATTGCTTTTGCGGCCTTTAGTGCAAGTTTTTTCTCTTTTTCTGATAATTCATATGGTTCAGTATCACTACCTAGTGCTTTATTTGTTCTAAAATCATTTTCACCTTTTACTCTTTTAATGCTAGCAATTATTTCACCATCCAATACTATAGTTCTTATATCATAATCTATTTCGAAATATTCTTGTATAATAATCTCCGCATCAAATTTCCATAGCGACTGTAATACGCTTTTTAATGATTCATAGGAGTCAACAATGGAAACACCAATCCCTTCTGCACCAGTAAGAGTTTTTAACACGACAGGAAAATCACCGCCCACTTTTTCCAACGCTGTATCTATTGCTTTTTCATTAGAAACTAATGCTGTTTTTGGTGATGGAATTTTTTCTCTTTCTAAGAGCATTGCTGTTGCAAATTTATTTCTTGCAAGTTCCATATGGCTTAATTTATTAACACAGAAAACACCAGCATCTTGTAGTATGCTAAATAACCCAATACCGGCATAATTATATAAAACTCCACCACGCGGCCAGCATACTGTGTTTTTTGTATCAATAGTTACTTTATTATCATCACCATCATAATTATGAACTACTAGTTCATCATCTGAGACTTCTTTGTCTACAATATATGCATCGTCAACAGATATAGTATAAAAATTAATACCCAATTTGTCTGCAGATTTCTCTATTTTTTCTACAGTATTTTTTAAATCTTTTTTATCATCAAATTTAGATAATACCACCAATACCGGCTTCTTTTCTTTGTCGTCATCTTCTTCATTAATTATAGAAAGATATTTTAATGCGCCATCTGAAAGAGTATTAGTTGCTTCAAACAACAAATCAATCTCTGTTGTTTCCAAAAGATTTAAACTATCAAAAAATTTTTCAATCTCTTCTCTGATACCCATTTCTTTTTTAATGATATTAAACATTTTTTTAGTGTCACCACTGCTCATACCAGAGGGTACACCAGATTTGAATGATTCAAAGTCATTATTAGCCGCTGATTTTCTCATTTTAGATGCAGACATACCACTAACATCGTCCGCATCAGGATCTCTCTTCCCTGCACTGACTACTTTAAACGTGTCGAAATTAAAAGATTTTTTAGGGTCTGAATGGTTAATATACTTTCTGATATCTTTATCCAGTTCTTTAACCCTATCACCACCCACTACCAAAATTACATGTTTATACCCATCGTCACTTAGTTTTTTTGCAACATAAAATGGATTTATTAATTTTGGACTATTAATAATATTGGCGTTTTTGAAAGAATTTTTCAAAAACTTAATTTTGTCTTTATATGGAAGTGGATTTCTTGTTTTATCGTGAGATGTACTTGCGTACACACCATGGTCAAAACCGTGTTGTTTAGCAACCCCTAAGACTTTTTTAATTAATAACTCATGGCCAGCATGAGGAGGGCTGAACCTACCAAAGGTAAATACAATCCCCTTTTCAGTTCCTTCATTAAGAACATATTTTTTAATAGAGTCAAAGTCCATCTAATCCGATTCATTGATTCCAAGGAAATTTTTGCTTCAACCAACTCCATAGTGGTGCACCACTAAGTGCACCTGCTACAAACACCAATGCTGTGAACCAAATGGTTCCTAAAAATCCGTCTAAACTTGCTAATATTGTCATGTTATTGACCTCCTGTTGTTTTTCATTTAATCTTGTCCACCTTCGCCCCATTGTCCACCACTAATGATGCTACTAAGGATTTCCCAGATTGACCACGCTGGGGAATCTGCTGGGATTGGATCACCATTTATGTATCTTCCAGTAAGGAACATCCATAATACGTATGGACTTCCTTGTGCAAAGGCGCCCCAATAGACTATTTCGGATTGGGGTATTTCTGGTTGTCCTGCCTGCATCCATATCCTATATAAAGGACTAGGGTTACCAGCATGTCCTCTCCATTGGTGATCTCCAGTTGCACCTGTTGCACTAACGGTGTCACCAACAAACCAAGCCATAAAGGAAACCCAGAACCAGAACGGACTGTTGCCAGGATTCACTACCCCAACACTACCGTCTTCAACCCATGCGTCATACACATCACTTTCGGCATATGTGACAGTTTCACCAGATGCGTTAATGGCATAAGGAGGCCATGGTATCTCCACTTCTTTTTGCCATGCACCACCTGCATCAAGATATGCATCAAACTGCTCTACCCATTTTGGGCTCATATCCCATCTTGGGAAACTGGGCCAAATAAGACCATAAAGCCCTGCAGTTATATTAGCAATGGCGGATCGATCAACCTTGAGTCCACCAAAATCACCTGAGATTCGAGGTAGTTGTGGTGGTGCATTGGAAGCACCAAAACCAACACCGCCTGCAGGTGCTTGTTCATATAGTTTGTTAACAGATTCAGTTAAACTTCTTAATAACTTGTTTGGATCTTTCATTTTTATTTACTTTTATTTACTTTCCTTTAGATATATATCTTTGTAAAAATTGTCTTAGTTTGTTTGGATCATCTTTCAGTCTTTGTATTACTTCAAGTGGTGGTTTCTCAGGTTTGGTATCTACAGGAGGTTGTTGTTGACCCATTGGAGGCTGTCCACCCATTGGAGGTTGTCCACCCATTGGAGGTTGTCCACCCATTGGAGGTTGTTGTTGACCTTGTGGAGGTTGTCCACCCATTGGAGGTTGACCGCCAGGTTGTCCAGCCATCATTTGTTGCATTAAACTACCACCTGCAGGGCCACCTTCTTGTTCGGGCGTTTCTGGTACACCACCCCAGAATTGTGCACCTTTCATAGCCAGACTCTTTTGCTGGTCAACACCACCCATTCCATCTGGAATTTCTACTGGTGCACCAGGCGTTTGATGTGGTGTTTGCACTTGAGGATCTTTCTGACCCTCTTCTTTTGATTTAGCCGCTATTTTGTCTAATTGTGCATAATCTAAAGGAACTGGTGTTTCTTCACGTGATGCTCCACGAATTAATGTTGGATCAGTACCAGAGCCATTTGGGGTATTGTACGCATCAGGGTTTACACCACCAGATGGTTGAGAAACTCTCATCTCACCGGCTGCTTTCATGTAACCAGCCATGATATCACCATTGATATCTCTAGACGATCTAAGTCCAGGCGTTGTATCGTCTGCTCTTATAAATTTTTGCTTTTGTCCAGAAAAAGGATCCCACAAATCCATTTCTTGTGGTTCTTGTTGCTGTTGCTGTTGCTGTTGCTGGCCTTGACCACCGGGCATTTGACCTTGTGGTTGACCTTGACCACCCATTTGTTGCATCATTTGTTGCATCATGTCTTTCTGACCACCTTGTGGCGGTGGTTGCTGTGGTTGACCTTGTGGTTGACCTTGTGGCGGTGGTTGCTGTGGTTGACCCTGTGGTTGACCCTGTGGTGTACCTTGTGGTCCTTGTGGTTGACCCTGTTGTTGTTGTGGTGGGCCACTTGGTTGCAAAGGCGTTTTGGGTACTCCAGTTTTTATGGGTCTACCTCTACCACCCATTTTCTGTTGCATCATCTGTTGCAGTTTGTCTTCGCGACTATCACCACCCATTTGCAAAGAACCATCACCATCAAATCGTTTGTCCTTTTTTGTCCTATTCACAATTTTTTGAAGCATCTTGGAGTGTGAGGGAGAACGACGACGACTAGTAGCAACTTGTTCAACAATTGATTTTGCGTTTCTGTTTATTGGATCAAATTTATTAAAATTAATGTACATTTTTCCCTTTACAATTATTGTTGGCTTTGAACCCATCTAAGAAAATCTTCCCAGTATCGTTTTTGTTGTTCTTGTGACACTCTTCGTGCAATATCCATTTGAGTTGGTGATAAACCTTTATCATACGGTCTAACTACTATACCAGTATCACCTTCAAGCCCGGCTATAGCATCAGTATATGTTGCTGATCCACCACCAGTCTTAGTACCACCCAAAGAGGTTCCAGCACTACCAGACTTAGAAGGTGGAGTCGCTTCGTTCATCACATTATCATCATGACGATTTATAATACCTTTTATAACTTGTTTTCTAAGACGGTAAATGTCAGACATTTCTATTATTTCTTTTTCTTGCTAACTGCTTTTTTCTTTGGTTTTTCATCAGAAACAACAACTTCCTCTTTAACTTCCTCTTTAGCAGGTGTTGGTGAATTTCCATTAACCCAATGCCAGCCTCTTGACTTACCACGGTAAACGAATTCACCACCGTATTTGGAAACTTGAATTTCTCTGAATTGTTTAGCCTTAGCATCTTCGTTAAACCTTACCCATTCTTTACTTGCCATTATTATACTCTCCTATTATTAATAATAATTTTAAATACAAATTCTAACCTATTTATAACCGATTTAACCCTTCACCCAATTTTTTGCTACATTAAAATTAGCCCTACTAAATTCAAGTCTATCTACCAGTTTTAATGCTTTTCCTGTATCATCAACAGCCACAAATCCTTCAGGTGCCGTTGCTTTGAATCCATCATCCGTTCTAATAAATGTTCCTATCCCACCCACCTTTTCTAGTTTTCTGATTAACAGCATCTTTGCTTCTGTAATTGCTTTATGAAGGTCAAATAACGCACTAATACCCGATTTATTAGACTTCAAATAATTTAAGATTTCATCTCTAACTTTAGATTTTTTCTCTTTGCCTTTTTCAGATTTTAGTTTATTAATGTCAGCATTAATTTGGTCGGTAAAATAACTAACAAATCCATCATAAGTGGCACTTGACTTTCCACTTTTGATGGTACTATTCACATACATTTTAATTTTAGGAACTAATCCTTGTCGTAGTTTATCAATGAACCCTGAAGCCTTATCAAGTTTGGTGGCTGCAGATGCTATTGCTTTATTTACGGCATCACCTTCACTCGTTGTTAGTGTTGCAGTACCGCTTTTATCAACAAAGTCAGCATCTCTAAACCATACTGCTTTATTCTTTTTAAGGGCTTTTATGTTGGGGCGATACGATGCTTTCATGTTTGCTAATACTTTACCTTTATACTCAGTATGAAACACAATACCCATTTTTGCGGCTTTTATTTCTCTTGCTACTGAACCACCATCTGGTGATGCATAGGTAATTGTATTTGGTGTGAAAGTAATATTACTTTCACCGTTTATCTTCATTGAACCAAGACTACCAGAATCAAACATAAAGTCACCTTGAAGCACACCTTTTATCCCTAACTTAGAAAGATTTTGAAGTGCAATCTTTAGTTTTGTAGCAAGTTCTCCACTGTGGTTTTTATCTATATCTCCATTGGTATAATTTATCTTAGGTGTTACCTTATTAAACACACTTTTTGTTCCAACAAAAAATTTCTTATTTTCTGGATTGATTCCTACTACAATAGCAGGTGCACCATCCCATTTGACTGTTACGTTATGGGATGATTTAGTATTCCCAGATAACATCTCAGCAATACCTTGCAAAAATTTAATAGCATTGTTAGCGCCAGCAGAACCTGCATTCCAGATTTCATCTTCAAGATGCTCTAGATGCGTATTTTTTGATTCTGTTAATAAGAGGTAATGCTTAAATGATATCATCGCTATCTTCTTTGTGGTATCCTTTGCTGTTGCTGTATCATCTGCTGATTATTTATTCTCTCGTCATCTATTAATTCTAGAGATCCCTTTTTTGGTAATTCGAATGGGTGTAATTCTTCCGCATGTTCTGCATCTAGATGTGCAAGTATCTCTGAAAGTCTTTGCTCGATTGCGTCTACCTTTGGTGCAAGCACACTTTGTGTCGCTTTAATGTCTGTAAGGTTATCATCGATTCTTTGGTCAATTGTCTGTACACCATTCCATAACTGTAAGGCCGCACCCATAAACACACTCGCAACCAAGACGGTTACTGCATTTGATACTATTTTATTCCATTCTAGTTTCATTTTTTTGTTGATGGCCATTTGTCAAATGATTTATCCCATGGGCCATGGTGTCCTTTTTTAAACCACAATCGTGTTGCTTCTGTTGGGGTGTATTTTACTGTATCTCTTGCATTCAATGTTTTATAAAACTTCTTTAGGTCTATCCCTTTATTTCCGACATTAGTATCGTACACTTTTCCCTTGTCTTCTATCCATGCATGAGGGAATGTTTTGCTATTTAGTCCACCAGTTACTAAACCATGAACCACTTTATGTGTCCCACCTTTGTGGTGTTTTACATTCCAATCGTTTGCCCATTCAAAGCAATCACCGCATACAACTGCTTTCTCTGTGATGTATTGCTTAAAGGTTATCATATTTTAGTCAACTTATAGTGTGTGCTGTACTTATCTTTATCAAGTTTAACTTTATATCCTGCTTTCTTAGCAAACCGTTCAATCATTTTAGTATAAAGTTTCTCTCGACTTTGTATCTTTTCAGAGTCTTGACCAAAATATTCGTCTTTATTTGCGGTAAACTGTATTCCTTTTGGTTCGTTATTTTTAATATAATCCTTAACAACATCTAATACAGTTGCCATTATTCTGAATGCATCACCTTCACCTGTAGTACCAACGCTACCACCAACTGAAAAAGTTAAGTTATCAATTCCAACTGACCATTTTTCAAAGTCGATTCTTAGTTTATCACCTGCATCTGTTACTGCTTGATACTTTGCTTGTATTTCATCATCTTTTTTCAGTTGCCATCTATATGGTTTATCAAATGCTTCAATCATTAATATATACTGTTTAAATGCTTCAGAAATGGTTTTACTACCACGTCTAGAACCAATTTTTTCTAGACTATATGTTGCCTCTCCTTTTCGTTCCACAGTTTTTGGGTTTGGTAGTTTTGCTGAAAATCCCATCTTTTTTGCAAACCGTTTAACCAATGCATTATACAATGAAATACGACCACTTTCTACTGGTTCTTGGGCTGCTTTATTTTTCCACTTGTCTGCATGAAATCTTAATCTATTTGGGTCATGCTCTTCTACCATTTTTTTAGTTATTGCAAGAACAGTTGCCATTATTCTACCCGCATCCCCTTTATCCGTTACACCCATCGTTGCTCGTTTATTACCAGAGGGTTTTGTGTAAAATTCAATACTAATTTCATAAAGTCCATCTGGGAATGATTTATTCGGTTTTACAGCAAAATGACCAAATTTTATACCAATTTTATCACCATCTTTTGTCGTTGCTTCAAAAGTTTGAGTACCTATATTCCCACCATAGTCTGTTGGACGCAAATTATTCTCTCGTTCTTTATATGGGTAAGGTTTGTCAAATAACTCGGTGATAAGGTGAGATTCTCTAAATTGTGCCATTGTAGAACCAATCGATGTTCTTTTACCGGCTGTCTTCTTACCTTCTAACCATTCGTACCATTCATATTTTGAGGTGATGTATTTGGGTTTAAACGGTTTTACCCATTTAACTTCAAATAACTTTAAATCTTTTCTTGTTTCATATGGTAGATGTTTGTCGTCTAATGCTTTTGCAGCCTGTCTAGTAGATTTTTCATCCCAACCCGATATACTACCATGAGTTTTATCAATGACGAACATACACCAACCTTTTTTCTGCAGATATTCTTCAATATACACATCGTTATCTACCATACCCAATCCTAGTTGCTCATATTGGTCTTTTACATATTCTTCAGGATATGGTGAATCCATCTTTTTAGCACTATCTTCAAGAATTTTTAATATTTTCTTTTCGTCTAAACCAAATAATCTTGGTTTATTAACTACCAATTTGATGTGATAATTATCAAAGTCTGTAGTATCCACAATCTTACCACGCTTATGAACCCACCCCTTTACGAAGCCTTTACTTGCTTCTAAGATTACACCCTTATGTTCCGACATATATTGAATTGCTTCTTTAAGTTTGATTTTTCTTTTCTTTACTTTATTCCAAGCAGAGATTAATTCACGAGCATTTGCTAACCCTCTTTGTTTTAATTTAAGAGTACCATTAGCAATAGCATCCATAGAGGCTGCAAGAAAACTAAATGGATCATCATACTTGTTGATTAAGTCCATTAATACTGTTGACTCTGAGATATATTGCTTAAATGATTTCATATTACTATATTAAAACCAAAACCATATTAAATCTATGAGCCACTGCGGAAATCCTAATACTTCAGCAAGGTATTGAGCCCAAGTGCCGCCTGGATTTTCTTCTTGCCATTTTTCAAACGCCCCTTGGAATGCATCCATTATCCATTGCATAAGTTCTTGCAAATAGTCATGCCAGCATTGTTCGTCGCACTCCCCTTTTGGAAGTCTTGGTACACCTGAAAGTTGCCAGGCCCACCACCCTTTGTTCTTTTTTATCCATTTCTTCAACCAGTCATATATCAATCGTGATATTTCTTCCTGAATCGACACCTCAACAACATCGGGAGGGGGTTTTTCAGGAGGATCTTCAGGGTCTTCTTTAGGAGATACCACATCAGTAGGAGGAATAAATTTTGGAAAATGTATTACTTCAACTTCGTATAATATTTTTTCTTTGATATATTGCTTAAACGATTTCATTATACCTTTGCGTACGGTTCACGCACGTCTAATTTACCTTTTCTTAACAATGTGGCTGCCAACTTTTCATCACCTTTGTCTGCATCGATAACAGGCATCTCAATCCGTGGTGGTGCACCCTTTGGTGGTTTGTGATTTTGTAAGTCTTTTAGTCTTTTTGCTAACCCTTCTTTCCCACCAATTGACTCTAACCAAGCGAGTGACTTTTCTTTATTATAAAACTTGGGATGCATATTTTTACCAGTGGTCAGTGATTCCACAGCATCTTTAACAGTTGCTTTAAAAATGTTTACATCACCACCAGTTGGTTCACCTCGTCTTGTGTTACCAATTGAATCACCTAATGAGCGAAGGACAGGTACTAGGTCACCAATTCCTAGGTTTGCTTCAATACCAGTGATTTTTGCTGTTGGGTCTGCAAGCATAGTCGCAGCCCATCGGTGATGACCGTCAAGAATGTGTCTATCATTAGAAACGATAGAACCCAAATCTCCACCTTTTACTCCACCAACAGCCATTCCTAGTGATTTACCAAGATAGATTGCTGATTGAGATGGTCTAAGTTTGGTTGCTTTCCACGTTTTTGCTTTGGTCTTTACAATATCATCACCCTGACTACCATCCAAATCTCCCTTGTGTTGAAAGATTGCTTTTAATCGTTTAGATAGCGGATTAGGAAACTCAGAAATTTTAATTTCCTTAGTCGGTAATTCCTCTGTGATGTATTCTTTAAATGACTTCATCTCTTCTTTTTAAATCCTAATTTATTACTGACACCTGTACCACTGCTGACTGAGGAGTGGTATTCAAATTCAAAGTTTATGTCACCGAATTTCTTAACACTGAAAGACATCTTGTCTTTAAGAACATTCACATCAAGTTGTAATACCTGAAGTGCTTTAACTGCGTTGTTTAAGGTATCTTGGCCTGCGTTGTTTAGGTAAGATACCACATGATATCCCAATGGGTTTACAATCAATGATGCTTGAGAGTTCCCTTTTCCAAATCTTTTCCATGTTCTCCAAGTAGTTTCGCTACCGAATACTTTATACAGTTTCTTAGCCTCTTCGTATCTTTCTTCTAAAGTGGGGAATGATTGTAACCACAAAGTAATTTGGTCAACTGTTATTGCACCCAAAGACCGTTTCTGTGGTTTAGCAACACCCATTGCTACTGCCAGTGCTTTAATGCCGGGCGTTCCCATTGCTATATTAGCATCAATAACACCTTGCGTTGTTGATGCTCTGTGTAGGTGGACTATTAAATCAATAATTTCTTGTTCATTTTTACTAAATTGTTTAACCCAACTACTGTCTTTTGATTTAGACTCCAAATCCTCTGCAATATTTTTTACGCTAGTACCCGCACCCGCACCCGATTTAACTGAATATCCTATTCTGCCATCTTTATTTACAGTGTAAAAATCTACCAATGGTTCATTACCCAACGCAGGGAAATAAATTTTATCTGCATTAACTAATTTTGATTTCAATGCCCAGGCGGCACCAAGGATTTCACCGAAATCCTTGGAAATTCTTTTCAAATCTCCCTTTGATAATCCGATATCAAAATCAATTGCTGCCCCACCTTTAGAAGTTTTACCTGCTAATTCGAGTAGTGATGTTAAATAATGCGACACATTTTTCTCATAAGAATTTTTAAGGTATGGTAAAACTTGTTTTTTAATTGCGGATAATTTACCAGTCAGGCCAGGAAGTCCAGCAAATTTATCTGGTGTTAATTCTTTATCACCAATTATTGATGTTCCACCACTAGCAGCCTTTCTACTATTATTGACATACCACAGGGTATGACCTGCAAGACTGCCATCAGAATCAGGCATTTTGTCTGTTGCTGTTAAAAGGTATTCTTTGAAGGCAAAACTAATGTCTTTATCTGGGTCATGCACACATATGATACCTAAATCTTTCCAGAATTTTGTAATTTTATCATCATCACCATCTATTGGGAATCTGAAGTGATAACCAGCCCTACCACTTTGAGAGAATTTTCTATTACCTTTAAAGGGATGTGCCTTAAGATATGACATAAATTCTCTTTCTTGCTTAGTGGCACCCTCAAGTAAAAATCTTTTAAATGACATTAGTTCCATGTGTTATCTTTTTAAGCAGTATGTTTTTCTTTGTGCTTTAGGAAGTTGTTTTTCCGTCTTGTCATACCACTATCAAACGCAGTCTGCAATTCTGCACCAATTTCTTTTTGTGCTTTATCAATCCATTTTTTATAACCGCTAACGGCCTGCTTACCCGCATCTGCTCCACTGCTAAATAAAGCCCAATCTTCAACCGTTGGAAATATCATTTTGTCGTTTGCACCATCTTCAGCAATGATGGGTAACAAAAGTTTTGGTGGCAAACTTAACAAAGGGTCTAGTACATGACCAGTTGATTTACCACCAACTTGGTGTTCATGGACTTCTCGCCAAAAAAGAACTCCATCAATATTATCGTTCCATTTTGGGACTTCACTAGGGTTTGGTGCTACTCTCTTTTCTCCTTTAGTATTTTCGTATATCAGCCCCTCGTCAGTAACTGTTATCTTTTTAGGTGTTCCTAATGGTCTGGTTTCACGACTTCCATCGTAACCAATGCGGGCCCAGCCTCTACCAAGGATGTCACCTTTAAAAACCAGTTTATCAAGTTTACCGTCTGCTGTTAAATACCTGCGCCATTTTTTTAACATTTTTTTAGCATAACCCTCTACCTTTGAGGCATTTTTTGCTAACTCATCTCCGTGTGGGAAATGCTTTAACGACCAATCTTTTTTAAAGTCTGCTGTTAAATCGTTAAAGGTTTTGTAATTACCTTCGGTTAAATACTGTTTAAATGATTTCATGATTTTTTCCTCTTATTATAGATACAGATTTTCCATAGATAGTATCATACATTTTTATATATAAAAGAGATAACCCCTTGACTAGAGCATCAAGGGGCTATCTGAGTTATGACGGTCATAAGGTAGCGAAGTTCCAATTCTTGCTTATGAATGGAGTAACAACTCCTGCTCCGTCTTAGAATACATACGAAAAGACGGTAGAAAGCATTTCAGCAATCCTACCGTCTTTTCTGTTTTTATTCAATTTCATTCAAGATTATTTATAAAAAATTAATCTTTTTCGTTAAATCCGACTGTATTTCCTTTGTACTATTCTTTCAACCAGCCCCAAGTAAAGCCATGATCTCTTAGTCTTTGTTTTGCTGTTTCGTTAGAAAGAGGTAATTCGTCCCATGGGGTATAATATTTGTGAAGCCGTGGCCCCAACTTCCTAAGATTGACTGTTCCAGTGATTCCACCATCCCAAACTCTGTCTTTTTCTTTCTTATCTTCTTTTTTAGGAAAGTTGTCTTTCCATATTTTATATTCTTTTGTCATCGTCTTCTTCACCGAATTCAACTCCTGACGGAGTAGATAGGTTACCAGATTCAATGCATTTAAGGATTCGTTGACGAACCTCTTCTTGACTTTCTTCTGACATGGGCTCTACCATAACCTTATATGTATGAACAAAAGCACCTGCAAGTCTTTCAGCGTTGCCAAAATCTATATTATGTTGTTCGTGCAATAAATGGAAAAGAACAGTAGCATATTTTGCTTGATCTTCGTTCATTTCCATATCAAAGGTATGGAATCCGTTTTTACTTGAGAATCCCCAATATTCTTTGGTTTCTACAACACCTTCTCCGTGATCAGTCCATTCACCGTTATCGTCAAGAACAGGGAACACATAATAACCGTTTTCATCATATCCCTCTTCATGTGAAGCAAATACATTTATTTTATGCTCCTCTAGATAATCTAGAACATCCTGTTTGTACATATTTAAAGTTCTGTGTTCACTCATTTTGTTTTATACCCCATATATGCAAAAGTATGCGATAATTGCTACGCTAACAATACATTGTATTGTTATAAGGGTCACAGACATTAATTTGACCCTTCTCTGTCTTGCCTTCTCTCTCTTCCACTCAGAAGAATTTTGTGGTGGCTTACTTCTATACGTGCTATATTGATAAGTGTCGTTGCTAGGTTTTTCTTGATAAGCAATCGATTTTTGAGTCATTTCTTTTTGTTTTCTTTTAGTGTATGACCAATTATTCCAGCCCATTATAATATATCCTCTTTCCAAAGTTCATCAGTTAGTCTTTCTTGAGTATTCCATGCTTCTTTTTCACCATCACCAGACCATTTGTTTCTTACATACTGTTTAATATGAATCATTTCATGTATTATGGTCATAATAAAATCTCTGAGACTTTGGTCATTTGAAACCACAATTTTATACAATCTGTTTTTGTGGTCAATTTCTTCACAGTAGCCATAGCAATCGTCATGATCAAGATTTTTTATCTTAACATCAATATTTAATTTCTTTAATCTTGAAAGACCCAAGCGTTTTATGCACCACTTAACTGTTTTTTGTGCGATTGTTTTCTCATGTAGTGAAGCGGAGCAAGTCCATACACCTGTTACTTTAATGAGTTTATTGCTCATCTAATCCTAGAACCGTTTCCTGAACGAGATGTACGAGCAGGTGCATTGCCCTTCTTTTTAAAAACTTTAGAAGTACGTGGTTTACCAACCTTTGTTGTATCTCTAACATAGGTATGTTGCTGTATTACACCTTTACTTTTTCTTTTTGCCATCTACATCCCCTATTTTAACTCTTTGTTAATTGAACCAATTGGACCGTCTGACATTTTTAAATCAGTATCGGGTAAGATAGTATTGTGTCGTACAGGAGCAACTACTTGCTTCTTATCTCTTTGCGAACTAACAATACCTGTTGAATTGGCTATAAAATCTTCTTTAAGTTCGTTATCAGGATCAACAACAAAAGCAACAAAAGTTGATCTGATATCAACACCTTCTTTAGTATTTACATAAGGCATCCAACTCATAAACCCAATTTTACCTTCACCAGTTGGTATAATAATTAAGGGTTTTTTTAATTTGAAATGTGTGTCACCTTCTAGAAGATCACATAGTATTTCTTCACCTGAGTTTAGCCGCACAATTTTAACATTCATGATTTTTCTTCATCCTTTTTCTTTTTAAAAATTTTATCGTAGTTTGAACGATATTTGTCACTATCCACTTTTCTTGCTTTATCTCCCTTTCCTGCACTTTCTGCTTCTTTCATCCAACTAGGGTTGGGATTTGTCAACGGATCATATTTGTCTTTATTATTCAATGTAAAATCTCCCTCTCACTTATTTTATTATACCACAATGGCTTTCTTCTTGCAACCATTTTCTCTATTTATTAAATTCCCAACCATTTCCTTTTGTCCATGTCCCACAATGTTGGTCGTGAGAAACAAAGTACATATACATATTGTCCCTGCTAGGCAGTTTCCTTTTGGAGATTCTTATATCTCCGTTATACTTCTCTGCTAATTTTTTTTCAAATAACTTTTTGGTAATTTGTTGTTTTGATTTTTCGATTATACCCTATTTTCACTAGTTTGTTCCACCATTTTCTTGCTTGTTCTATAGTCATTTCTTTTTGACTTGCATTGTTGTCATAATTTTCATCAACATAAACATCAACATTCCAGAAGGGAACATCAGTCATTGGTATGTACTGAAACACTGCATCTATAATAGACCCATTCTTTGGGTGAGTTAGTGTCAGTGTTGGATGAAATTCTGGAATATTCATATTATCAAACTGCGATTAGATCAATTAGTTTGGTTGCGATAACTCGTGAAGATTTCTTCTTACTGTTACCTTTAACAAATGCGTTTCGTACTTTTGCAAGACTTGCATCACCATCAAGATGATCAAGAACACCTGTTTCAACTTTAAGACTACCTTGAATCACGAATAACTCGTCATGACCTTCTGCATTTTCACCTCTGACACTAAAGAAGTTTTGTGATTTCCATGATGAAGATGCTTCGTTCATTCCCTTTTCATCAGTCACACAATCAGTGGTAAAGTATCGGTATCGAAGGTTGTCAATTCGTCGACCTGCATACAATTTGATTCCAATAATGTTGCAACCAGTTTGGTTCTTCAAAATTTGAAGATATGCGGCTGTTTCACCCTTGCTGTCATTACCAACTTCAATGTTTCGTCGGGTATTTGGTTCAGCAATGAAAGATTTACCACTACGGTAACCGTATGCACCCATTGAATGTCCGTCACCATCTGAAAGGATAACTGTATTCACGATTTGAACATCGTTGTGTTGTTGGAATGCAGGGATGATTTCCAATCCTGCAACAACTGCTTCATTCAAAGGTGTGCAACCAAGTGAGAACTTACTAGGTACATAAAGATAACTTCTATAGTTACCGTAACTATTTGTAACACCTAGTAACCAAAGATTTTTTACTGCTTGCTTGTACTCACGACTATTCATTCGACTAGAAAGGAAGTTAAGTAGGTGGAAGTTATGAGGAGTAAGTACGCTCTCATCTTCACTCTTAACATAGTGTGGGCTGTTATTATCACTGTGATATGCTGATGTGAATGCATAGACTTCAAACGGAATCTGCATCTTATTGCAGAATTCAGTAAGAACTAGCATTTGTTCGATTGTTTCTTTAATGATACTACCCATAGAACCAGACCAATCAAGGAACATTACTATTCCATGACTCTTACCATCTTCATGAGTTTCATTCTTAAGAAAGATGTTTTCACTCCAACGGTAGTTAATCATTGTTGTTGTATCAAGGATACCAGTCTTTGTGATTTCAGTCTTCTTCTCTGCTTCGGCTGCTTGCTTCATCATGAATTGTTGAACCATATGATTTACAACTGGTTTCGACTTATTGATAAAGGTATCGCATTCTTCAATTGCTTTTATATGGCTTCTATTGTCGATTTTATCAGAGTTGTCTGCATTAAATTCAACAAATTGACGATCGATTTCAGTGTAGTCTACTATAATGTTTTCAAGTTTGAGTTCAGGAAGTTTGTGATATTGATAATCGGCAGATTCTTGATTTCGCATATCACTAACTGCTTGGTCAAATGCACGTTGCGTTGAACCACATGGGTCATTGCTGTAATCATCATAACCCAAATCACTTTGTTCATTACCATTGTCACTAGACTCATTACTTTGCTCAGAGTCAGCACCTTCACCGTCATCGGTGTCATCTTCCATTGATTCACCAGAATCTTCACCGTCACCAGTGTTGGATGAACCACCAGATTGTTCGTCATCACTATCTTCATCAGATTCGGTGCTATCACCAGAACTGTCTGTATCATCGTTTGAGTCATCTTGACTATCACTATCTTCACCATCATCAGTGTTGGATGAACCACCAGATTGTGTGTCATCACCATCAGCACTATCTTCCATTTGGTGTTGACCATCTTCATCTTTTTCAAGTGGTTGTTCTTCTAACCATAGATCGAACAAATCTTGTGAAAGTGCAACAACATCTTCGATTGTTTTAGAATCCCGCATTCGTTCAACATATTGTTGTTCATCTGCAGAGAATTCAACATCAGCAAGACCAAATAGACCAAGTTTAAACTCAAGATTCAACCGGTCAAGAAGTGGAAGGTCTGCAATATTCTTACCTTCAAGTTCGAACAAGTCACGATCATTGAGTTGTGCATATGCACCTGCAAAGTTTCGTCTAAGGCCGGGAAACTTATCTTTGATCATTCGTTCGATACGGGCGTCTTCAACCACATTTAGGAATTGGTGACGCATACCTGAAAATTTGTCTTCACCAACAAAATCAGACCAACCATCTGCAGGTGTGTGAAGTGCATGCGATACTTCGTGACCAACCAACATGTCATACATGTCATTAGTCATGTCTTCCCAGATTGGGAGACAAAGTACGCGATTTTGTGTGTCAAAGTATGCTGTTTCAGCATTTGCACTATGTTGGACAGTAATACCTTCCATAGCCATTGCTTTAGCAAGAACATCTTTGGAAGCGGTATTAATAGTATTTGTAGTTTTTCTCATACACCCATTATACCATGCCTGACTTTTTCTGTCAATCCATTTATAAGGGCTTTTTTAGATATATACTGACAGTACATCGTCAGGTATATGCTTTTCTGATATCAGGAAAGGGGTATTATCAATCAGCCCAATGGTAATGATACCATCGCCAATAATCTGGATTGCCGCTCCATGATTGTCCCCAGAATAGTTGTCCAAAGAAAACATGCATATACCAATTGTGGCCATCGCCCCAATAATCGGTTCCTGAAGGGTGAGTGTATAGTACTTGACCAAGTAACCAATTTATTGCATAAGGGCTGCCATGGGCTGCTGCTTGCATTAGATTGTAGAAATGCTCAGCACCATCAAAATCTGTTGGACCACCCCAAACACCTTGGCCTATGGATTGCATCATCATATCATACGGAGTACCATAATCGGGTACACCATTCATATCTTCATCGCTCCCAACAAACCAATTTAAGAATGAAAACCAGAATAAGTATGAATCTACATCCAAACCTCCAGGCTGATTTTCGAAAAATTCAATATTGAGGTGTTGTGCCGCAGGATTTGAAATCATAGGTGGTGGAAAACCTGCCTCAGAACCGTCTGGCCATCTGTGAGGGATACCACTCGATGTATCACCAGTCGCCACCCATTTTTCATAATTTGCAGCCCAATCAGAATCAACTAAAAATGGTGGTGTTTCAGGCCACGAACCTCTAAGGGCTCTAGTTGTTACACGTTCAGTAGGTCGAGGTCTTTCTCTTGTTTCAAGATCGCCTATTTGTTGTATAGAAGGTATAGTAGGATCTGTTTGACCAAATCCATTACCACCACCTGCAGGTATGGTCTGTTCATATAGTCTATTAACAGATTCTGTTAAATTTCTTAATGATTTGTTTGGATCTTTCATTTTTATTTACTGATTCTCCCAATATCTATGCCAGAGGGGATTACCTTCGAAGTCATCTCCCCAGAATAGTGATCCGAACCACGTATGCATATGTACATTGTCTTCATCGTCACCGTACCCACATCCATCGCACAGTTCTTGACCAAGCAAGAAATTTATTGCCCAAGTATCACCAAA
>Ga0114906_1000184_pt1 | contig 37635 bp, 57 predicted proteins | sample MalvirDeepMed_M9_FD_89687 | JGI IMG/M metagenome (GOLD analysis project Ga0114906, IMG submission 89687) | Marine viral communities from the Global Malaspina Expedition - Malaspina viral metaG DeepMed_M9 | ecosystem: Environmental > Aquatic > Marine > Oceanic | place: Mediterranean Sea...
CCCAACCCTCTCGGCCAGAGGGCGCGCCACAGCCTGGTATCCTGCCTTTCCTACTCGGGCAACTTTGCCCATAAGGCCAATGCCAAGCAAGTTAAGCGGATCGGCTGCTGCTTCCAGGCCGAACTTTACGCCCCAGGGCAGGTCCGTCTCCCGATAGGCTTCAGTACGAGCAGACAGCCATCCCTCGCCAGCTTCTCGGCGCACCCGGAGATTGCGCTGAAACTCCGTCTCGTCCATCCATGGCGGCCTGAACGCCCCCTGCCCGGCCTCGGTCAGAAGGGCAGCGCCCGGCTCTATAACATCTCGTTGAACTTCGCCAGCAGCCCGCCCAAAAGCCGCGAAGGGCGTTTGGCGCACTTGGGGCGAGGCAGCCCTGCGGCCCCCCTCCTCACGTATCCACTTCTCCGTGAGGTCGTTCTGCTGCTTGCGGGTCATCCCGTGATGAACTTCGGGGGAAGGGGGCAGGCGTAGCCTGAGAAGCTCAAGGGTGAGCAGGCCTGAGCGGTCCTCTTCAGGTTCCCGGGAAGCAGCCAGCAAACCCTCGCGCTGTTTAATCTGCCGGGTGGCCTGTTGGGCAGCCTGTGGGGTAATTGTGGGTTTTGCCCTCGCCCCGCTGGCTTCCTGGTAAGCCTCGTAGGCATCCCTATTAAGAATGCCTGCCTCGTTCCAGGGCTCCTCGCCAAACTTACGAAGCCCAGGGTAGCGATTGCGAAAGAACCCCCAGGCCGCCCGCAGACGCCCGCGAGGAGATGCCTGGGCAGATCGATAACGCCTGTGGGCCTCCCCATTGGTCATCAATACATGCGCCTCGTGGCGGGGGCAAACCTCGAGGTCCCCGACCCGGGTCTAAGCCGCGGGCCAAGAGCAGCATAGCGCTCTGTCCACGGGTATTGCTCCAGATAGTCCACGAAGGACATTGCGGGCTCCTCGCCCTTCCTCATCGTCCTCCCCAGATCGCCCAGGTACTGGTTCATAACACCGCCGTACTGGCCCGACCAATAGCTCTGGGATGCGGGAGAGAACCCGTCGCCAAAGGGGGAGAGCGTAGAAGCCCCTCCCCCGAACGGAGCGGCGCTGTAATAGGCCGCTTGAGGTTCGTAGCCCAAGACATAGTCTTGCCAGAAGTTAGATCCTTCAGGCATAGCTATCCTCCGCTAGGCAACTTGATATGCTGAAGCGGTCATCCCGGGCTGGCCAGTGATATACCCCAGCCAGTCAGCCGCCGTCATCCCGGGGCGCGTAGCCCCATACTCCTCCATTCGGCGCGCCCTCCCTCTGGCCCTCATCCCCCCCCTGATACTACCCGCCGCAGGATCGTACATTGCCATTGAAGCCAGGGCTCTTGCCTGCGCTCCAGTAGGATCGGTGAGAGTTGGCTGCCATTTGGCATAGCCTGCCATGCCGCTTATGTCTTGGGGCCCAGTGCCATAGGCGGGATTCAGGGCCCTGGCAATCTTAACAAGGTCCTCCCAGTCGGCTGGCGCTGTAGTCGGCGGGGCAATCGACCCGGGCCCCCAGCGAGGATTCATCGAATAGGCCCCAGTCTGGCCCGCCGGCGGCGTTACAAACTGGGGATCCATCAGCCAATCCTGAAAGGCAGTGGCAGGGAGGCCCGGCTCGAGTGCAGCCTGGGGCGACATCAGCCATTGGCCATAGGTAGGAGCCATGGCCCCCTCCATATAGCTAGCAAGGCCAGGCCTTGAGGCATACCCGGGCATCGCCGTCTGCGCCGCAAGCTCCCAGGCCTCGCGCGCGGTTGGAAACGGTGCCAGATCTTCCATAATGCCGCCGACCCCCGCAACACCACCCCCTGGCGGCGTCCACACAAACTGCCCTGAACCTGGATCCCAGCTATACGCCATAATCGTCTCCTTTACCTGGGTCTCTATGCTGCTTTAAGCCCAAACCCCGCCGTACTTCCTCGCAAGAAAGGAGGCAAGGCGTTCGTCCGCGTCTTTGGTGGTTTTGTATGCACGCTCTTGATTATACTCGTCTAGTATTCTATTAAATCCACGCAGCTTCATTTTACCGCGAACTCCCTGGCCCGTCAGGCCTGCCTTCGCCATCGCTGCCGCCACCTGGATGCTGTCACTACGAGCAATCCGCCCGTAAGCATACTTGGCCGGGTCTTCAGCATAATCAACCTCAGCACTCATAGCACTGGGGCTTGACGCCTCAACCAGGTTCCTCCAGCCTGTATCTATGTCCTCTTTGTTACGGTAGAGACTAGCTTCCTGTGGGTCGAAGCCCCGATCTATATGGCGCGACCACTTCTCTTGGCCCTCTAGCATAGAAGGCACCCACAGATCGCCCGCATTAAGGGCTCCCCGAAGCCAATAGGAGCCATACTCATACGAGTACCTATCGTTCAAATAGCTTTTCACCGTAGGGTCATCGACACGCGGGCCTAACGCATTGCCCGCAGCCGTCATATACTGCTCCCGTGCGGGCAGCCTCTCTATTTGGCGGGTAATCCAGGGTTCATCTCCTGCCCCTTCGCCCTCAAGAACCTTCCGCTCTGACATGTACCGCGCCAGTTTCTCGGCAGGGGACGAGGCCGAGCCCATGCCCGCCTTATGTCGAGCATACCTAGTCCACGCCGTGAGATAGTCCCCTATAGTCTTATTAATCTCGCCTTCCACCGTTTGGGTACGCAGACCGAATATCCCATTGCTGAGAGTGTAGTACCGCTCAAGCAGCCTTCTGGCCTTTGATTCACTGAGTGTCCCGGCTACCCAGTCCTCAGTCCATACCCCCGGTCTATGATCTGCATTCAGCCATCCCTCATCAAATTGGGTTTGCTGCCATATCGCCAGTGTCTCGCCAGCCTCAGAGCGCGAAAGCCCAGCCTCCTCGAGCCCCGCAAGCGCCTCCTCGTCACCAAATTCCAGATCATACCACTGCTTCCAAATACCGTTTATAAACTCGAGGCGGGGAACGCGCTTGACCTCGGGGACGACAGTGACCCCCCCATCATCATCCTCATCATCCTCCGTCACCACATCAACATCGGGATCCCTCTCAACGGAGACCTTCTCAACAACAGGACGCTTCTCAGCAGCGGTAGGCTTATACTCGTAGGCTGTGCCTTCCCAAGAACTTTCAATAACCTGAGCAGCGGTCACCGCGTCTATCTCGGCACCATATCCGATTGTCCGTACCTTATTCTTGACCTCCTCTGGATTCGTGCCGAAGAACTTCGAGGCTTCCTTTGCCACATCGGGGATACCAGGCAAGCCCCATGCCTCCAGCATAGTCTGCGGGTATTCGGCTGCCAGCGCCTGTGCGAGGCCCTCCGTCACCGCAGCAACCTCGGTCTGCCGTTTTATCTCCTCTTCCACCAGTTGTTTATTGACATTTTCTTTAAGCGCTCCCATCCCTGCCGACATCGCCTTGGCGGGCGGGAGGCCCTGTTCGACGAGGGAATAGACCAAGTTGCCATTGGAGGGACTAGGGAATTTCGGCAGGTTGCCCGCTTGCGCCTGCCAGGCTGCCTCCATAAGCTCTTCCGGCGGGCCGGGCGGGCCGGGCGGGGCGAACTTGGCGAGGTACGGCGACTGATTGCCCGCGAGTATGTCTGTTGCCATAGACCCAAAGGACTGGACTAGTAGCTGTTCTTCCTCGGTAGTAGCCATAGCCTCCTATCCTCTTGGCCCTGCGAGCCCTATCCTGCGGAGTCTCTCCCCTTCAGACTGGGCTCCCGGCCTTGGTTGTCCCGGTGGCACCACCGGCCCTCCCTGCGGGGTGGGCGCGGGCGGCGGAACGCCAGCCATCGGCGCTGGCATGATCTGCGGCGGGGGCAAGGGCGGAGGCGGGCCCATCCCGGGCGGCGGGCCTCCGGGCCCAGGCGGGCCGCCGGGTCCTGGTGGCGGGCCTCCGGGCGGGCCTCCGGGCCCTGGTGGGCCTCCCGGGCCCATCATGGCCTCTGACATCTGTTTCGCCTTGGCGAACATCGTAGCGAGGAGCTCGCCGAAGTAGAACTGCGCGAGGTCTTCCCGGCCCTGCTTCATCGACGCCTGGTAGAGCGACCACAGCCCTGCCTCGGGCAGGGTGCGTTCTGCGATCTGCTCCTTCACGGCGTCTTCGACCTGGTCTGCATCCTGTATGCCCAGAATATTGTCTCGTATCCACAGGTCGGGCAGAAGCGGCGTAGGCCCTTCGCGGGCGATCTGCGCCATGCCGTAGCGGGACATATCGTCCTCGGGCAGTCGGGGGACGACTTTTATCTCAGGATCTCCCCCGTCGCGTATCCGTTCGGGGGTGATCTCCTCTGAGAAGTACATCCTGTAGTTATCTTGCCCCGAGAGCTCCATCGACTTGAAGGACCCGGTCTGGTACTGGACGCAGAGCAAGTTTGCGATCTGCACATACGCACGCTCCATCGCCTGGACCCTGGGCACCAGCATGGTCTCCACGCCCTGTCTCAGGGTATTGATGGCGAAGCCTGAGAGCTGGAACGGTATCTCGCCGTAGACCGTGTGTGGAAGCGACCCTCTCTGCATCTCTCCCGAGACGAGCCCCATGAAAGCGCCGGACTCTCTGGCCATCTCGAGCAGCCCGAGGGGCTGTACGTCTTCGCCTTGTCCGAGGGATATCTCCGTGCCTTCATGGTAGGGATCTTCGTCCAGGGTCTTGGTGCCGTCGCGGGAGGTCACTTTGAGCCCTTGCTTGCGGGACCGGGCCGTAAGCTCGAGCATGACGCTCATCATGAAGTTATGGTTCTCGTAGAGGTTGCGGGTAGACTTGAATACTGACTCCCCGAAGTCCTCCAGGGTATCCTCGATCGAGGACCACTCCATGGACTGGATCAGGGGGGAGGCCCCTACGGGTCCCAGGAACACGGGCACCCCTTCTGCGCCGTGGGGAGTCTTGCGTTTGATGAACCGCCCGGGAACCACGACGATATTGTCTTCGGCGTCGTAGTAGTCATAGACGCTGATACCGTCCCCGTTGCCTCTCAGGTCGCCGAGGCGCACGTTGTATTGCGCCTCTATCTCGCCCTGGGTCTTATTGACCTTATAGCAGGCCCACGCGAGGCCGTCGCTCCCGACGCCCCAGTAGGTGTGCATCGGGTCCCACGGGGTGACATCGATCGTGGTGTCGCCGTTGGGGTTTTTCACCAGCATGGCGCGGCCCGCGTACCATCCTCTGAGCGCGATATACCAGGAGAGCTGGTCTTTGATCGGGGGGGCGAGTCTACGGGAGAGCCGCTCGTTCGCTGCCCGCAGGGCACCTATGATGAAGCGTTCCTTGTCGTTATTGATCTCGCGGGTATTCCGCGGGTTGCCATTAGGCGGTATACGGACGACGAGATCTGCCCCGGTCATCCAGGCTATGACCTTGTCCGCGTAGGTCTGTGGCTCGTTCGAGGTATAGGACTTATAGCCGTCCCCTGCGTCATAGGGGGTCAGCTTATAGAGCTGGTGGTCCGAGTCCATGCGAGTGCGAAGGGTATGGGTGGACTCGCTATGGTCTTCCACCTTGTCGATTATGTCTTCGGGTTTTAGTCTTGCCATATCAGATCACCGTCTAGGCCGCCCACCGTTTGACCTTGATGAAATCTTTGTTCTGGACGTACCCATAGCCAAAGCGGCTAACGAGGCCATATATCATGGCTTTTATGGCATGGTTGTTCTTGTCCTCGGGGGTATTGCCCACTATATTCCCTTCGCGATCGGTCTTCCACCGGTAGGCGCGGGTCTGCCCGTCGAACGGGCTGGGAACCACGCCGAACTCCGACAGTATCCCGTCACATTTCGGCGAAAACACCACCTTGGACTTGTTCGTGATGGGATCTGGCTTGAGGAACCCTTTAAGTCGCTCCGTGCCTTCGTTGATGCGGATTTTCTGAGCGTCGAGGTAGATGCCTGTGCGTTCCATCCACATCTCTGCGGGCGCGGACATAGCCTGGTGTTGGTATCCTGCGATATCGATAGTGCCGGAGTGGACATCTTTCCACCAGGGCTTGGAGGTCACTATATCTATGATGGCGTCGGTTGTGAGTCCTTGCTCGTAGACCTCATCGAAGGCACAGATCTGGCCATTTATATCTTGCACGGCCATAACGGCATAGGCACCGGCGTATCCCGGGTCCATCCAGAGGTAGACTGGTTCTCCCGGCACCCATTCGGCGACTTCATCGAGATGGATATCTGCCCGGAACTCTCCAAACACGAGGCCTGCGGGCGGGCAGGGTATGCCCTGGATGCGTTCCATGAAGAACTCATCGGAGGCTTGGGCCCTCAGCTTCTGGATTTCGGGGTCATCGATACCTTCGGGATACAGGAAGGTATTGGAATAGCTTGGGAGGGAGAAGCTCTGCTCGTCTTCGGAGGCACGTTGCCACGACGCGAAGAGTTGGGGATACCAGCCGAGGGAGCCCTCGAACGTCCCTGAGAGGAAGAGCCACCCTCTTTTAGGGGCCACTCTTCCCCGAAGCCTATAGAAGGTATCGAGATCTAGCTGTGATGCCTCGCATCCGAGGATACCGTCGGGGGCTCTCATGGCGAGGGTCCTGGGGTCTTTGGCGCTTTTCGTCTCTATGCGGGTCCCGTCCGCGAGGATAATGCGCCCCGGATCAACTCGTTTGGTAACTTCTGCAAGAAGTCCCAGGGATGCGAAGTCCTGGGCGAGGTAATCGAACTCTGCCCGTGTGCGTTCGTAGTCTGCCGCCACCAGCCAATAGAGCCCATGCTCTTCGGTCTCAAGGAACCTGGACATAAGGTACTTGGATGCGACCATGGACTTCCCGGCCTGCTCACCGCCTGCGACGATGGTAAACCGTTTACGGGAGTTGAGGATACTGGCCTGGAAGGGTGTTGGCAGGAAGTCTAGCTTGGAGAATATATACTCCGTGACGGCTGCGGGGTTGGGCCTTTCAGCCGTCGCGCTGGTTGTCATTGGCCTTACGCGCTAGAATTTTCTGCGCCTCAGCTACAGCCTGCTCTCTTTCGGTATCTTGCTCGGACGCATCATCGGACCGTGAATCCCTCGCGGCCTTCTTATTTGCCTTGACGAACCTCTTCCACTCGGCCATGACATCCTTGGCTGCGTTGTCCGCGTAATGGGCGTCTCTCCGATACTTCTCTGGCCAGTGGGCGTTGAGGAGGGTTATAAGCAGGACCGGGTTATCGTTGGGTTTCTGGTTCTTGACCCGATCGACCGCAATATCTTGGAGATACTCCCTGAAGAGCTCCGTCGCCTCCGTATACCTAGCCTTGAACCCGTGGGTATCCTTCCTGGCCCACGCATCGATGGTCGATCGCGGGATATTGATAGCCTCCGCGGCGGACCTGACCGTCCCCGAAACGGCAAAGGCGGCCAAAAATGCGTCCTGGTTGATCTTGGTGATCGCGGCCTGCTGGGGGGTAGCTCCCTTAGCCGTGTCAGACCCCATGTCCCCTTCTCCTGCCGACCCTATTCGCAACGACCCCTCCGACCCTCCGCGCAATATCGAGCCTCCTCGCGATCATCCCGACCCTCTGCCTGGTGATCCCATACTCGTTGGCGATCTCCTGATAGGTCCGATCGGGATGCAGGATAATAGCCCTCGCTATATCCTTAGAACGCCTCTCGATCCTTCCTATCCCGTGCGTGGTGACCAGCGCGTTGTAATCCATGGCCCAAACGTACCGCAATCTCCCTAAATAGTCAATTCTCGTACCGCTAAATCAGTCTTTGGACCAGTCCCAATCCTCCGGTTTATCCCCAAGGCCCTTATCCCAGCACCTGATACAAAACCCATTTGCCAGTTCCGTATCGACCTGCCGGCATATCCGATAGTTGCGACACGCCCCAAAAGACTCATTAGGATTTCTGTCACCCTCCGGTCCACCTCGAGGCGGGCTCATGGCCATGAATACTAACATACCCCTTTCTTACGTTTCCGTTCCGCCGTTCTCACGCCTACCCAGAACAGCAGAATGGAAACGCACGGGCGGATTATGCGGATTATGCGAACCAGGACCCCTCTCTATCGGAAAGGGGTTTTGAGGTTTTGATGGTTTTGACTCTAGGTATTCAAGGGGTTTTGAGGATTTTGAGGGTTTTGAGCCTAGGTATTCTTAGGTATTTTGCCGTCGAACCCGTCGAACCCTACCCATGCACCCCTGAAGACAGGCTCGGGGAAGAGAGGAGACCCCTACCTATACACCTTTATTGAAAACAACCTGGGAAAAGAATACAGCCCTATAACAAGCCATGCAGAGCTCGAGGACAGTTTCCCTTCCGCTTTTCCCAGGACTATGCAGGAAGAGGGAATAGAAATGATTGGTCGCGTCGAAGGACAGGCCGCAATGCCTCTATGTGTGTGTGTAATACCCCCCGGAAACCTATCGAACCGTTCGAACCCTACCCCTGCACGCCTGTATAGACTGCTCTAGCGGTTCTAATACGGTTCTAAAGAAAGAAAGAAAGAAAAAAAAGGGGGGAAAAAAAGAAAGAAAGTAAGAACGCGCACGCGCTATACGCGTTACTAGTATATAACTAGCGCGCGCGCCCCCGCGCGAGAGGGTCGTCACACCCTCTGGGGCCTAGGGGCCCCTCGGGCGTAACTCCCAAATCCCTGAAATAAGCCCATAAAAGATAGAAATATTAGCCGCGCTAGCTACGAAATACCCGCCTACGAATCCCGTTAAATTACATGTAATTACATCGACTTACACTGTAATCACATGTAACGCACCGTAATTAGTCCTGCTCACTCCAGGACTGAGTATAGGGCTATTACGATACTCGTGAGGCCAGAGGCGCTTTAGCACTAAATTTCTGGCACGGGTATCTATATACCTAGTAAGGAGACTCTAAGCCGTGCCCCCTCGCGCGCTGTTTAGGGTTCCCGTACCTTATACCGCGCGGAGCCCTGGCACCCGCAGCCCGCAGCCCGCAGCCCGCAGCCCGCATGACGCGTGCTCCGTCTGGCGTGGCGCGCGTCTGGCGCGGTGTCTTTTGCTGGCGAGGACGCGCCGGTGAATCTCCCAGCCCCACTCCGAGCACCTGCCGCGTCTCCTCACTCCCGTCATGGCGCGCGCCATGTCTCCCAGGACGCCGGAATCAGATACCCAAATAGGTATTGACAAGCGGCCCGCATTGCTGTATCGTAGCTATGCGATGGCAGTTTCAACGAACAACGGCAAGCTTTACAGGCGGCCGGACAAGAGGGCGCGTGACAAGTGGCGTATAGCGGGTGGCCCTGCTATTGCTACCACCCACGCGTCCACTGTTAAGGTCGAACGTAAAGAGGCTGCTCGCCTTGGAATTGCCAAAGCGCAACGCCAGATTCAATCTGGCAATCGGAAGAACATGAAGCTGGATTGCAAGGTGAAGCCTATACGTTAACCAGTCACCACATAAATGTCAGCCTCCAGACGTTAACAGGTTAGGTTTAGCTTGTAGCTAGTGCGTGGCGCGTGTCTTGTCCCTATTTAGGGACAAGGGGGACATCATGGACACCACAATGAAACGTCCAGTAACCATAGACGCGCAGCACGCTATCACGGCATGGGTAGAAGCTTTCACAGACTTGTACCTTGCGATTAACGAGTTAGGTTTGGGTGAGGAGTGGAAACAAACTCCCATATACGGGAGTGTTACCAGTCAAGCGGAAAAGGTTTTCGCATCGTTGACGCGCAAGGGAACGGTCATCAACAATTCGCGCGAAGTGGTTTTCAATCCGGGCGCGCCAGAATGGAAACGCGCCTTGAAGTCAGACCAAGATAGCCTACTCCTTGCGTACGCTATCGCATGTCTAATTGAAGTATCCCACGTTGGAAACGATAAGAAAACGCGCGACAAACAGGAAAAGAAGTGGACAGGCGAATTCCAAACAGTCTTAAAACGTAACGGCCTTGTTGTTAAGACGCGCAACCTTAAGGTGGAAGCAAGCGAGAAGCTAGCCAAACGGGTGCCAGAATTCGCAAAGCAATTGGCAATATTGCGCGATGCTATCAGCGTTGAAACGCCAGAACGTAAGGCGTCCGACTCTGATAAGCAACGCGTACGCGTTTACTGTCAAGGCGATTGTGATCTATTCCAGAATGTCACAATGACGCGCAAGAACTTTACCGCGTGGCAAAGCAACGAACGCGGGAAATGTCCAGACCATAACGTCAAAATATCCTTGAAAGTAGTCAAGAACTAACACAATCAGACGCGCGCCACGCATTGGCTACAAGCTAAGAACGCCGGACGCATGAGCTGCGGCCCAGGCCCTGGGCCCAGGTACGGGGAAAACCACGGGGAGCTCCGTGCCCAAGCTTGTCCCGATTTCGGGACAAATAGGGCGAAGCCACATATGGGAAATACCGCAACCAGGCTTGTCCCGATTTCGGGACAAAAGTTCTGCGATCGATCACGGGGAATACCGTTACATAGCTTGTCCCGAAATCGGGACAAGACTAGAGAGGGGGTGATGCCTATACCAATGCGTCGCGATCGAGGCGTTAGTAAGTCTGTCCCGATTTCGGGACAAGAGAGGATCGAGATGAAGTCTAAGAAACGTACGCAGCTTTCCAGGGGCGAACTCCTGGAGAGATATAGAGCAAGCGAACTACGCAGAGAAGTGATCGGGATTATTCACGCCGTACTTGAGGAGGTGAGGACGTGAGCTATCGAGAGGCACTACACGAGATCCGGGAACTCGAGACCGCAGGGTATTACGAGGGCGAGGCAGGGCGGAGAGAAATGCAGGCCGTGACGAGAGAGTGCCGCGAACGGCGGGACATCGGCGAGGTCCTGCGAAAACTGGCGAGAAGCTACTAGCCGAAGGAGGCTTGATATGACGATCAAGGACAGGAAGCCAGATACGGATTACCGCTATCGTATCGTGTCAGGACACGACGGGCACCGCCTCACCTGGCACTCGCTGGAGTGCAACATCGGGCGCAGCGCGAAGTGGTCAAAACGTACGGACTACACGCCGGAATCCCGCAGGGACGCGATAGAGGCCAAACGCGGCCGGAGGCCGTATTACACGGATCATATGGCCCGGTGCTGCCTGGACAAACAGGCCGGCGCAGCCAATGCCAGCCCGTCGTTTACGACAAGGCAAGCGGACAAGCTATTGCGCGAAGCGCATACAGCGGGCTTGCTAGCCGGCAACGACGCCAACCCCACGCCTATGGTGGTAGGCACGCCCACAACCCCGCTGGGGAACGATATCGACCCCGAAAAGACAACGTACTACGTGAGCGAGGGCGCATGCGGCTTCGCCTGGGTCGTAATCAGACCGGGCAACAGCTCGCTGGCAAGACAGGCCAAGAAGCTAGGCATCGGAAGCACCCACTATGGTGGCGGCACAAGCATATGGATAAGCGAACACGGCCAATCGGTCGAACGTAAAGCTAAACATGCCGCCGCGTACGCAAAAGTCCTACGGGATCGCGGCGTCAACGCTAGTTCTGAATCGCGGATGGACTAAATGGACAGAGAAAGAGGTGAACACGTGAGCGTCACAATGTGCGATCTACGCCAGGCCCTGAAGAGGCTGATGATAGCCACCGGCCACCGTAAGGATTACTCCCTGGAGGAGTGGGAGGACGAGGATCGATACAGGTTGGTTCGTGACCACGGGAGTAGGTGGGTCAGCCAAGGCGGCAGGCTAACTAAAGAGCAACTCTACGAGTGGATAGACGCATACACCGAGGGCGTCTACGCGGGGCTTTGGGTTTGCCGAGAGGAGGTGATAGATGGATCCCGATAACTTAACGACCAGGAACCGCGAGCATGCGTTCGCCGATGCGATCGCGACAGGCGTCCTCACCAGGGAGACCGCCCCCATGTACATGTATATGTACACGGATCGCTACCGGGGCGATGCGTTCAAGCACGTAGATACCAGGCGGTACGTCTACAACAACGCTATCAGATATAGGCTGGACTACAAGAGGGAGGTGAACTGATGCAGACCCGAGGTCAGCGAGACAAGCTTAGATTTAGCATCGCCAACGCAAAGCTTAAACGCCTCAAGAAGCGGATGGGAGTAAAGCGGATGTACTCTATCTCGCTTCCGAGTGGCTGGACCTGCCCGGGCGCGACGCTATGCCTGTCCAAGGCGGATCGCATAACCGGCAAGATAACAGATGGGCCGGACACCATATTCCGGTGCTTTTCCGCCACCTTGGAAGCGATGTCGCCCCAGCTACGTGCGATGGCTTGGCATAACTTCGATCTGATCAAGGCCGCAAAAACCCGTGAAGCTATCGCCGCCTTGATCCTCGACTCACTCCCGGTCGATGCTGAGGTATGCCGAATCGACGTAGGCGGCGATATGTACTCACTTGCATACATGGCTTCCTGGATAGATGTAGCCAACGCCCGGCCCAACGTCATATTCTACGCCTACACTAAGTCTATCCACCACTGGCAGCGACTCGGAGAACTCCCGCCCAACTTAGAATTCACGGCCTCTAAGGGCGGCCTCTTTGACCACTTAATCGCCCAACGTAAATCCGCGACGGTAGTATTCCACCCTGATGAGGCGGCCCAGCTCGGCCTTGAGATTGACCACGATGACTCGCACGCCGCCACTGGCAAGGAAAGCTTCGCCCTACTCATACATGGCACGCAGCCAAAGGGCACCGCCGCCGCCGCCGCCATTAAGAGATTGAAAGCCGAAGAGATCGAATATAGCTACGCATAAAAGCACGCCCCCAGCGCAGGCAGGGAGGAGGTGATCGCTGGCCTGCACAACACTGAGGACGCACGGTAATTATACCCGATAGAGGAGGCGAGATGACACACACCCCAGGACCGTGGGTAATCGACCACCAGCGGATAGGGCCGCCCGGAGAACCCGTGGCGCTACTTTGCGACACGAACGCGCCGATGACCGGCACCGTGGTTGACTGGCCCAGAGGCAACGACATCGATACTGCCATTGACGATACCGAAAATGAGGCCAACGCATGGCTGATCGCCAGTGGGCCCGATCTCCTCGCAGCCCTGAAACAGTGGATTAGCATGGCTCTCAACTCCGGGCTGGAGGGCTGCGACGAGATCATCGAGACCGCCTCTCTAGCCATAGCCAAGGCCACCACCGGCCAGCGGGAGGAGCTATGAGCGGAGTCAACTATCCTGGAGTCGATTGGGAGATCAGACCTGATCAGGCAGCTACGGTATGGAGCGACGAGGTGCTACACGAGATTTGGTGGGATACCCAGGATGCCGGTAATCCCGGCTACGCCTACCGGACCAGCGGCGACCTGATAAACGAGTCTGGACCACTGGAGGCAACTAGTCTGGCAGAGGCGATCACCGAGTACGAGGAGCTAGTCGTAGCCAAGGCCGAGGAGGTGACGCGATGAAGTGGACCGTCCACCTCGCAGTGCCTACCGCCGTCCTCGATCAGGATCACAACCTTGTGGTCCAAGCTCGGACCCCTGGTGAGGCACGCCTGATCGCCAGTGCGTCCGATCTATTGTCCGCGTTGACGGCGCTGGTAGAGTCCATCGAGAACGTAAACTTTGGCGTCCATGATGACGATGGGCGAACCTACGACGCAATACCGTGGGCGCAAGCCGAAGCCGCAATCGCCAGGGCCACGGGCCAGGGTGAACTCGATGAAATTTGACCAGAACGGCAACCCCATACATCGGGATGTCCGACAAAATCCCACTGATGGTCTCTGGTACACAAACGTATGGACCGGGCTCCAATACGTCACCAACGTGAGCCGATACGGCTACCGCACACGGGCCGAGGCACGGGACGGGGATATCTCTGACTTCGACGCGGCTTCCTATCACGAACCCAAGGCCACGGGCCAGGAGGAGGTGAGATGACACAGACAGGAAGAGAGCCGATCATCACAGCCGACAGGCCGTGTTGGGAATTCATCGAACCCGTGACCGGTAGGCTGATCACATACACATTGGGATACATAACCAATGACCTAATCCCGTGCATGGCAATGTTCGCCGGCGAGGATAATACTCCGATCCTGGTGCCGGTGGATATCATGGTTCACGCCATCGAGATCGCAGCAGCAAAAGAACGCGCCGAGGAGGAGCTATGACACACACTTGCACAACCAACTCAGAGTCAGAGTCTAATCCTATCTCGCGTTGTTGCGGGATAGAAGCTGATGACAACACGCCTCTCACCGTCTGCCCTCGCTGCGGCAAGCTGGCCGCCTGGGAATGTGGCGACTGTGGAATCACAGAGTGGGCGCACTCGGACCTGTATACCATCGACCTTGCTCACGATATGGGTGAGCGGGACCTCACAAGCCCCTTTGATTGGAGGAAATAATGTGGCTGCACGTACCGTCAACGTCCTCAGCATCTGTTCGGGCATCGGAGGACTGGACCTCGGATTGCGAAGTGTCCTCCCTACTAGAACGGTGTGCATGGTGGAACGGGAAATCGGCGTCGCCTCGATCCTTGCGGCGCGCATGGCAGACGGCTCCATCGATCCGTGCCCTATCTGGTCTGACATTACGTCCTTCAACCCTCAACCGTGGCGTGGCCGAGTGGATCTCATCGCTGGCTCCCCGCCCTGCCAGCCCTGGTCAACCGCCGGCCAACAACGAGGAGCTGATGACGAACGCAACCTGTGGCCCGCAGTCGCACGGATCGCAGAAGGCCTCGGGTATCCAGCTCTCTTTATGGAAAACGTCGCCAGTCGAAAGATGCTCTCCCACTACTACCACACCATCCGGCCCCAGCTTCTCGGCGTGGGCTACAGCACTCAGGAAGGACTCTTTACTGCGGCAGAAACAGGCGCTCCGCATAAGAGGCAACGACTCTTCTTCCTGGCCTACCGCAACGAGGCTATGGGGCACGCCGACACAGGACTCGGCGACCATGAGGCAGAACAAGTACGCGCAGGGGGGGAACCCTCTGAGCCTGGAAGCAGCCAACTGGCCCACGCCGGCAGCGCGAGATCACAAGCAGTTCGATGGCGCGAAGAAGAAGAAGCCATCACGCCCGAGGGAACTCTACCTCTCTATCCGCCAGGACCAGGCGACCACGCCGGATGGGCACGCCTGCTCGCACAAGTGCCTTCGGCTCAACCCGCTGTTTGTGTCCTACCTGATGGGCCTGCCCCCTCAGTGGCCCGACGACTCCGCGCCCTTGGCAACGCAGTCGTTCCGGCAGTGGGAGGCCTTGCTTGGATCATACTTAGTAGCCAGAAAGGAGGGAATGCTTGACTAAACACCTGTAATTAGCTACAATGAGGTGTAGTGGGACAGCTAGCGTGTCTCGCCGAGCAGCTATAATAATAGAGGAGGTCAAAATGGCTAAGATGAAGAACATAGGGCGAGCAGAGTGCAGGATACTCAGTGAGGAACTTGCTGGAGTGATCCAACGGGCCGTGAACAAGTACGGCCTGACGGCATCATATGGCAATGGCAGGTACGGCGGACATACAGCCACCCTCAGTTTCAAGCTAGACGTGCCTGCAATGGCGGAGAAGGTCGCCAACAGGGATGCTGAGTTGCTTGGAGCGAAATTCAACGTGGGTTATATATTCAAGTCCAATGGGGACGAGTTCAAAGTTACGGGCTTTAACCTGAGAAGGCGGAAGTATCCCGTCAGCGCTGATAACGTCCTCAGCGGGCAGGGTTACAAATTCACGGTAGAGACCATCAACCGCAATATTGAACTAGCTGAGTTGCTCAATCAGAAAGAAAAGGTGACTGCATAATGGATATCACTCTGAAGAACGTCAGGATCTACGCCGGTCTGTCCCAGGAGACGGTCGCTTTCGCGGCTAGCCTCTACGCTGACGGCAAGAAGGTAGGCGAGACCAGGAACGCAGGTCACGGGGGCAACAACGATGTGGATGTCCGCAACAAGGAGGGCCGCTGGGATGTAGCTTTACTCGATCGGATGGAAGCCGAGGCGGCAACGCACACTTGGTCCTACGAGGGCGAGACACACAACCATAACCTCGACTCGTACATCGGCCAACTGGTGGATGATGTCTTGGAGCAGCGGGACTTGAAAAGGAGGTGCCGAACCCAGACGCTCTTTCGCATCCCAGCCGAGACTTACCAGCATAGCGAATACCACTTCCTGAAGCGCAAATACTCTGAGGTCGTGAAAGAACACCTCGTCAAAAAGTATGGCCCTGGGGTCGAAATCCTGAACGAGCTGGCCAGAAAGGAGGTGAGATGAACGAGGACCCTACGAAGGAGCAGATCGCCGCGCTGCGATGCCCATGGTGCGCGGACTACGGGCGCATGACGCCGCTCAAGCCCGTGTACACGCGGCCAGGCTGGCTGGTCGGGCGATGCGCGCACTGCCAACACGATCACGCGGCTTGGAAGCTGCGTCCGTTTCTAAGAACTAAAAGCTAACGAGGAGGTATGAAATGGCAGCTTGGGTAAAATTCAGGTCAAAGCACACATACGGCGCAGGGAAAATCCGCAGGAAACTCGAGCGACTGGGGGCCATGCAAGTCGTGATCCACGGGCCAACCGAGACCCTGGCGTCTTTCTCCAGGCGGCACGCCGCCGGGCCATGGCTTGAAAAACTAGCGAGCGACCATGGCACCCGGCTCGTGACTCGCAACGCACCGGGGCCCGAGGAAAAGTGGACGCGGCAGACGGCCTGCGGGTTATACATCTGGAACGAAAAGATCGCAACGGCCCTGGGAGCGCACGAGGGATCGTGTAAGCGCTGCATCTCGATCAAAGGGACCCGGAAGCGAGTATACGAGCGAGGGTCCTACGCAAGCGAGGAGGTAAGCAAAGCCGCTGCGAAGGGCAATGATGCAAATGCCGCCGCGCCGGTACTCGTTACCGCTCCCGCCCCCGGCGAAACCCGTGAGGCTGTGGCTACAGTCACGGAAGAGAAACCCGCGCAGCTCGTCGATCGCCTGCGGCAGATGGAGCTCGAGGCCTATAGCCTCGTCGAGCAGGTCGAGGCGGCCCTGAAGGCGATCCAGGCAATCGTAACCATGGAAGAAACCCTCGTGCGGCTCCAGGCCCAGTGGGCGGAGACTACAAAGCAGCGCGCGTCGCTGGCTCAAGCCCTAACGGGAGGTAAGCAGCGTGGAAGTCAACTTAACTGAAACCGGCTTTCGATCCGGTGATACTGAGTACTGGAAGCTGGAGACGGCTGCGGCCCTGATTGGGCTGCACCCGCAATCGCTCCAGCGACTGTACCGGTATTCCGGGACGAACGAATATGAGCGCCAAGCGCTGAAGCTAGGGCGGACCCTGTTCTTCAACTCCCGCCATCTCAGGGAACTCGGCTATCCCATCAAAAAGCAGGAGGAATAGTATGCCTAAAATCATAGGAACTCTTGATCGGCTGGACCAGAAGCTGGACTGGCTCACAAAATTTTCCATCCAAGGAGCCGATGGGAAGGTCTGGCTTGGTGCCCGAACCAAGGACCACAAGGCCCTCACGGACGCGCTGCGGCAGCATGAGTCCCTGCCGCCCGATCAGCGCCCGGTCTGGGATATCGACTACGCCGAGGAAGAGTCCACGGGCAAAAACGGGGTAGTCTACACAAATCGCTACGTAACCACTGCCAAGACCGTAGAGGCCGGCAGCCCTGCCGCTGCACCGCCTATGGCAGGCAGCAAGGACGCCCAGATCGCCCGGGCCGTCGCCTTCAAGGGCGCGATAGAGATCGTCAGCGCGTCGGTGACCGGCAAGACCCAGGTCACAAACCTGACCGCCGCTATTGCCCACCTCACCGATGAGTACGAGGCGATACTAACCAATAGCTACAGCGAGCCCATTGAAGAGATCATCGAGACGGTTACCGAAGAGCAAGATTCGCTATTTGAGGAGGAGGTCTAATGCCCAAGATTCGCTATTTAACGACCGAACGGATACCCCTGAACTCGCTTCAGCGTAGCTGGGAGCTGACGCATATCGATCGAGTGACCAAGCGCAAGGCAAGGCACTACGTGGTGAACGGCAAGGAGATGCCGTCGGTCACGACCGTGCTGGGCCGAGTCTGGCCCAAGCCGGCCCTCTATAACTGGTATGCCAAGCGAGGCCGGGAGGCCATGGCGGAGTATCTCGGCGAGCATCTCGGGGAACCCATCGAACACGGCATCCTAGAGAACGCCGTGGCCGAGGCCAAGCTGCGCCCCAAGACCGACGCCCAAGAGGCTGCCGATCTCGGGAGCGCAGCCCACGACCTCATCTCGCGAGAGCTGAAGGGCGAGACAGTAGTCGTGCCCGCCGAGCTGAAGGCAGTGATGGAAGCATATCACAAGTGGTATGCCGAGGAGGATCTTGAGCTCCTCGATACCGAGACGGCTATCTACTCAGAGCAACCTCTCGCTCACGCGGGCACCATCGATGCGCTGTTCAAGCGCCCAAATGGCTCGTACCTGCTAGTGGACTTTAAGACATCGAAGGCCATCTACGATGAGGCCGAGGTGCAGGTTCACGCCTACCGGGAAGCGATTATGAACAGCGTGCCCGGGGACTGCCACATGGACGGCCAGGTGATCAGGCTCGGCAAGGAGGTGCCCGACTTCGAGGTCAGGGATATCGACGACCACGAAAGGCGCTTGACTAAGGTGTGGCAGGCTGCGCTGCACTTCTACCATGCACTGGAGGGCCGCAAGAATGGAGTGTAACCTCGACTTCCAACATACCACCCTCTGGTGCCAGGCCTGCCACGCGATCGAGCAGGAGGTCCGCAAGGCCTCCGCGCTCGAGGCGCTCGGGGAGAAGCTGGATACGCTCACCCAGGCCCTCGAACTCGGCGAGGTGGGCATTGGTAATGTTATAGCCCCGCCAAGGCCTGCGCCGAGGCCCCCTGCGCCTCCGTCGCCAACGCCAGCCCCGCCACCAAATCCTGGGATAGGCTACAAATGGCGACCGTAGACTTCAGCCGGATCGGGTCCGGCTATGTATACGTGCAGACTATCGCCGGCCATACAGTGGAAGCCCATATCACGCGAGTCAAGGATTCGGGTGACCGCATAAAGGCCGAGATGGCCATCACGGTGGACGGGCACGGCATAGCCCGCAACAGCCCGACCCTGACATCCGTGTCGGGCCTTGATGCCTGGTGGCGCAAGCTGGCCCGGCGGCTGCCCGTGGCCGACTGGGGCATTGACTGGGAGGCCTACATCGAGGGCCTCGCCGGCAGAGTGATCGACGCCTACCGAGAGGGCGAGCCCGAGGTGGTCATCAAGGACGTGACGGTTCCGACCAACGTCCGGTGGCTGATCGAGCCAATGCTGCTGGCAGACCAGCCCAACGTCCTGTTCGGCCCGGGAGGGTCCGGGAAGTCCATGCTCTCGTTGTGGCTGGCTGTCCTTATGGACACTGGCCATGTGGACACGCAGCACGAGCTGACGATCAACTCGGGCCGGGTGCTATACCTCGACTGGGAGACGGACACACTGGAGATCGCAGGCCGCGTGCGCGACCTCCAGGCGGGCATGGGCCTCAACGGGCACAAGTCCAACATCGTCTACCGTCGCTGCACCCAGTCACTGGCCAGCGAGGCGGATCTAATTAAAAACCTGGTCGATCGCTATGAGATAAGCATGGTTATCGTGGACTCCCTCGGACTGGCCACCGGTGGAGGATTAGACGAGGCTGAATCAGTATTGAACTATTTCCGGGCGCTGCGCTGGGTCGGGGGCACGTCGCTCACGATCACGCATACCAACAAGGAGGGAAAGATCTTCGGCAGCGTCTATACCCTGAACTGTGGAAGATCGATATGGGAGTGCAAAAAGTCTGGAGAGGAGGGCGATCAGCGCATAGATGTGGGGATCTGGCACCGCAAGGTCAACCTGGTAGGCAAACAGCGGCCCCGGGCCTTTGGCATCAGGTTCGACGAGAACGCCGTCTCCGTCGTGGCGCGAGACCCAATGGAGACCGAGGTAGTCGCAGAGAGCCTCTCCATCTCCGAGCTCGCTTACCAGATCGTGGCACGGGAGGGCCCGGTGAACCGGGACGCTCTAAGTGGACGGGTGGCCGTGTATCGCAACGAGCCCGCAGAGAAAATCTCTGGCGCTGTTGCCACGGCAATCAGCCGGCACATAAAGGCCCAGCGTATCGTGGACCTCAACGGAGAGCTGGCGATCCAGCAAAAGATGGACGATCCGGGAGGTGCCGATTGGACGATCTGAAAATAGCACAGGCGCGAAGGACGCTCCTCAAGGCGAAGGACATGGGGATCACGCTGAGTGTCCTCGACAACGGCAGGCTCCGGTTGCGAGGCCCCTCCAGCCTGAAGGGCTCCGATATAGAGGCAGAGCTGCTAACGCACAAAGCGTTGATCGCCCGGCTACTGACGAATCCGTCGCCAGGCATAGCCAACACGGTCGAACGGCTGCGAAAAGGGCAAGGGCTCTTGCTCAGGATGCAAGAGCGCATGTGGACGGAGGAGGGCAATCCCGCAGGCTCTGAACGCAAAGCAGACCTGTACTGGGATTCGATCGTGCGGTGGGACCTGCTAGACATGCTGCTGCGTGGCTATGGCGAGTACGGCGGCGGGTGCCCGATAGGGCCAGAGGGATGTGACCCCGAGAGCCCAGTGCTGTGCAGGAGCTGCGGAAAGGCTAAGGATGAACCTGATAAGGGAGAGGATTAGAAACGAACGAGAGTTCACGGATCGGGTGCGGTACGAGGCGAATCTCGCCGGCTGGGAGAGGGTGTATCATACCTATAACTCCCAGAGATCGACGCCAGGGTTCCCGGACCTCTGCATGGTCAAGGGCGACCGATTGGTATTCGCCGAGTTGAAGATGCCCAAGAAGAAGGCGACTGTGGCGCAACAGGAATGGCTCGAGGCGCTGGGTGCCGTGCCGGGCGTAGAGGCCTATCTCTGGACGCCTGATGATATAGACGAGATTCTAACATGCCTAGGAGGCGAGATATGATAGTCGGAGCGATGGTACGAATGACCGGGATATGTGAGCATCGGACCAGTGGCCTGGGGTCTGCCGATGTGCGGGAATGCTTCCACCAGCCAGGGATGGTCAGTCATAAATTCCGGGACGGTGTTAGCTTTTGGGTTCGCAACCGCCATGGGTTTGCCAGGCGTATCGCATTCGCCAACCTCAAGGCCGCGTAAGCACTAAGAACAGCAGCGTCAGCCAGACGCCCAGGCAGATCCCGATACCCGCCCATTGTGACGCACGGTTAAGCATCGGACTGGAGTACGTCCTTGCTAAGGGCGATTATCCCGGCAATGCACCCGACTCCAATCTCCGTCTGACCAGCCCTGAGAGCCAGGATTGAAATCGCAATCAGGCCTAGTAAGGCCAGGAATATCTGGGGGCGAAGCTTCCCCAAAAATCTGTCAAGGTTCATATCATCTTCCTATACTGTTGACGTGTATCCGCTGCCGATGCTCTGACTCCACATCCACTAACGCCCGCCGCTCCATCGGGGAGAGATCCCTCTGCCGGTACGCTACAATCCACCGGCAGACCGCGCACTCATCCACCACGTCGCCTCCAGAGGAGAATCGCCAGTGAGGCCCCCAGGATGGCCGTAGAGGCGCATAGTGCGACCGCCGGGTGGTTATGTGCCACCCTCTCCGCTCTGAGGGCTATAGCATCGCTCTTCACGGTGGGCTTATGCTCACTTCCACGTTATCGACGATACTTGCAATCTTGTAAACAGTCGAGCTTGCCACTACAAACTCCTTTGTGGCGAAGCCATTTCCGGCCCCCACCTCAAGGTACTCCACGTCAATCGTTCCGGCCTTGATACGCGAGAGCTTGCAAGCGCCGCCCTTCGTGAGGAGATTGGAAAGCCTCAGAACATCGACCTTCCCGTTGACATTTGAGGTCGGAGCGCCGATGACTATCATGTCATAGGTGCCTCCGCTCGTTATCATCGAGTCGGCCCGATTCCCTCCTCCGATGGCCCTGGCTCTGGGAGTCCCTGCCACTGGGGAGATGCTCTGCCCGTCAGAGGCGTTGTAGCGGATATTCAAAGTATGCGCCTCGATATCGGTCATGCTGAAGCTGGTACACCGCCACCGGTCAATGATAAGATGCCCCACCTCAAGCCAGGTCGCTGTGAATCCTGACGACGCCGCAGTCCCTCCCACCGAGATTACGCTGGTATGACCAGATGGGAGCGTCGAGCCGGTGAAGGCTGTCCCTACTGTCACGTTCTCAATAGTTAGCTCGCCCACAGCGGTCGAGCCCAGGTCTACCCTCAGCGTATTATCGCCCTCGCTGTAGAATGTAGGGGTATCGAGCGGCGCACTATACACACCCGCGTCACCCCTTGAGAACGACCTATCTGCGAATACCTCTGCGGCAGCATAGCCGCCGCCAACCGTGGAGCCAGCCACGAGCAACCCTATCGCCATCTGAGGATTCAATCCCATCGCCCGAAGAGCGGTATATGGGAGCTTAATAGCCGTCCAGGCTGCCCTCCATTTGGCCGACTCAGAGTGGACGTATTCCACCTTCGCCACGACCCAGTCTCGGCGGCGGCCCAGCATCTGGTAGAACGCCAGCGGCGAAGCGCGGAGGGCACGACCCTGAGCGCAGAGCCATCCCCAGGGGCGATGAAGGATACGGTGTCGCAGCCTCAAGACAGCCGAGCCCCCTTCTTCGTTTTATGGGGTTTGCCGAGGATGCGGAGCTGCTTTCCCAGGTGCGCCCATTCTCCAACAGAGGCTTTGCCGTCAGGCCACCTCATGCTGGCGATATATCGCAGCACGGCATCACGCTCGGCCTGGGTGTCGAGGTCCGCAAACAGAACCTCGCCTGCCTCGACATACCCCCGTACCCGGCGCGGCAGGAGCGATATCAATAATCTCATAGCGTCCTCCTCATTAGATCCCGGCCAGCAGTATCCCAACGATAGCCGTAAAGCCCACCAGCAGGATCAGAACCTCTGCCACTTGCAGCTTCAGCAGCACCCGCTGGCGTCGGCGCATGTCCCGGATCAACGGCCCAATCACGAGGGCCAAGTGGTCGTATACCCGGTCCTCCATAATTGCTACGTGGAGCCGTCCCATGCAGTACATGTCGAGCAATCACTCGCATGCTGGAGCGCCGCTGGAACCGTCGTGACCGTGGCCAATAGTGAATTCTTGGCCGCTGAGGTCATGTCGCCGTTGTAGATCTGGTAGCGCCTTACGTTGTTGATGGCCGTATTGACTGCCGCCCTAACTGCCTCCAGATGTGTAATCGTTGCCTCGTTAGTTGCCATACCTATTCTCCTATGCTTACGCTACCGCTATGACCGGCGCGACCTGAAATCCGTAGTAAATCAAATCCACTTCGGCAATAACTTCAGCCGTCCCAATCGATCCGCCAGCGCCGGGGTTTGTGAGGTCTACCGTGAACGATACCGTCTGAACGTATTCGCTCGTGTCCGCGGTAGTCATAGTGATTGTGCCAATATCCCTCCTCCCTGCGTTTCCAGCATATGCGACGCCCGATGCCGACTCGGCGATCTCGGCCACCGCCGAGGAGTTCCCCTGCGCTCCGTCTGTACTCATAGCGCGGGCGAAGTGGGCCTGGAACGACTTCGCAGCTTGGAAGTCGGACGCTGTCGCGTGGAGTGTATGCCCGACCAGAGCGCGGACGTGACAGGCATAGCCACCGCCGTCAATATTCCCCAACCCGTCTGTCGTTGTGATAGTAAAGACGGCTGTGGCGCTATTGTCAGCGATACTCGTCTTCGTCACGACCTGGGAGATATGGTACGTGCCACGGGTGATGTACGAGCCTGTGCTACCAGTGGTCTTGAGGAGCAAACCATCGTCCCCGTCAATGGTCAAGATGCCGGCGGAAGTCTTGACGCTGGAGGCGGCGGCAAACGTTAGACTCGATGACGTCCAGTCATTACCAGACGCTCCGACATTGGTGATGCTGCCCCCTGAGCCCCCTATATCTATTACTGCCGCCCCTGAACCATCATGGGTGATCGTGAAGTCACTATCCACACCCATTCCAAACACCGCACTATCAGACAGTAGTTTGAGATCATCCCCGATGATGGCATCCCCCGCTACTGATAGGCCCCCGCCTGTCTGGAGAGAGCCATCAGTGGTGCTTGTCGCTGCTGTTGAGTCCTCAGTCTTGAGAATCCCCGTCGCGGTAACCGCACCGCTTAGGTTTATTATGTTCCCACTGATTGTTAGATCAGTACCATCACCCTCGATCTTCTCTCCATCATCACCAAAGGTGAGCCCAACATCGACAGGGATATTGATGTCATCAGTTGCCTCTAGCTCTATGTCGGCAGCAGAATCTAAGGTGACAGTAGTGCCTGCCAATTCAGCCGTGCCATCCGCTGTTATCTGAATATTAGCTGCTGCTGCATCGTCATCAGTGGTCACGATGCTCAATGCCCCGTGTTGGGCCATCGTGATGACAGCCGTGTCACCAGTATCCTGGTCGTCATGTATCGTCAGGGTTGTGTCGTCTACATTGAAGTCAAAGATGGTAGATGTACCGTCATCCATAGTGACGTTGCCGCCGTCAGCGGAGAGGACTATATCCAGCCCTGCATCCAGCGTTATCCCACCTACATCTGATACGGCTGATATAGAGCCAGTGCCGGTGCCTTGATCAGCGTGTATCTTAATGGTCTCGCTAGTGCCTGCATTAGCCCTCAAGTAGATAGCTGAAGCGGCATTATCAGAGGAGGTTAGGTTAACAGTACCCCCGGCAATATCTACGTCCTTGCCTGTAGCGGCATCTATGTCTACGCCACCAGCGTCTGATAGAAGCTGGATGGAACTCTCTGAGGTGCCTTGGTCTGCATGAACTTTAATAGTCTCACTCGTACCAGCATTGGCCCTAACATAGATAGCCGAAGCCGCATCGTCAGAAGAAGTTAGGTTAACGGTGCCGCCAGCTATGTCCACATCCTTCCCTGTGGCAGCGTTGATATCGACACCGCCGGCATCTGAGAGAAGTTGTATAGAGCTTTCACTTGTACCTCGGTCGGCATGAATCTTGATTGTCTCCGATGTTCCTCCATCAGCAGTTAGCAGGATTGCACTAGCAAGGTTCGCAGTTGACTTAATCCCAATGCCTCCATCATCTGATAGAAGCTGTATTGATGCAGCCCCTTCAGTAACAGAGGTTCCTTGGTCATTAAAGAGGGTCATGCTAGAGGTGCTACCGCCGTCCACCGTGATGTTTACGGCGTTGGCCAGGTTGGCGGTACTGCGTACCCCCACGCCACCCGCATCAGAGAGGATAGTTACTGACTCTGCGCCCTCAGCAACGCTGGTTCCTTGGTCGGCATGAATTTTGACCGTCCCGCTTGTGCCTGCATTCTCTCGTAGATAAATAGCAGCAGCAGCATCGTTGGTGGATACTAGGTCTATGTCCCCGGAGGATGCGATGTCATAGTCTGTGACATCGTAATCAGCGGTGCCATTTACATCTAACGTCGTAGTAACAGCCAGGATTCCCCCCACAGTTACTGTAGACGCCGCCGCATTGGCCCCGTTGGTGATCGTCAGGTAGTCAATGATCGTGCCCGCACTGGCCTTGTCGGAGCCTATTGCCAGCGTGTCGGAGGCAGATGCCTGTATTCTCCAGCCATCACCCGCATCGTCGGCCTGGTCGGCAAAGAAATAGAGCGGGGCGGCTGCTCCCTCCACGCCCCGTATCTTCACTGAGGCTGCATCCAGGCCCGTGACCGTGATCTCGTCGGACCAGAGGATGTACCTTACGCTAGAGCCCACTGAAATCTTCACATCATATGTGGCATCTAGAGAGGTTTCCGTGAACGACCATTCCCCGCTAGAGTTTGTAGTAGTGCTGGCTTCCTCCGTCGATGTGCCTGTTTCCAGCAGGGCTACAGTAGCCCCGTTAACGGCGGTGCCCGCATCGGTGAAGACCTTACCGGATAGCTTGATGTCAGTTATAGCCATGGCCTACTCCCAGCTATGGTCCCGATATTGAAGAGCCTCTCGTATGAGCCAGTCGGGATCTTGTATTAGCTTGTCATGCTCCAACATTATAAGCGTTATGCCTCGTCCGGCAAGTTGGGCCTTTGCCAGCATGTCCGTTCCCCGAGTCTCGATCCCGCTATGATGGCTATAAAACGACTCTTGGACCTGCATCGCCAAGTCGGGCGGGTTCGCAAACGTAAAATCAGCCGCGCTGCCTTCCATGCGAGGTGCATAGCTGAAATCCCTCCTGGGCTCTTTGCCCGCTCGTATCAACGCCTCAAAAGCCCTGTACGCTGCCTCGCTGCCCTGCCAGCCCTCTGGAACCTTAGTCGCGCTAGAAGTATAAACCTGGTATCCGTTATTCAAAGCTATCCCTTTCCAGTCCGTCCTCGGGCCGTGCCTTCTGACTTTCGTCCCGAGTGCTCACGGCGTTTCAGGTTGTGGTCGCGCTTCCCGCTGGACTGCTCGAACAGCTCCTGGCCGACGGGCACCGCCTCGTCGATGGTCTGCTCGAACTCCTCCCCTGATTCGTATTTGCGAAGAAACTCTTCGCTCACGAAGAACATTCATATACAGAAGCCGTCACGCTCGATGTCCTCGTGATGCCTCTCGCAGGGACAGATCTTTTTGCGATCCTCCACGGGATCGCCGCTGAGAGGCATTCAAGGGCAGTACCGGTAGCCATGGGCCTTTTCGTTCTCGCCCAACCCCTGTTGGACGAGCTTAACCACCTCTGCATCGGGAAAAAACTCGTAGGGTCCTCGCGCGACGTATCTCTCAGAGAACTTTATGGCGCGCTCCAGCGCCTCCTCCTCGGTCAGCTCTCGGGGCATAAGACAACTCTTGTCATTGTCTCTTTCATCGCCGCAGCGCCGGCCCCAGCCTCATCCTCTCGTGCGACTCGCAAGAAGGGTCATTTACCCCTCCAACACCACAGCCCAGCACACTTTGTCCCCGTTAGTGGCCACATCCACATAGATAGACGAGAACTCGATCGAGCCCCCCAGTTCCCTGAAGCTGACTTCGATCTCGTTGCCCGCCGACAACTCGTAGCCATTGGTCGCCGTAACGTCGGACACCCCGAGGTAGGCAATGCCCGAGTTCGCCGCAAGCGCCTTGGCCTTGATCCACAGCACCCTGTTGGCAGTGTTCGATATCCGCTGCTCAGTACCAGCCGTAGAGACGGTTGTAGTGCCTACATCAAGGATCATGGTTCCACCAAGCTGACCGTAGACTGCCCCCGCTCGTCGTAGCCCGAAAACTCCAACCCGGTAGCAGAGGTAACGTCCACGTAGAAGTTGCGGTCGCCTCCCGAGTCGTCCCGGAAGGTGAACTCCACCAGCGTGGTTGACTCGATCGCGGAGAGGAGCGCGGCCCGCAAGTCCTTCGGGCTCTTGCCCTTGTAGTCGTCCTTGCTAAGATCTATCTGAATCTGATGGCCCCACTTAGCCGGCAGCTTCTTTCGCCACTCGAGGGTCAGGCTAACCATGTCTGGGGTCAGCTTCTTGTAGTTAGCCGTCGATGTGTTCGTTGTCCGAGCCAGCGCAACCTTGAACTTGATGGCCCGGAACGTGGTGCCCGCCTTGGAGCCAAACGTGTAGGTGGTGATGCCATCTGAGGTAATAGCCGACCCCGCCGACGTATAGCTCTCACTGTAATCTGTGGCATACGAGACGGTCACCGTCTCGGTGCTGCTGGCGTCCTGCACCTCGGTCCGCAGCTTGAGTGCCAGCTTATCGACCTCGCTCTGGCCCGCGTTGAACCAGGGCGTCTCATGTGTTCCGCTGACCCGAAACTCAAAGTCCGACACAAAGGAGGGGTTGATGATGTCCGACGGGATCTTCATAAACTTGATCTCGCCGTCGAACCCCCACCAGAGACGGTACTCACTGTAGGCGTCACTGACCAGCATATGCTGAATGCTCTTGCCTACGGTGGTGGCTGCCCACTTAGTTTCCCAGCCTAGCTCGTTATACCCCAGGATAGATGAGTAGCCTGTGTCCGCATCAATTACCGTAGACCCCTGGTGGCTCTGCCACTGATACGGCAAGGAGCTAGAGGATACTATCTTTGCAGCCGTGGAGGAGTCCACGCCAGCGAACAGCTCGTTGTGAGAGCCGCTCATGTACTTGATGGTGCCTCGGTTGTCGGCTGGGAGCCCGTCATCGCGGTCAGGCCCTGCGATGGTCAGGACGGCCCCGCCAGCCTGGTTGATATACCTGTACAGCCCCAGCCCCGCAGGCATGTAGATACTGTCGCGCCATCTGATCGTGCCCCGACCAGCAAAGGGATGATTGGGCAGGGTCAGCTCCGTCTGCACAAACTGAGAGTTTGCGGCATCGTGGGCAAACAACCCCTTCTTGGTGGCCGCATAGATAATCGGCTCACCGCCAGCGTCTCGGGCCACAAATAGAGCAGTAACAGAGCCAGGAGGCAGGGGCAGCTTGGCGTCGGTCACCTCGGTGCCAGCTACGATTGAGTACCATAGCTGCCCTGCATAGCTTATGCCCCAGAGACGGTCGTCCCAGACCGCCACATACTGTGTGTCAAAGGCGTCCTCCGTCCACGTAGAGCCATCAAACCGGGTGTAGCCCGATCCGTTGGTATCGTAGTGGGCGAAGATCAGGAATGTCTCTGAGGCCAAGGTGCGCCACGTTACGGTATCCGTAACCTGGTCGCTAGGCGTAGCTAGAGCCGAGCCCCAGGCGTCGGACGTATTGTTGTACAGGTATACCTTGGCGTCTTGGGATATAGAGCCGTTCCAGGCCACATACACAGCATTCGCGTACTCTGCGATAGCGCCTATCGTAGGGCCTGTTAGGCTGGTGGCGGTGCCATTGGCCGCAGCGTCGTTGTCCAGCCCAGGCAGGATCAGGTGGTTCTTATAGCGTAGCTGGAGGGTACTCCACCACGCACGGTTAACGTCTCCGCCGTGTTCCATGCGGTTGACGCCTATCCCTCCACGCCAGTCCGACCACGCAATAACGGAGGTGCGGGCCTGGCTGTCCTTGGTGGTGTCGCCTATGACGACCTTGGAGGGGTATAAGGAAGCGAGTACGCTCTGGACAGGCCTGGCGATAGGGTAGAATACCCCGTTCAGGCTAATCTCGTTAGGGCTCTCTACCTTGGCGGCCACTATTCGACCAGCCGTACATTAGTCAGAAGGGGCAGCGCCCTCTTGGCAGAGTTTGCCATGCCAAACCAGAAGCCCGCCTGGCCGCGTCGTTGGTCTGGGTCCGTGCCCTGCCCGCCAGAGTTGGCCGCGAAAGCCCTGGCTGTGGCAGCCGCGATCAGGTAACGCTCGCTGATCTCGGAGGTGTCCGAGTCTGCGCTAAGTAGCGCGGGCTTGTCCCCGCCTACGAGCTTGAGGAGATTGTAGCGGGCCACGCCATGGACGTAGCTATCCATCACAACGTCCTTAGCCTCTTTGTCTATCCACCACAGGTGACGCGGCAGCTTAATCCATTTAGCCGTATCGTTCTTGACGACGCTGATATCGTCCAGCCAGACGGTGCAGGCCCCGAGGTCGGAGTCGTACTCAAGGCCTATCGAGATGATCGCGGTATCGCTTTCAGGGTTGGCCAAGGCCACCCGGCAGAATGTCCAAGTATCCGCCGTTAGGGCAGGAACGCTCAGGGTCTCTAGGGGCGAAGCACAACTGGCCGTGTCGTCAAGGAGTATCTTCAGGTTGCCAGCACTGGTGGCCACCGTACTCCTGGCCCAGAGCTCGATGTAGTCGTACCCGCTGATATCCTTGCTGCCAAACGAGTCGGTGGCAATGTCGCCAGCACTGGCTCCGCCAGCTATGACAAACTTGTTGCTGGCAGTGCCCTGTTTCTTGATCTCCGTATCAGCAGTGACCGTGAAGTCCGAGTCCACGGTCTCATCGAATGCGCTGTTGCAGGAGTGAAGCCGGGTAAAGTCCACGCTATTGCGGTAGAAGAGGTCTCGAACCATAGAGATGCCGGACGGGACATCCAGCCGCAATATGCCCCCATCTGTATGGAAAGCCAGGCTTTCTACCGGGTCCCAGGCGTGACCCGTGGACTCTATGATCGCCTGGTTGAGGAAGTCGTCGATAACCGCGGGGTTAAACTCAGCATCCCACAGCTCGTAGCTGTCGCTGGTGGCTGGATTGGCGGCCAGCGCAGGAGACACCTCGAGCTTAGTCGAGCTAGAGGTGTAGTCGCTGACACGGGTAACCTGCCCCGCTGTCCCGCTAGCGTCGTTAAAGACTACCCACTTGCCGTTGTGGTTGTCGTCCGCGCCTATAAGCGTGTTGTCGGTTATCTCATTCGTGGCAGTGGAATTGTCACTAGCCGACGAGACATATACTGCGCCTAAGTTGTAGCCAATGCTCCGGCGAAGCTGGGCGCGGGTTCTTCCTTGGATAACTGCCATCCCTGCACCCCATCAAATACTAGTATCCAGACCGGCGTGCCTTCTTGCGAGTTTTCTTCGCGTAGGCAGCGGCGGCCTGTTTGCCCTTCTTAGTGTACGGGAACTTTTTCTTCCCTACCCTCGGCATCTACAGCCTCCTTACTATTCAAGCTGGCAAGCCTGGCTTCAAGATCGTCTATTCTCTGGTTGCGCTCGGTCACTGCCCGGGTCATCGCAACTAGCTGGACTTGCAGGTTCGTAACCTCGTTAACCTTGAGGCGAAGCACCTCTGACAGGTCGCCTTCCGTTACCTGTATTTCCGTGCCCGCCATACTTAGCCCCCTTCAGTCCAGAGTAGTAGATCTTGCCGTTGGAACTTTCCTTGCGCTTGATGCGGTTGGTCCTGATCTCGTCCAGGATCTTGCCTATCTCCTTACGCTGCCCAGCATTAGGAGCAGGCTTATGATCTTTTTGCCTGATCTCGGTAAGCCAAGTGTCAACGGCCTGGGCAGCCATGTCCTCGAGGTGCGCCTGTGAGGTCTCGTCGTCTGCAAGGACGCAGAACTTATGCCTCTTGCCCGTGACAGGGTCGTGTACCCGGAAGATGTGTGACTGTATCTGCCCGCCGGTCTCAGCGTTGTGCCCCGCAGGGGACACGGCGTGACTCGTGACCACCTGCGGGGTCCAGAGTTCAGTTACCACTTTTAGTACAGGTTCATCAACATTACGGTGTGATACTCGTCGTTCACACCAGCTTTACCATGTGTCCTAGCAAGAGCAGGAGTCGTATCTGCCCCAACGGCAAGTAACGAACCTGCGTGGTTAGAACTAGCACCAACAAGTGTGCCAACGGCAGGTGTTCCGTCCATAGCAGCTACACCCATGCCTGCAACCTGTACCCACCCAAAGTAGTCAGCAGCAACCTGACAAACTGACAGACCTACAAAGCGTCCTGCTACAGCAGCAGGAGCTACTACTATATCTTTATAAGGGCTCTTGATTAGACCCGCTGTCTCTGTTCCGTTAGTAACGGCAATAACTGTAGCATCTGGCTCATCAAGAGTCAGGGCTAATGTAGCAGAACCGTCAGCTTGAGGATGGCTCTTGATCTTGTAAAAGACCCTTGACCCCGCTGTTGAAAGCGTAGGTAAGTTGAAGAACAGATACCCCTCTGCATATAGATTCTTTGCAGCAGCGGTTGCACCAAGCGTGACGGTAACCGAACTAGAGCCAGCAGCAGTTGTTGCTACCGCTAGGTCTTCATCATGGTTACCGGCAGGAGCCTCACTCGCTACAATCATTCCTTCCTCAATAGCAGTGCCGCCATTCTCTACATATCTGTACTTTCTACCATCTGCAAACACCATCTCAGCCCCAAGGACTTGCCTCTGTGCTGATGTGGTTTGTTTTTCCCACCCATAACTTCCACTAATTGTTTTTGGAAACGACATTTCCAAACCTCCTTTAAGGCTTAAATTTACAGGCTCCTATGTCCTGCGATAGGCCGATATTTGCACTGCCCGAGGGCGGCCTCGGCCTATCGTTACAGCCGCCCCAAGCATTAACCCTTAGTGAGTTTTGGCGTGAGCCCTCAGCTTAGACTGAGCCCCCGCACGCGATGCCCCTATAATCTCCGCATTGCAGACCGGGCAATAGACGCTGATCGAGGGCTTTGCAGGCACAGCCTGCGCCACATCATTGCCAAGCTGGCTACCGACAATCGCGAAAACGCTATCAGCAGCCTGCCTGACGGACGAGTCCGTAGGCCCGGGGCGCTGCCCGACGCACCACTGGCACTCGCAGCTTGCACCAGGAGCCCAGGGGAATAGTCCGATCTTAGCCTTACGCAACACGTATCCGGGCTCTCCAGGAACCCCTTTTACCGTAGTGCCAATATCCTCTGACACACTGCCTTCTGCATTGTAGCTAGGCTTGTGCCGATATAGGGTCGCCTTGGGTTGCCACTCGTCTATGTACTTTAACGAGAAGCCTGCATTAGCTAGCTCCAGCTTCTGCTGGTTGCGCTCAGTTATCCCTACCACTACTTACCCTCACTTACTTATGCCTACGAGAAGGCAAGGTCGCCAATCTCTGCCCTGAACGCTGCGCCCCGGCTGTCGTCTAGCTCAAACACACCGTAGTCTGCGGTCATTACCAGTTCCGTGGCCCTGAGAGAGGCGTCGCGCTGTCGCTCAGTCCTCGTGTCTACGCTGGTAAGGGCCGCCATGGCCGTCTTGTCAGCGATAACGCCATATCCCGAGTCCGTGGTGCCAATCTTTGCGATATTCCCGTCCTCAAAAATGCTGACGCCGTTGATGGGGCGGAGCCCGCTGTAGAAGTTCTGCAACAGATCGACGCTCCAACCGCTCGTAAGTCCAGCAGCGGCAGCAGTGTCGGCAGTTGTAGCCGATGCCTTAGAAAGTTCCGCAACCGCGTTTGGGTGATGAATTATGTAAAGCTGGCTTCCAAACTTATTGGCCTTCGCCCTACTTATAGCGGCATGAACATTCGCCGTAGAGAATGTCTGGTTATCCGCAGATAAGATCGTGCCATCATTAAGGTTAGGCCACAGGGCAATTACGTCCGTGTCTTTTTTTCTCGCCATGCCGTCACCAAGCTGCCTTCCTATCATGGAGAAGACGTTGTCGGCGGCCTGCCGGACCAGCTTGTCAGTGAGGATAACCTTAGCGCCAACCTCGCTCGCCGTGAGATCAACCGTGGTCATGCCGATGTCTTCCTCGTCAATAATATCTTGGCCGTCTACGAGGTCAGACATGGACATCTGGCCAACCTTGGGGACGGTGACCTGCTTTGCCCCCTTCGGAAGGCTAAACTGCTCGATCAACGCCAGCGCAGGAGCGTTATGCTCCTCCGTATACCTACTTGCCGCAAGAATGATCTTCTGGGCATTTTCCAGATTGCCCGTCGTCGCCGTCTGCGCCATCCTAAAGCCTCCTAGCTAGATTACTGTAGCCCCGTTGCTCGTCTTGCTGCGGCCACCGCGCTAGGCGACCGATCGCCAACATTGTACCTATCTAGCCAGCCCCCCTCATTGGCAGCCACTCCCGGGTTGCCCTGGCTATTGTCAAGTGCCTGCGGCGGGACGCGAGCCTGCTTTAGTGTCGCGAGCTCCGAATCGCGCTGCCGGTCTTTTGACAACCTTTGCGCCGCTTGATCCATGGATGCGGGATCCTCGTACTTTCTAAGTTCCGAGAAGTCGTCTATGGTAAGCCCGTACTTCTTAATAAAATGCTCCGCCGCCATCTGCTTGCCCTGGATATGCTTGCCATACTCATCGGCCTGCTGCATAAGATGCACTTGCTGCTGCTGAGTCTGGGCATAGTAGTTGGCCGCCTGCTCTGCGTGTTCGGGCAGGAAGCCCTGGGCCTCGAGCTGCGCCTTATAGGTATTCGTCTCGTTTTGCAGCGCTGCCCGCATCCTGACCTGCTCGTATTGAGCAGCGTCCTCCCGCATCTTAGTAATCTGCTCTGGAGTATACTGCGGGGTCGCCGGAGGCGTCGCCTGGGCAGGCGTCCCGATCGGCGTGGGGGCCGGGAGCGGGGCCTGTGCCCCCGTGTCCGTAAGCTCCCCTTCGGGCTGTGGAGATATATCAGGCTCTACGGCCTCCGCGGGGTCTGGGGCAGCCACATCCAGATCAACCCCAAGGGGCAACTGCTGCGCGTTATCTATGCTTTCCGTTACCATAAACCTACCTACCTCCTAGGGCAAAGCCTACATACAACCTATAGCGGTTGTCAAGAAGCCAACCACAATATGCAGCGCTATGGCACCTTCAGCAACTTGAAGCCGCTACCTATCGAGCCGGACTCTGGATGCACCTGCTGCTCAATTGGCGTATCAACGTAGCCCCACTTGAGGAGAAGGTTGTCTAGATTCTTATCTCCCAAACGCATCTGCAACCTTCTTCTCGGCACCTGCCCCAACACATCATCGCGAAGCACCGTGTGATTGCTAAGATACTTTTTGGCGTCGGCGTCACTGACGCGCTTCTTCTTGTAATACTCTTTAAGGAGGGACAGTATTAGTTCGCCGCCGAGCTCGAGGGCAAGTGCTTTGTCCACGTCCCAATAACCGGCCCGGTCTATAACGCGTGCGTCTTGCCTGCGCTCGATCTCAAACTTGGGCAATTTCCCCCACGACAGCTCTTCCATCTCATCAACAAAATTCTGGCCGTATTGCTTGACGAGATACTCCATTCTCCGGTCTCGCTCATACCAGTCAACGCCTCGCGCATCCTCGATCGGAGCATATGAACCAGTGAGCTCCCTCACCAAGTCTCTATCATCTCCATAAAGAAGCCTGCTATATACGTCCCTCGCTCTCTCAAACGGCCCCTCGCGGTCCCGCTCGCTGAACGCACCAGCCTCCTCGGCCCTGGCTCGAGCAGCTTCACGTAGGGTATAAAACTTTGTTAAAATGGCCTTTCGGACTTCGCTATAGTACTTGCCTTCCTGCCCCGCAGGGCTATCCGTGAGAGATTTAGCCCACGCATCCTCCAGCTTTCCCCGGGCATCCTCCCATAGCCTATCCTCCTCTTCGTAGAATTCACCAAGGGGGCGATTGTATTTCCCCGCATCCGCCCTAACACGCTGGCGGTGCGCGTCATACTCCGGCTTGCCCCTTAGAAGAAGAAGTGTTCGGGGGGGCTGTTGCCAGCTATGGGCAGGCGATTCCCCCCCACTAAAGTCCACCCCTTTCCACTCGCCCTCTCCATAGAATTGATCTTTCAGCTCTCGGTTGGTGCCGCCAATCCCCCCAGCCTCCCTCATCGCTTCCACCTCTTCCCCCACATGCTCTTCCAGCCGCATCCTTGCGGATACCGGTGCCTCCCGTCCGCCAAAGAACTCTACCGCTCCCGCAAGTGCCGCCGTGCGAACCCCGGAACCTGAACCCAATACCTCTAAAAACGCCTGCACGGGGAAGGGAGCCCCCCTTCGGAGCAACCTCGCAGCAAAGCGACCCGGGTCTTCAGTAAACGCATCGATTGAGAATTCTTCTCCGGTGAACTCTTGGCCCTCTATGTAATCGGCCAAAAGCCCAGTAGGTATAGCTGCCTTAGATCGCAAAAAGGTCACTAGCGGATTCCGGGCAGCGACTTCGCCCCACTTTCCACTCGCGACATCTTCCATCACATAGCCCCAGGCATTGGGACGGCCCTCTCGGCCAGGAATAACCGGCATAGAGTTAATTAAAAGGGATAATGCAGCACGATACCCACCGCCAAAACCAAAGTAGTGGTCGCCGAACTTAATAGACATAAAGGCAGCGCCACTCCTTGGATCAAGCGCCTTCTCTATGTCTTTGTAAATCTCCCCCTTAGACCTCCCCTGCGCCGCGCCTATTACGCCAGTAACGCCAGCAATAATCATCGCGCCAGCGCCCAGCATCTGGCCCAATGCCCGCCGGGCTTGCGCCGCGCCCTCGCCACTCCCGGCCATATGGCCCGCAGCGCCGAACACCGAACGCGTATACCTGGCCGCAAAAAAGATAAAAGCATTCTCCACTTGGCGCTGAGTAGCAGATAGCCCAAGCCCCTTCGTGGACGTACCCCCCATCAACGTGTCCGCTATCCGGGCAATCCTACGCAGCTCTCCCGCCAACTCTGCCTCGGACTGGCCCGTCCGAGATGCTGTCCGCTTGGCCATCCCGGCCATCGCATCGTACATCTCTACCCGGCCCACATTCATGTACGCATGGAACGCTGCCTGAAACCGGCTAGACACAGCCCCCAAGGGCCTTCCCACCACCGGGAGCCGCCCCAAAGCCGGGGCCGCTTGATAATACTCAGATATAGCACTTACATCCATGCCAGACTCAGCAGCCTCGCGCACCTTAGCGGCATACGCCCCCGAAGTCATCCACTGGCTAAAAGTATCCTCGGGGCTTCTTGAAAAAAGCGTCGCCAAAGATGCCTGAGTGGCCTTCGCCCACCTATTAGGCCTATAGCCTAAAAGGGTCAAGCCTTGAATGAAGAACTGCCCCGTATCGAACAGGCCAGTCACAACCAATTTAGGCACCGCCGCAACCATCTCAGCCGTAGACAGGAAGCGCCCCCCTTTTAAGCCCATGGGTTGCGATAACTGCCGCATTGCCTCCTCGCTAATATCAAGAGTCTGGGCCCCCCTGCGTGCCAGCCAGTCAGGGGCCCCTCTACCCTTCGGGGCTCGCCTCTTCACCGCTTTGCCATAGGCATATTCTCTTGTGCTTAAATCATACCGCGCCCTCTTCGCCATTGGTTGCAACGTACCGTCCGGCAAGACAATATTGCGAGTCAAAAGTCTTTGCTCGAAAATGCCATCACGGGTCATCTTATTGACCGCATAGGCATAGCTTCGTAGTTGCTCTAGGGGGTCTGCCACATATTCCTTCCCCTTATCTATGCCCTCCTGCATGGTGTCTAATAGTCTCGGTTGCCCGGGAGACTGCCGTGCGCCAACCCTGCCCGCTACCGGGACGACATCGCCCGCGTCATCCTTGAGAAACCGTGGCCAATAACGCTTATCTCCCCTCTGGACTATCAGCTTGTTACCAGTGGCAAACTGATAGTTTCTCGCCAGGTCGTCTATGTATTCTTGTGCATTGCGTATCCATGCGTGCTGATCGTCATTTATTAGGCCTTCTTTAAGAAATGAGCCCGCATCCTCCGCAACATCGCCAAACGCCCTTCGCTGGCCATTACTCAGCATTAGCTCGCCGCTAGGATTAATGTCAAATAGGCGCACCGGACGGCCCATCATCTTCCTTGCGCCCGTACCTAGCAGGGAGCTCGTTCTAAAAAACAGCAGCTTGGCGTTTGCGCGGGCCTCCTGTGATGCCTGAAGGAGACGATAGCCATAAGCCTCCCTCACCGCTTCGTTCCCCGTTTGCGCGGCAACAGAAGCGGGGGTAAATACCTTCTTCACGACCGCTTGCCGCGCAGCCGAGAACACGCTCTTCCCGGGCAGGCCCGCAAGTTTCTCTCCAGCCCACCTAACCGCATCGCCGGTTAGATTCGCGTTGAGTAGATAATCGACGGAATCGGAGCTATCTCTAGCGCCCAAGCCCAAGCCCGCACGAGGAGGCTCGGTCGGGCCCCTGTCTATAAGTCCGCGTATCTCCTCTTTTGAACGGCCTGCCTGCCTCGCGATATAGGCAATCTTGGCCTCTGACCCTCTTACTTTCCCGCCAGCCAAGAATTCATCAAAGTATTTTTTCACATTGGTGGCAGCGTTCTTCTGGCCCGCCCTAGACTTATTAACAGTGGTCTCGGGCACTCGGGATATGATGCCCTCGATCTCTTCGCGCGCCGTGCGTGCGCCGGCCACCTCGGCCACCTCGGCCACCTCTCCCATTTGGCTGGGCGGTGGCCTTTCTCGCAAACCCCGCAAGCCAGCAGGGCTCCGGGGCCCGCCAGCCCCTGTGATGGCGGTGACG